>Ga0307378_10001774_pt1 | contig 34237 bp, 51 predicted proteins | sample UN1MG_FD_202238 | JGI IMG/M metagenome (GOLD analysis project Ga0307378, IMG submission 202238) | Soil microbial communities from Risofladan, Vaasa, Finland - UN-1 | ecosystem: Environmental > Terrestrial > Soil > Coastal area > Acid sulfate soil | place: Finland: Risofladan, Vaasa | collected... | reverse complement strand
ACGGTTCTGCTAGTATTGTATTGGAATCTGAATCAATAGTCCAAGAAGGTAAGAATAGTATAGTATTTGAAGCATCTGTAAATGAAGGTTTAAATAATAGCTATATGGATAATCAAATTAAAGATGCTATTAAAAGCCACCATGGTAAACATGAGTTTCCTAAGTTTATTAAACTATTAGAAACTATGGATAAAGATTCAGTTAAGATTATACTAGATGCTTTAGATGAATTTGGTCAATTTAAATATAGTGATGGTTATGATGAAGGTTATGATGAAGGAAAAAATAATGGACAGGATTATTAATATGAAACACATTAAAACATATGAGGCATTTATTAATGAAGGTGTAAACATGGAAGAATTACAAAGAGAATTAAAAGTTGCTAAGGCTAAGAATCCTAAAGCTAAGGTAAGTTATTCATTTGTAAAAGATGGTAAGAAGGGATATGTAATACATATTAAAGAATCTTCTGCGGCAGTTTCAGAAGATATTGTCAATGAAGATAGATTTTCAGATGAGATATCTAAATACTTGGATGGTATGAATAGAGACTTAAAGGCTAAGAACTATAAGAGACTATATGCAGATAGTAAAAATCTGGTTGATGTTCTTAAGCATGTAGTTGAAGGTAAAGATAACGATGTGCCCCTTGAAGAAGGTAAGAATAGATTTAAATATGATTATGATGGCTGGCAACTAGTATATCATGCCTATAATCAAACTACACATAAGACAATCGATAAAGACCCTATGGCTTTCATTGATTGGTTAGCTAAAAATACTCAGCCCCCTCAAATTTAAATAAAAATACTAATATGCCAGAAGAAACAGTTAAGAGAGTTGCATCATTTGCAGATTCATGGTGGAAGATACTAACCATCATTGGCGCTGTCATATTATTGATATATGAAGTATCAGGTATGTTGATTACTGTTAAAGATATTGAAGTTCGTCAAGAACTATATGAACAACATGTTGAAAAGGAATTTAATATTAGAGATGAAAGAAGTGATAAGAGATATCAACGTGCTAGTGAAATGTATGAGGAATTAAAAAAAGAGGGTTTAAAACTTGAACAAGAGCTAGAAGAATTTAAAATTAAACAATCTTATGAAAATGGACGTAATGATATGTATAGAGAATTAAATAAAAATAAATAAAGTCCCAGGTACCCAAGCTAGTGCGCGCAAAAGAAGAAACAGTTCAAAAATTTCGCTCGAAAGCCTTGAGACCATATAAGACTATTAATACTAAGATAAATATAACATGAAAATAATTAAATAATATGAAATACATTAAAACATTTGAGGAGTTTACCGGTGAGCAGAATGGTTCAGGCGATGCTCCATTAGATATTGAAGCAGGAACTTCTGATACTCCTAAAACAGAAGATGAAGAACAGGAAGAAATTAAACCTGAAGATGTTACTAATGAATCTGAACAGGAATTAAATGAACGTGAGCGTCTTAAATACGTTGGTACTTATAGAGCTAAGAATGGTAAGACTTATAAGAAATGGAAAGACGATGAGAATTATATTTCTATTCAAGTAAATGGTGAATACATAACTATCGAAGGTGACGGCGAAACTAAAACCCAAGATGAGGTAATGAAAGAAATTGAAGATGCACTTAAAGAAAGTGAGTCAGTTATTGAATCAGCGGGTTATATAGAAGCAATGGATCCAGATTTAGATACAGCAGTTATGGATATCAGAAGAATATTCTTAGAATGGAAAGAGGGTCCTGCTACTGAAAGAAAGCATATTGAACCTGCACGTAAAGAGTTATTAAAATATATTGAAAAGCAATTAAAGTAATATGAAACACATTAAAACATTTGAGGCGTTTGTTTCTGAAGGAAACATGGTTGGTGTTAATAAATTACGCTATAAATTAAATCAACTCTATAGAAGAAAGGAATTTGAAAAGACTACTAAATATGATAAAGAAATAGATGATTTAAGTAATAAAATTAATTCGATGAAATTTAAAAAATCGGTCGATGAGCAGATAGTTAATGAAGCTGGAACATTTAGTAATGGCAAGAAGTTTACTTTAAAAATTAATTTCAAAGAAGCAAAGCAAATTGTATCTAAGAAAGCTATTAAAGTATTAGATAAGAAGGCTATTAAATCATATGACTTAGATTTAGCAGGTGGTTGGGAAGATTTAAACGGTGCTACATGTGTAGTTAAAGGTGGTCAATCTTCATTTGGTGTTACATTAGAAATTACTCACCCTGAAACGGGTAGTAAGTTTATAGTTGAGGAATTTCCTAAAAATATATTAATTAAATAATGAAGCATATTAAAACATTCGAAAGCTTTATTAATGAAAGCATATTAAATGAAGCTAAGGTTTCAATAGACTTTGAAAAAGGTTTTGATAAAAAGCCTGATGTGAATTTTATTAATAGCTTTAGTTGGACGCCTCCTACTAAAGATGTAAAAATCAAAAGCGTAGATGGTGTTTATTATTCTGACCCTGAAACTAGAATTACTATTGAAGTTATTATGACTAATAATGATATCATTAATTTACATGGCTATGATGATGGTAGTTATACAATGACTATTAAATTTGGTTCAAGTCCTGCTAAGATTAGAATAAATGAAAAGGAAATTGAAAGACAGATGAAATCAAGTGAACCACTAATGGTTAATATCATGAATCTATATATGAATTATATCTCAAAATCAAATTATTAAATACTATGAAATATATTAAAACATTCGAGCAATTTGTTAATGAGAATAATATTAATGAATTAGATAAAAGATTTAAACCAAAAAAACCAAGTAAGGCTAGTATGCCATTTTTCTTTCAAATCTTTGCACGTGAAGCAGACAAAGATGGTAACCGTGAAAAACATAGAGTTAGCGTAGGTAAGAATGATGACTATAATGAAGTTAAGAGACAAGTCTTAAAAGATTATCCAGCTAATAAGTATTACTATACAATATGGCAAAATGTTAGAGGTGGATTTAAAAATATTGGTACAAATGAATCAGAAGAATCAACAGAAGTGTTCTTAGATGAAGGTGCAGATATGGATAAGTACTTCATTGTTAGAAATGGATTTACATTTACTACTATTAATAATAAGAAGTTTACAATTCCACATAAAGCTGAAATTGAAGTTACTGGATTTAATAGTAAAAATAAGTCTACTACATTTAAGATTACTAAAGGTAAATTAGATGGATATCCAAATGGTGCACCTAAGGAATTTGAAATAGCCCTTATAGATTTTAAAGCCTTAACTGACGCCGGTGATATTGAATTAAATGAATCAGTAATTAATGAAGGTGCTTCAAGTGTAACACTAACAACAAAGGATTTATCTAAATTATTCGGCGGAGGTGGTAAAGATCCTGATACTGAAGAAGAAATTGAAGATATATTAGAACGCATAGGTCGTATTGATAGTATAGAAGCAGATTCAGAAAATCAAGTAAATATTGAGTTTGAAAGAGGTTTCATATCTATTAACTTAAGAAATAAAACTATAACAATAAGTCAATAATATGAAACATATAAAGACATTTGAACAATTTGTAAATGAAGCTAAAATTTATTTTATTGAAGTTGCTACAAGAGATGCTAAAAAAGCTTTAAATTATCTAGATGATTCTTATAGAAAAGAATATAAAAAAGATAGCTCTAATCATTATACTTTTAAAGATGAAGATACAGCAATGAATGTATTACAGGACTTCGAAGATATTGATATAGAAGTTACTAATAGTAATTTAAGCGAATCTGTTAATGAAGGTCGTGGCCCAGAAACAGTTAAAGAGCCGAAAGCCAAAGATATTCAAGTTAAAGATAAGTATAAGAAAGGTGAAGGTATATTTTATAGAGTTATTTTCCCGGCTAGTACAATGGTAGCTAATAGTAAATCTGAAACAAGTAAGAATGTATATTATGCACGTATTGATAAAGTTACTAAAGATGGTAGAGGTGAACCTGTATATGTTGTAGGTTGGGATAAAATTCCACATAATATGGTTATAGGTACTAAATTAAATGAATCAGAAGTTAATGAAGGTTCAAATGATGAAGGTGATGCTAAAGTATTATCATTCTTAAAAAGACTTGCTAAGGACTGGGATATCCCAGTCGAAGATGCTGTGAGATTTGTACAAGCGTCGATTAAAAGAAATGGATATTAAAATGGAAAAGATAACTAAAACTGGTAAAAATGGAATAGACTTAATTAAGTCGTTTGAGGGGTTTAGAGCAAAGCCTTATTTATGTCCGGCTAAAGTACCAACAATAGGATATGGCGCAACATATTATACTAACGGTAAAAAAGTTACTATGAATGATAGTCCCATAACAGAAGAAGAAGCTAGTAAACTATTAGCTGAAATGTTAGTTACATATGAAAGAGCAGTTGATTCATTTTGCATTGACACTATAACACAAAATCAATTTGATGCACTTGTATCATTTGCATATAATTTAGGTAATGGTAGTTTAAAATCTTCTACACTTTTAAAGAAATTAAATATTAATCCAAATGACCCTAGTATAGCAGGTGAGTTTAAAAAGTGGGTTAAAGCAGGTGGTAAAACATTACCTGGCTTAGTTAGAAGAAGAAACGCTGAAGCAGAGTTATACTTTAAAAAGTAGATATATATTAAAACTAGATAAAAAACAAAAGAATATGAAAAACATCAAATCATTTGAGCAGTTTATAGCAGAAAATAACCAAGAGGTTAATGATGAGACTATGAACGAAAGTGCTTCTATTAGTTCTATTTCTAATAAATTAGAGAAAACTATGTTAGAAATGAAGAAGACCGTTGAAAAATGGAAAGCTGAAAAGGACGATAAAAAGAAAACCGACCTTAAAGATAAACTTAAAGAACTAACAGAAAAGAAGAAAGATTTCGAAAAGCAATTAAATAATGCTATTGAAGAACTTGATAAAGCCGCAGAATTAAAATCAGACGAAGAATAAAAACTATTATATGAAAAATATTAAATCATTCGAAGATTTTATTAATGAATCTAATATTAATGAATCTTTAAATCTAAAACTTAAGAAAGATTATTCTATATTAGATTCCGGTACAGATGAGTGGATTGAAGATTGTGAATATCTAGGATTCGATACTAATAACCAAGACTATATGTTTAGAGTATCAGAAGGTCCTGGTGATAAATTCGTATTCTTTGCTATATCTAAAAACGACCTTAAATCTATGGTTAAAGAAAGTTCTTCAATTGAAGATGTAAATTCTGTCAATGAAGCAAGTGCTTTAAACCACCTTTATAAATATAAAGGCAAAACAATAGAAGATGTTGAAGTAAAAGATGTAAAAGGATGGGATAAACTTACTATTAAATTTGATACTGGTGAATTAATTATTGAACCGTATTCAAAGGGTGGTGGAAAGGTTGGCCTATCTTATGGTGGGAAAATTAAAACCTATTAAAATATTAATTGAAAAAATTAAAGACTAATGAATTGGAAGAAAAGAACACAAGCTGAAGTTGATGCGGCAGTTGCAGCAAGAGACTATACAGGTGGCTATGAATGGTGGCCGTGGTTATGGTATATGAGAAAAGGATATTTATTAGGATTCTTTGGTAACCTGATATTAGGATGGGCTGGAGGAATTAGTTCCTTCGCTGAACATAACGAAAATCCAGATTGGATAAGTTATGGTGTCATTGGATTCTTTGGAATATTTGCGCCTGTATTAATTGGATTCTTATTAAGAAGAGATTATAAAGAAGGTAAAAAAGGTATATCACGATGAAGTATATTAAAACATTCGAAGATTTTATAAATGAACACTCAGAAGACTCTGATTTAAATGAAGGTGTTAAATTCTCAGATGTACAGAAGATTGCTAGAGACTTTCTTACTAGTACAAAATCTAAATTTAAAGTTAGTAATTCTCAAATTCATAAAATGAAAGTACCTAAAATGTCAGGTATGGCTAAGAAAGGTAAAGAAGTTAGATATAATATAGCAATAGTAGTTCCTGAAAAGCTAGTTGATTCTGCTAGAGAATTTGCAGATAAATTTAAAGAAGATAATAAAGAGTCTATTAAAGATAATAAAATAAGCTTTAGTATCTCACAGGAAATAGAAGGACGTAAAACATTATGGCCTACGAATAATAAAGAATTTTTTGATATATGAAACATATAAAAACATTTGAGCAATTTATAAATGAAGCTGAAAGTTCTGGTATAAGTCTAATCACTGAATCTGTTTTAGATGATATCGAAGTTTTTAAAAGAAAGTTCGGTAAAAAAAAATCAATACTCTCAAACGAGCCATGGGCTGAATCTTTACAAAATGATTTAGAATTATTAGCTAGCACTAAAGGCAAAACTAAAATATGGAAAGTATATGAGAGTGATGATTATGGCAGAGAGGTAAGATTACTAGGATTGTTTAATGGCGTATCAGATCAACATGCAAGACTTAAAGCTTCAATAATTTTCAATAACGTTGAAATTTACGCTACAGGTTTTTATGATGCAGATGAAATATCAACAGGTGCTCTTAAACTTAAAATCAAAGAAGCTGAAGAGGCACTTGATAAATTAAAAAATATTCAATAATATGAAGAATATTAAAACATTTGAAGATTTCATAAATGAAAACAATTCTGAAATCAATGAAGCCAAAAAAGCTTCTCCAAAAATATGGAAAAAAGTAGACCCGATTCTTAATGATATTCAAAGAATGATAGTTAATCTGGATAATATTAGAGGTGAAATTAACGATAATTATTCGGTGGCTGAAATTAAGAAGATGAAGGGATATACAGTATTACTTGATTCTGTAAAGACTTTAGACAAATTAAAAGACACTTTAAGGAATACTGAGTGGCCTGACGAAAAATAATATACAATCTTATGAAATACATTAAAACATTCGAAGATTTTATAAATGAACATTCAGAAGATTCTGATTTAAATGAAGGTGTTAAATTTTCAGATGTTCAGAAAATAGCTAGAGATTATCTTAGTTCTACTAAGTCAAAGTTCAAGGTTAGTGAATCTCAGATCCATAAAATGAAAGTATCAGTACAAAAAGGTCTGAATAAAGGAAAAGAAACTAGATATAATATAGTTATAGTAGTTCCTAAAAAATTACAGGATGCAGCTAAAGAATTTACAGATAAATTCAAAGAGGAAAACAAAGAAGATATTAAAAATAATAAAATATCTTTTAGTGTACATCAAGAAATAGAAGGTAGTGAATCATTATGGCCTACGAATAATAAAGAATTTTTTGATATATGAAACATATAAAAACATTTGAAGATTTTATTAATGAGTCTAAGATTCATGAAGCTAAGAATGATAAATTAGATTTATCTGATAAGAATAATGTATTTGCATTAAAGGCTAAACTTCCAGCTAAATATAGAAAAGACTTTGGTGCTTTCATATACAATACACCTAAAGTACAAGTATCTCATGGAGCAATTTTATCTGGAATGCCAGACAAGAGTCGTGTTATTAAATATGAAAAAATGGCTGAGACTTATAGAAACTCTGATGACTGGACATCATTAACTTCACTTGCTATAATAGAAGATACTAAGAATATAGTTACATTTGTAATAGCATATGATGAATTTGATCCATTAGAACTAGATAAAATTAAAAAGGATCATCCTAAATTATACAATCAAGAAAAATACAAAGATGAAGGTGATTTATTGAAAAAGATGCAATCATGGTTTGTATATACTGATAAGGTATTCAAGGAAGTAATGAACGATAAAAGATAATTAAAATAGAAAACATGAAATACATTAAAACATTCGAACAATTTATAGCAGAAAGTGTTGTAAATGAAAAGAGAATTAACTTTAAAGGTAAAACTGCTGGAGATTTATTAAAGGTAATAAAGAACGTAAAGAGCGCGGAATTTTTTGCTAATGGTAGACACTATGGTATAACACCTGAAGATATTAATAGCAAACAACTTAAAGATAAAAGTGTATTTGGTACTGATGAGGATGGTGGAGAGCATGAAATCGAATTATCAGATATTGAATTTATTGAAATATATGAATCATTTGTTAATATCTATGAAAACGCACCTGTATTAAATATGTCAGGTGTTAAAGTAGGAGATGTTGTTGATATAAAAGGTGTACAGGTTAGAGTACTTGAAATTTATAAGCATATTAATAATGCTATTATTGAATTTAAAGGTGAATCTGATGAAGATGGTGAATCTACATATAGATATGATGATGGCCAGGATGATTACGTTAGAGAAGCAATAGATGAAAGCATATTAGAAAGTGATGACGGTTTAAGTAAAGCTGGACATGCAGCACTTGGAATGAAGCAGGTTAGAATAGTAATATCAGGAGATTCTGTTAAAAAGAACTCAGACAAAATTTTAAAGTTTATTGATAAAGCTGACCCTAATTCTAAATGTGAGTTTTATGATAAGACTGGTAAAATAGTTGGTACATTTGCAAAAGCAAAAATGGAAAACATTAAACGCGATATTAAAGGACTTGATTCAAAAATTTCAATTGAAATTAAAAATCAAACCTTAAAATAATGCAACTTAAATCACTAGTAGAATTTGTAAGTGAATCACTAGAGAAACCGCCGAAAATTCAAATGGATTTAAGGCATAAGTACGAAGACTGTATAGAAAAGTTATTCATTTTTCAAAAAGAAAATGGTTTAGAATTAAATTTAATTAGAATCAAACCGGAGAAGAGGGGTAAAGGATGTGCTACTAAAATTATTAAAGATTTGATAGATTACGCAGATTCAAATAATATGATTATACATCTCACCCCTAGTAAAGATTTTGGAGCAAGTTTAGATAGACTTACAAGTTTTTATAAAAGTTTTGGATTTGTTTATAATAAAGCCAAGAATAAAGATTTTAGATTTAAAAGCACAATGATAAAATACCCAAATAAGTAATATGAAATATATAAAAACATTCGAAGACTTTGTATCAGGTCCAGAAACACCTATAGATGAAAAGGATATAAAAGAAAATGTAAATGAAGATACTGACGATATTAACAAAGAAGAAGAAGAGGACGAAGAACCTCAACTTCAAAATTACATGTTTTTTCAAAATCTAAAAGAAATTAAAGAAAATATAGATAAGTTACTATCAATGGACCATAATACTATTGATGATATATTAATTGATGGCCATGACTGGGCTGCAGATCATATTGCTACTGCAAAAGATGATATTGATGAAGTAACACACTTCCTTAAGATACATATCGAGGAATCCGAGATAACTGATAAGAATGAAAATTCACCTGAATAATTTTAAGCCTGTTTAGATACAGGCTTTTTAGGGTCTTTGGGTTATCGAAACAATTTATTATTTTAAACTAAAATCAATACTATGAAAGAAGAATTATTAAAAATGGACAACATTAGATTACAGGAAATGGTTGACAGATATAAAGAGATGTGTAATGATTATGCGAATAATTGTAAATCACTTCTATCTCAGATTGATGAACGTGATAAAATAATTAAAGAATTGAGAGATAATAATAAATTCTATTCTGAGAAGGCAATAAAACTTGCAGATGAATTAATAGTCGCAACTAAAACTATTAATAATTTACAAAAAGTTCATATGAATTAAAACCATTTATTTTTTATACGTATAACTCTAAAATAATACTATGAAATATTTTGCTCTGCTCGATGAGTTATTTGATTTTAAATACCTATTAACTGAAGATGATTTAAATTCACTATCAGAAGAATTAAGGAATAGTGAGAGTGATATTAAAGTATACACTAACGTTTCAAGTCAACTTGATCCAGCTGCTGAAGCTTTCTTCAGAACAGATAGAAACATGGGTGTATATAATAAAGTAATAAATCAAATTAAATTTGAAAAAAGTAATGATATATTAGACATAAAATCAATTCATGAATTAATAAATACATTACTTACAAATAAAGAAGATTTAGTTTTAATCACTAACGCTGCGATCGCTAGCCATCTTATAGAGCACCCTGAATTTACTATTATAGTACATGAAGAAAAAAACGAATACACATCAGGCATTCCATATAATGTAGGAAATATAAATAACATCAAAATTATAGTAGACCCCTATTTAAAGTGGACAGATACTAAAATTATAACATATACTAAGAGTGATATTCAAGTTGCATTATATTTAGATTCCGTAAGCAATGACCTAGTAGGACTTAGTTTACCTAAAGTAGAAACAAACATTAAAGCATATATTTTAAATAATAAACCTGTTAATCTATTTGAGATTAAGGTACCCATAGAAAATTTAGTATGAGAAAGAAAAGAAATAAAAATGACATTGCACTAGAAATGGTAGATAGCCAGAGTATCAGTACACCATCTCCGGATTATGATATTACCTATAAAGGTGTCGATATGTACTGGTACCCTGAAGTACAGAAGCCTATAATAAATAATAAAACAAAAGATACATTAGAAGAACTCTTATCATTAGTCCCATAGGATATATAAAATATGATGGACGCACTTGTAGCAATATTATTATCAATTATACCTGGCGCTCTATACGCATTCATTATTTGGATTACTGTACCGTATAAGTCTTTTAGTTTAAGACAAGCTTATTCGCATATTTTATTGGGAATGTTATCAATAACATTTGTTAATTTAGCACACAGTTTTTTTGCCCCATTATATGATGAGTCTATTACAATTGCTATGAAAAGTAAATTAGGTGATGTTTTATTCTTACATAGATTAAGTTTCTTTCAAGTAGGAATAACTGAAGAGGTTTCAAAATGGTTAGCATTTATTTTTATATGTTCAATACGAAATGTATCTGATGATGGTGTGGAAAAAGATTCACCAATGGCTACTATGATTTATTGTGCAATGGTTTCATTAGGATTTGCTATACTTGAAAATGTACACTATGGAGCAACATATGGTTCAGGTGTTTTATTTTCTAGATTATTCAGTGCTGTATTATTACATATAGAAGTAGGCTTAATGATGGGATATTGGATAGCATTATCTAGAATAAATATAAGTTATACAAAATCAATTATCGGTGTAATTTTTAATAAAAATAAAAGATTAAAGAAGATAATATTAACATTTATTGGAATTTCAACTGCAGTGTTTGTACATGGCTTATATGATTTTAATTTATTTGTAACAGGTCAGGATGGATTACCATTAATGTATACAATTCTAGGATTAGGCGCATTTATATCTTATATAGGTGCTAATCATCTAATCGCATTAACAAAAAAATAAATTTTTATGAAATTAGATTTTAATGATTTACTGATTGTACCTGCAGTACAATCAGATATAGAAAGCAGGTCTGAAGTTACTCCATTTTATCAATCAGAAACAGGCTATAAATGGCATTTACCTATTATTGCGTCTCCAATGGACACAGTTATTGATAATAGTAATATAACAATATTTGAATCTAATCGTATAAATTACTGTATACCTAGAGGCAGTACAAGTGAACCAGTTTCAGCAAATGATTATGGTGTTATGTCTTTTAAGAGTTATGGATTAGATGAGTTTATATCAGTCTTTATTGAAAGAGAAACGTATATAGAAAACAGATTTATTTTAATAGATATTGCAAACGGACATATGTCCAAAATGGCTATAGCTATTAAGAAGTTTAAAGATATGTACGGTAGCTATTATACATTAATGGTTGGTAATGTTGCGAATCCTGAGACTTATAAATTATTATCTATAATGGGTGCAGACTATATAAGAATAGGTATAGGTAATGGTAATGGATGTTTAACAACTCAGCAATTAGGTATAGGTTATCCTATGGCTTCTTTGATTAAAGAATGCTATTTAATAAAACAAAAACTTTCTGCAGATAAGATTTATAGTGTAGCTAAGATAGTAGCTGATGGGGGAATGAAAGGGTATAGTGATATTATAAAAGCCCTAGCGCTAGGTTCTGATTATGTAATGGTTGGTAGTATTTTAAATAAAGCTTTAGAATCAGCCGGGCCTACTTATTTCATGGGAATTGAAATTGACCAACATGCAGATTATGCAAAATGGTTATATAAGAAAGGATTTAAGTTGAAAAAGAAATTTAGAGGAATGTCAACTAAAGAAGTTCAAAAAACTTGGAATAAAGGAAAATTAAAGACATCAGAAGGTGTAGTTAGATACAGGGAAGTTGAATATACATTGTCTGGCTGGACAAATAACCTTATTGATTACTTAAAAAGTGCAATGTCATATACTGATAAAATTAACTTACTAGAATTTACAGGTACTGTTGAATTAATTCAGATAACAGACAATGCCTACATTCGCTACAATAAATAATAAAATAAATGAATAAATTATGAAATTAGATATCCCTACACTGAAGGCAGCTATTGCTAAAAAAGGTTATAAGTGGTTTGATGACCAGCCTAATTTAATAGCAGTTAGGTCGGCTCTAAACGTACCAGATATCTTTAATGATATAATGAGTGTTATATGGAAGCAAAGACCAATGCCAAATGGATTAACAGCTAGTCAAAAACAAGAATGGTTAAATCTTAATTTATTTACAGGTAAGACAGGTAAACCACTTAAAGTTGATGGTGATTTTGGATCTAATAGTCAACATGCGTATGCTCAGTACGAGGCAGTTTTAGGTAAAGAAAGAATTATAATGGGTGTTATCACTACTGAACCAGGTATAGCGTATCAAAAGAAATTATTAAATAAAGACGGATGCTGGGTAATGATGCCAGCACAAATGATAAATGGATATAAGTCAGGATATCATCAAAACAAAAAAGACCATAGATGTTTACAAAGTTTCGGCAAAATCTTTGGTATGCGTGACAATGACTTAGATGGAATTGCTGGTAATGATTCAGACGCTGCAGCGGCTAAGTGGGTTGAAGGTTATACTGTTGGTGCAAATATACATGGTTCACAGAAAGCCGGAATTACAGCTAAGATTGGACCGTGGAGTGCAGGCTGTCAGGTTTATAATAATTGGACTGATAAAGAAAATATGATGAATATCATAGATTCATATAAAGGAGTTAACAATGGTTGGGTGACTTATACATTAATTGAAGAAAAAGATTTAGCATAATGAGTTTTAATAAAAGGTACTTCAATATAGAAGGCTTTATAAATATCTATAGTTTAGATGGCATAAAGGGAATTAAAAAGACGTTCGATAAAATAGATGGATTTATATTTGAAGACAATAAATCAAGTAAAGTATATGATTTAATAATTGATAAAAAAGAAGTTGAAGCTATTAAATTATTAGATAAAGAATTTAGTAAATCTAAGAAAAATGAAAAATAAATATCGACGATGTCAAAGTACTCAACTAAAAGAATTGAGTATCTTTTTAAAGGAGAAGATACTTGGATAAAGAATTTATTGAAAAAATATTTCTTTAAAAGAAATCCATATGTCTCTTCATATTATAGGGCACCTTATTTAAAATTCAAAAGAACAACAACTGAACAAGAAGAATGTAATAAATGTGCAAATGATATTATTTATTTTGCTGAAAATTATTATTACAACTTAAATATAGAAGGTGTATTAGAACTTATTAAGTTAAGAGATTATCAAAAGAAAGTTTTAGAATCATATGTAAATGGTAGAACTATAGTTTGTTCTAGTAGACAAATGGGCACAACTACATTAAATAAAATATTTTCACTTTGGTCTATTTTATTTAATCCAGTATATGTTCAATTTGTAACTGAACCTATGAATACTCATTATAATTTTATAGAATCATTAAGAGCTGCATATATTAAAATACCATATTATATGCAAAAGGGAATAACTAGATTTAACAAACATGAAATAGTATGTGATGATTATTCTAGAATTACTTCATTAAGAGCAAAATTAAAACCTAAAGATATTAGTCTTAAGAATTTTGTTACTGTAGCTGATAACGCTGCATGGTTATGCAATGCTGACTTAGCAGATATAGAAAGAACGTTAAGATTTAAAGGTAAAGTTATTATGACTTCTACCCCTAATGGTATGAATAATTTTTACAATTTATGGAAAAATTCATTAGAGAAAAATACCTATAACTTTAATCCCATTAAATTAATGTGGTTCCAGAGAGATGGCTGGGATGATTTATGGGCTGATCAGCAAATTAAAAACATTGGACAAGATGCATTTGATGAAGAATGTAATCTAAAATTTAGAAACAAATCTAAATAGTCGGATATATAAAAAGAAGCCTCGTGCTTGTTATATCTTGGGTCCAAAGCCCTCGAGTAGTTGTAAAAAGCTACGAAAAGATTAGCAAATAAAAAATAAAAAACGAGAAGAACGTATGAGTAATTTAAAACCGACGGCCAGAATAGGCGTCAACAAAAGTCTAGTGCCATCAGGTACTAATGTTTATCTTAAATCAGGTCAAGAATTTGAGATAGAACTATTCAATCCCACACAACACAACATCTTGGCTAAAATCTATATTAATGGTGAAGCAGTAAGTGAAACCGGTTTAATTATTAAACCAGGAAGAAGAGAATGGCTTGAGCGTTATATTGATAAACCTAGAAAATTTAAATTTGATACCTATGAGGTTGAAGCAGGTAACAGCGATGTTAAAGCTGCTATCAAAAATAATGGGTCTATTAAAGTTGAGTTCTATAAGGAAAAAACTAAAAATGATGGTAATTATCTAATTTTAGATGGCAGTTGGAATAAACCATTTCCATTTCAGCCAATACCAAATTGGCAAATGCCACCTTCGTTTCCACCTCAGCCAGATATTTGGTTCGGACCTTCATATAATCCATTATATGGGACTATTACTACAAGTACTGGAGTAATAGGTACTAAAACTACATTGAATGCGGATGCTGGGTCGCTTAATTTAAACTGTTCAACAGGAGATACTACATTTGTAAATTGTAATAATACAATTTCAGGTCAGTATAATTTTACTGGAGATATCTTGAATGAAGAATCTACTAAAACATTTCTAGGCCAATCTTTAAATTCTAATAAAGCAAAGAAATCTGAAGTTGAAGAAACAGGTCGTATTGAAGAAGGTTCTTATTCAAATCAATCATTTACATATGTTGATATGGATTTTGAATCATGGGTATCATCATCAGTAGAATATAAGTTATTACCTATATCCAAGAAGCCTGTTGTAGCTTCTGAAATTAGTGTATACTGTACTTCATGTAGTACTAAACAAAAGAAAACTTCGTGGAAATTCTGCCCAACATGCGGAAATAAATACGAATAACAATAATAAACTCTAACATTCACGTGGCTGAAAGCCTTCTCTTAACAGGAGAAGGCTTTTTTATGTTATGTGTTTTACCCGATATATAATTAAAATAATAGGGTATAATGAAGATTCATAAGAGATATTCTGATATAGTCGCTGAAAATGAATATATAGATAAAGACTTAGAAGACATCAGACATTTTAAAGGCAGTATACTTCAGTTTAAAGATTATTGGGAAAGAAAAATGAAAGTACCATTTAATCCACATGGTGAAGTAAACTACAAGTACCCGACAGATAGGAAAGAAGAAGATAAATCACTACCTTATCAAGATTTCGTTAATGGCGAAAGTTCAGTAGTTAAATATAATTTAAAGACTAGAAAAAAAGGTATTAAAAAAGAAAATACATAAATTATGGAAAAGTTTATAGAATCATTTGATGATTTCAGAGGTAATGTTAAAATTGATGAAGCCTCAGAGATTGCCGAATTTAACAAGAAAATTAAAGACATGGGCGAGCAAGCAAAAGAGGCTCGCGAAAAGGCAGTTGAAGCTAAAAATAAATATGAAAAATTTACAAAGGATGGTTCCCATAAAGAAGCTAAAATAGAATTATTAAAACATACTAAATTTAAAGCACAATCTACTATGCTAGATGCATCTGTAGATATAATGTTAATCGAAAAAGGTAAAGAGCCTATTAGTAAAGATGATAATAAAAAGAAAGATGATAAGTCTGAAGATAAAAAAGGTAAAGAATAATGGAAGATAATAAAAAATATTTTATGCCTACATTTGAGGGATTTTTAAATGAGATATCATATGATGAACAAGAAGGACCCCCTGTATCTTCATTCAGAAGCGAAGATTATAAAGATAAAGATAACTTAAGACAATCGATGACTGTTATTGAAGAACTATTAAGGGTTATATCTGACGGTGAACAATTAGACCCAGAACAGTCTGAACTTATTTCAAGTGTAAACGATAATTTACAAAAACTTAAAAGATCTATCCAAGGCAGAGAAGATATTAAGAGTAAAGAAGAAGAGAAAAGGGAAGAAGAACAAGGATTCGGAAACTAATGAAAACTATTACAAAGAAACCACAGGGTAAAGTAGAAGTACTTGAAAGACATAGAACACAGAAAGGTTTTATATTTAGACCCGGTTTACAAATAGATTATTTTGCAATAACTAGAATTAAAGAAGACTGTGGATGCGGAAGACCAGTTACTTACTTTGAGTTCTATGATACTAAATATGGATTATTACCAACATCAAAAGGAAAAACAATATGAGTAAATTTTTATTAAAAACATTTGAAAGCTTTAAGGAGTTACGTAAAATAAATGAAGCAAGCGGAAACACATACTCATACGGGTGTGCAATGATTTATTTTAATATGCCTGAAATGGATGACCTACATGCTAAAATTGAAGAACGTGATATTTATATGGAAGATGGAGATAATTCATACGGATTAGAAAATGAACCCCATGTAACATTACTGTATGGAATACATTCAGATGAGGTTTCAGACGATGAAGTAATGAAATTATTAAACTCATTTAAAAGTACATTGAATACTATTAAATTAACTAAAGTTTCTAAGTTTGAAAATTCTAAATTTGAAGTTTTAAAATTTGATGCGGAAGGTGATGTATTACATGAAATTAATAGTACTCTATGTAAAGAGTTACCTTTTACTACAGATTACCCAGACTATCATCCCCATATGACTATAGCATATCTTAAACCTAAGATGGCACAGAAGTATATCGATATCTTAGAAGGAATGAACTTCGAATTAGAACCAGTTAAATTTGTTTATAGTAAACCAGATGGCACCAAAATCACAGAGTCTATCTGAAACATTAGAAATACTATTTGTATAATACAAAAGACATTACTATGAAACCAAAAGAGGAGAAGCTATTTTTCGAACGACATTTCCCGGAACTATTACGACAAGTATCTCGACTAGCTGATGCTATGGAAAATCAAAATAAGCTTAATGAAAAATTATTCTTATTTGAGAAGAAAAAATACCTTGAGTCTACTAAAGTTAACGAGAAGTCTAACTCTTAATAAGAGATAGAATAAATGGTAGACTATTATAAAATACTAGAATTAGAGCGAAGTGCAACAATTGATGAGATTAAAAAATCTTATCGCAGGCTTGCTAAGGAATATCACCCTGATAAAAATGAGGGCAATAAAGAAGCTGAAGATAAATTTAAACAATTAGCTGAAGCATACGATGTTCTAGGAAATCCAGAGAAGAAGAGAAAATATGATGCAACTTCATTTGGCAATAATCAACATGTATATGGTGATTGGGCTGGAATGAATATGAATGATATAATGGAAGATTTACAGGGTACTGGATTTGCAGAAAACTTTGATAAATATTTCAGTGGCAGTTTTGGTAAAAATAGTGCTAGAGGCGGTGATATTCTAGTCGAATTAAATATTACATTAGAAGATGTCTACAAGGGATGTGAGAAACACTTTTCATATTATGAAAGAGGTTCAGACGGTCAAACTAATCAATCAAATCCTATATCAATTAAAATTAAAAGAGGTATAGAAAGCGGGCAGAAACTTAGAATAAAAGGTAAAGGACATGTTAGTCCATTTAATTCAGAATTACCACGCGGTGATTTAATTGTAACTATTAATGTTATAAATAGTGTATTATTTAGGAGAGAAGGAAGTACTATATATTATAGAGCAAGTGTTCCATTTTATACTGCGTTACTAGGAGGTGATATACATATACCAAGTATTGTAAGTGGTAGTAAGCTAAAAGTTAAGATACCTGAAATAGCAAAACAAGGTCAATTATTAAAACTTAAAAATAAAGGTTTACCAATATACGACCCTAACTATAACTGGAGCGATTCAGATACGTTTGATAGTATACCAGAAAGATTTGGAGATATGATTATAGAAGTTAATATAATTATGCCAGATAAGATTACAGAAAAAGAAAGAGAATTATTTAATCAACTTAAAAAGATAAAAGAAATAAATGATAAAAATTAATGAAGCTCCAGTTTATCTAAATACGCCTAAGGGTAAAGGTATTTTAGAAGATATTATTATAACAGGTTTAGGTTATATTCAAATTAAAGTTAAATATCAAAGTGATATGTTCGATGAATGTGCAACATTTACTAGATATAATATAACTAACATTGAAGATTTATTAAGTAATAGTGTATTATCAATCGTTAAAGAATTAAATGAGCCTGAAGTAAATGCATGAGTTTAGTTTAAAATATCAAACGGATATTAATTTTAGAAATTTCATTAACGAAGTTATAGACCTTAATTCACCTTTATGGAATGAGTATGCTATAATAAAATCATATGAAATATTAATGGATAATATAGATGATATTAAGACTAATCCGTCAATTTACATTTTTATGTTAGAAAATATAGATAAAATGATAGAGCATTTTCAATCTGTTGAAGAATATGAAAAATGTAGTAACTTAAAGCAAATTAAAAAATATATTATAATTGTATGATAATAGTAAACGTAAAAGATGAAGGTAGCTTTGATAAAGCTATGAAAAAGTTAAAAAAGAAATTCAGAGATATTAAAGTATCTAAAGAATTATATGAAAGAAAATCTTATACAAAACCTTCAGTTAAGAAACGTGATATTAAAAAGAATGCAATTAGAAAGAATAAATATAATTTAAAAAACGAATAATATGGAAATCATTAATTTTATTTTTGAAAGTTTTTGGCATTTTGTCGGTTCAGTATTTTTAATATTCGTTATCGGCGGAACACTCTCAAATATGCTGAAATCTTTTAGACTTTTTGAAATAAATAACAAATCAAATACACCTGTATCTAATACGCCACCTCAGGTTAACCAGGGTGTATTTAATGACCTTCTAAGTCTCTGGAATAAACGTAACAAAGGGGACGACAATAATCAGAAATAATCCTTCATTTCTTGATTGCCGAAAATATATAATACATATGGCATTTGAGAAGAATTATATTATTTCGATTATGGATGAAGATATACCAAAAGGTGAGCTTGACTTTTTAATGAAGGCCATCTTTACAACAATAATAAGTAACAAAACTAGAGCATTAAGATATTTTGTTATTTACGAGGAGGGCGATACAGTAGTCGACATACCTGAAGACTTAAATCAACGATTAGATTTTATAAATAAACTTTTAAGTTATTTTGAAATAACTGAAGAGTATGAGAAATGCCAAGAACTTTTATTGTTTAGAGGTTTGGCCAAGAGGCAATGGGGCATAAAATAAAAATAAAAAATGTATGAGTAAATCTAAAAAACCTAAAACCAGATTCAGTACTGAAAAGGAATTTAATAAAAAAGATACTATACAAAACGCTTTTAGCGACATAAGGTTTTCAACGACCTATAAGACAGAAAGTCAAAAGACTTTTTCTAATATAATAGATGAACATAAAATAAGCATATGCAGCGGACTTGCAGGATGCGGTAAAACTCATATTGCAATATTCAAGGCATTAGAAATGCTTAGAGATAATAAATCAACTATTGAAAAAATATATCTAGTTAAACCTAATGTTGAAGTAGGTGAAAAATTAGGATTTTTACCAGGTACTGTTGAAGAAAAGATTTATATGTATATGATTTCCTTTTATGATATATTTGAATCAATGATTGGTGAAGATAATACTAAATATCTAAAAGAAATGGGTTTAATTAAAGATTTACCGTATCAGTTTCTAAGAGGACGTACTTTAAATAACGCATTTGTTATAATAGATGAATGTCAAAATTTATCAATGCATGAAGTTAAAACTATTTTAACTAGAATTGGTTCAACGAGTAAATATGTTTTATTAGGTGATACTGGTCAAATGGACAAATCATTTGGTAAAGAAAAAAGTGGACTCGATGATGCATTGTCTAGATTTGAAAATTTCGATAAAATTGGCATATTCAAATTTAATGATAGTGATTCTATACGTGACCCATTAATTAATGAGCTCCTTAAATTTTACTAAACAATAACATTTATAGAGATATAACTTATCTGAGTGAATAGATATGCAAAGTAAAATGGCAAACAAGTCTAAAAAAGAAAAATCGACATTTACACCTGAGCAGCTTAAGTTTATTAGGCACAATGGGCCTGAATCTGTTCTGTTAACAGCAACTGCAGGTTCTGGTAAAACGTCATGTGCTACAGGTAGATTAGTTTGGCTATTAAATAATAAAGTTAGACCAGAAAAAATAATATTCTTTTCATTTACAAATGACGCAGTTAATGAATTAAGAAGTCGTATTAATAATGACAAGGTTGAGATTACTACAATTCACTCATTTTGCTTATCAGCACTTGCTCGCTCAGGAAAGTTTAAAAACATAGCTGACTTCCATGGTTTTATACGATGGTTTAAAAAGAAGTATAAGCCTAAAGCAAATGCTAAATGGGAAGAGATTACAAGGTTTAATAGATTATCGGAAAAGTTAGAAGAAGAACCTGAGTACTATGCTTCACAAATTTCTAAGTTTAAAATCATGCAAGCTGAAAATACTAAAGGCAGAATGCCTGATTTCTTTTTAGCATATGTTGCATTCCTTAAAGCAACTAATAGCCGTGACTTCGTAGATATGCTTATTGAAGTTCATAGAATGAAAGATGGTAAATATTGGGAAAATAATTACGCACATAAATATGATTATGTATTTGTAGATGAATACCAAGATACTTCTTCTATGCAGATGAGGATTCTGTTAGCACTTAAAGGTAAAGTATATCATCTTATAGGGGATAGAAATCAAAGTATTTATGGGTTTACAGGTTCTAATTGTGATATGATTGAAAAATTATTAAAGCAAGCTAAACCTACTGTTGATTATTCATTATCTGTAAACTTCAGGTCTGATGTTAATATAGTTAATCACTCAAATAATTTTTCAGGATTAAAAGCTGTACCTAATAGTATACTTCCGGGTAAAGTAGATTTCAAAGTCTTAACTGAGAATGAAGTATATTCTATGATGAAAGAAAAGGATGTAGTTATATTAGCTAGAACTAATAAAGTTATTAAAGACCTTGAATTAAAATTTCTAATGAAAAAGATACCAATGAGGTATTTTAATTTATTTTCCCATGATGAATTAGAAATTATTAAAAAGAAAAAAGCTGTGACGCCTAAATTAAATAGAAAACTTAAAAAGATATTACCATTAGTAGGAAGAGCAGATGAACTAGTTAAGTTTATAGAAGATAATCAGGACAGCAGAACATTTATAACATCAATTCATAAAAGTAAAGGTCGAGAATTTCCGGTTTGTATAGTTGTAAATTCATTATCACCTTATGTTTTAGAAAAAAATGGTATAACACTTGATAAAAAAGAAATTAAGAAAGTATCTTTTGACCCAGGCGATCCTGAAGACCAAGAGGCTTTAAATGTACATTATGTTGCTGTAACTAGAGCTAAGAATGAATTATACTTCATGATGTATGATATGAACGAATTAGACTAAAATAAAATATATGAAATACGTATCGCTTGATATTGAAACAACTGGCATTGATCCAGAAGTAGACCAAATATTAGAAATTGGAGCTATTATAGAAGACACTAATAATTTATTATCTTTTGATAAGATACCTAAATTTAAATGTATAATTGAACACACTAAGTATACTGGTAATGCATTTGCTATAAATCTTAACCAGAGAATATTTAATATCTTAGCAAATATACCCCCGATGAAAAAAGATCTTGTATTACATTGTGAATATAAAGTAAGAAATAATATTTTAACTCTTTCACAAGCATCATTAGAATTTAGTAAATTTTTAAAATCTAATGGCATTGAATCTGGATATTCAGCTGCTGGTAAAAACTATGCAGGGTTTGATAATTTATTTTTAAAGAAAATTGATAATTGGCCAAGTGCACATCAAAGAGTTATTGACCCTGGCGTATTATTCGTAGACTTTAAAAAAGATTGGATTACTCCAAATCTAGAAACATGTAAACAGCGTGCTGGTTTGGTAAATACAAAAGTATCACATGATGCTATTGAAGATGCATGGGATGTTATACAAGTTTTAAGAGTTAAATATTAAATTATGAAACTACAAGCATATATGAAGGACTGCATCGAATGTGGTGTAGATGAAGTAGGTAGAGGTTGCCTAGCAGGCCCTGTTGTTACAGCAGCTGTAATATTACCTAAAGACTTTGATAACCCGTTGATTAAAGATTCAAAGAAATTAAAGTGGAAACAATTAGAAGAAGCTTATAAAATAATTAATGAGCAAGCAATATCATGGTCTGTATTTCAGCATTCACCTGAAATGATTGATAAACATAACATACTTAATGCTACTATTCTAGCTATGCATGGTGCAATTGAATGTTTAGATATTATGCCTGAACATATTATTGTTGATGGTAATCAATTTAAAGATTATTATAGCGGAAAGACATTTAAGAAGGTACCTCATGCTACTGTAGTTAAAGGTGATAGTAAGTATTATTCAATAGCTGCAGCCTCTATTATGGCTAAAGTTACTAGAGATAAAATGATGCATACTCTTGCATTATCATTCCCTCAATATGGTTGGGAAACAAATGTAGGTTATGCTACACAAAAACATCGAGATGCTATTAAACAATATGGTATTACTGAATGGCATCGCAAATCATTTCTTGGCGCACTGACAATTGAAATGGGATTGAAACCCCTATTCTAACTTTGGGTAATAAATCTAATTGCTTATATTTAATTAATAAATTAAAACTATGACTATCAAACAAATCTTCGATGAAATCGCAAATGAACCTGGCACAAATGCCAAAATGGATATTATGCGCAAATATGTTAATAATGAAACTTTACAAAGAGTATTGTATTTAGCAAACTCAAAGAGAATTAAATTCTATATTAAACAAATACCTGAACAGGGTACTAAAAACACAAAGCTGAATGATTTAAGTTTTATATTAAGTGAGTTAGGTCATTTGTCTAATAGAGATGTAACAGGCGATGATGCTCGTAGATTTTTAAAAGGTTTATTGGAAAGTGTTAGTGAAGATGATGCATATATCATTGAACGTATCATTGAGAAAGATTGTAAGATTGGGATGGGCACTACTAACATGAATAAGATTTTTAAAGGTCTTATTGAAGAAACTCCATATATGGGTGCTAAATCATACGATATAGATTTAGCTAAAAAGATTTTCGATAAAAAAGGATATGGATATTCAGATGTTAAAATGGACGGTCGCTATTGTAATGCGATAGTTCGTTCAGGTGATGTTGAACTAGAAAGTCGCGGAGGTGAACCAAGTATTTTAACAGGAGCTCAATTTCTTAATGAGCTTAGTAAATTTAAAGATTGTGTATTAAACGGAGAATTAACTATACCAGGTATTAGTCGATATGAGAGCAATGGAATAATTGCTTCATTAATAAGTATTGGAAAGAAAACACTAGAAGGTAAAGATACTAAAAAAGAAATAAGTAAATTTGTAAAAGAAAATAACATGTCTTACGAACAAGCTCTTAATTCAATTCAGTATACTGTATGGGACACTATTACAGTAGATGAATATTTTGATGCCGCATCAGATACTCCTTATTATCAACGTAGAGCTAGAGTCGTTGAATTATTAAAAGACGCAGGTTCTACAAAAGTAGTTTTAATTGAATCACGTGAAGTTAAGACTTATGAAGAAGCGATGTCTCATTTCCAAGAAGTATTAAAATCAGGTGAAGAAGGTACAATACTTAAATCAGCTAATGGTAAATGGAAAGATGGTAAGCCAAATTGGCAAGTTAAAATGAAACTTGAAATGGATGTCGACTTAAAGATTGTAGGTTTTAATTATGGAACTAAAGGAACTAAGAACGAGCATTTAATATCTTCATTTACATGTGAATCAAGTGACGGTAAAGTTATAACAAGGCCACAGGGTCTTAAAGAAGACATGATGGATTACGTAACTAAAAATCAAGATAAATTAATGGGTACTATATTAGAATGTAAATCATGTGGACTTTCACATGATAGTAATGGTAACTACTCATTATTACACCCGGCATTTATTAGATTAAGAGATGATAAGAATACATGTGACTCTTTAGAATCTATAATACAAATTGAAGCTATGGTAAAAGGTCTAGTTTCCTAATAAATATTATATGGACTCAAAGAATATATTTGATTTTGAAAAGATATCCCTTATTATTAGACTTGCTAAAATAGCAATAGAAAAGACAGGCAGTTATCGTATTGTAAACGCATTAACAGAAGCTGAAATAGTTGAATTAAAAAAGCATTTCGATGCTGAATACTTATATTCTATAGAAAATAAACATGTATACAGTTTAAAGGCTAAATAACTGGCAATATATAGATAAAGAATTATTATTTAATGGAACGTATAATTGAATCATTCGAAGAGTTTAATAATAGCTTAAATGAAAAGCTCATTAAAGCACCTGATAATGGTTTTACAAAAGACGATGTCGAAAAGATACTTAAATCTAAAAAAGATGTTTCTATTTACGTAGACAGAGATAAGGTAAATTATTTTATCGCACCTCATATGCATATTAAAGGTAAATTAGAAAAGGGCAATGATGAATATTTCTTTCCTTTAAATAAAGCTGGAAAATCTGTTCAGGTTAAATTTGAAGATATCAGTTCTATTACAGCCTAATCATTAAATGTGGTTTCCATTTATTTAAATTAATTAACTGACTATAGAAGCTTTGGCGGTTAACCTCTTTCATTTTAAACTTTATATGTTCTTACAATATAACTCACATGGATAATAGGAAAATTACACGTAAAATAGAAAAGATATTAGTATTCGCAGATATACTTAAAAGCATATCATCATTATCTGTATCGCAAACTAAAAAGGTTGCATGTATTGCGTTTAAGAAGAACTTTTCAAGTATTTCAAGTTTTGGATATAATGGCACTTATCCAGGTGCTCCTATAAACCCGGAGACTAAAGGTGAAGAATTATCTCTTGAACCTGGGAAATCAGGGTTTTTACATGCAGAAGATAATATGATATCTAAATTTCATGAAAGAGATCCAGAAAATTATATAGTATTTGTAACAATGTCACCATGTAGAGACTGTACTATCAGATTAATTAATGCTGGATTTAAAGAAGTATACTGGTACGAAGATTACAGAGACCAAAGTCATCTAGACATATTCAATAGATGCGGCGTTAAGTATGGTTCTATAGACAATTTAATAAAAGAACTGACATCCCATAAAATCTAATACTTTATTCCCTGCTTATAAAGTTTCTATTTGAATATATACATCAAAGAAACTAATGGCATTAGATGTTAATAGAAGCAGCTTCCTCACGTCTAGCAATAGATTTATTAGAATCATTACGAAAATTTAAACTTACTGCAACTGAAATTAGAGTTAGCTTTATAAGTAAGAGAGGAACAACTATGTTTAAAACATTCAATGATCTAGAATCATTGGTTCAATTTTATAATGACAATTATTCCCGCTTAGTTAATTCAAAAAGAGATCCTTTTACTAAAGATAGAAAAAAAGCACAGACAGTGCCTTTACTTAAGAATGGTTTAATAATAGGTAAACAACCTGCCCCAGTTAATGACGCTAAAGTACCAGGCTTATGTGAGCTTGGTAAATTCATATCAATAGAAAGTTTTAAATTACAATCATCAACATTTAATTATGGTGTTGGTTTTTTATGTAAAGATGTCAGTGACCTTTTTACAGTTATAGAAAACAGAGAATTAAATCTCAGAAAGAATACAACTAGAACAGTTGATGTAAATAGACATAAAGAAACATTAAAGTCATTTATAAAAGACTATCAGACTATCTTAAAACGTCTGTACAGAGCATATAATGCAAATCTATATGTTGACCTGTGTTACGTTGAAATGGGATACGTTGCGGAATCAATTTCACTTTATAATATATTTTTTGCCCTTGTAAAAGAACGCCTGGGCTCTGGATTAAGACTAAGTGTATTAGAACCGAGATTATTAAAAAAGATAGACTAAAGGTTCGATAAATAAATAAATATAAAAATAGGGAAATGAATCCTTTGAATGAATATATTAAACTTAGGACTGAACTCATTCGTGAGTTAACTCATCTAGAGCTTGATCAGCATGCTTTATTTGTTTCTAACCCGTGGAGTGAAAAACGCTTATACAAAGAAGGAATGATCGTTTATTACGGTGATACTTCTACTGGAGGGTCTGGAAATTTAACTTGGTTTAGAGCTAATCAGGACCATGGTCCTAGCTTATTATTTGACCCTAGTAAATGGGATCCAATTGGAGCTAATGGAATCAGTGGACAAATATTTGTAAAAGATAGTAATAATATTATTAATACTACAGGTGTATTAGAGTTTACTGATGATTTTATTTTAACATATAATGGCAATACTGCTAAGGTAGAATTAAACCCAGGTTCTGTTGGATTTTGGGCACCTAGCCCATCAGACAGTAGTACAATACATTATGACGATAGTGTTTTAATAGGAACTGATACTCCAATAAGTAGTAGTTATAAACTTTCAGTTGCAGGTAATCAAATCATTACAGGTAATTTAAATGTTTCAGGTTTAATAAATGGTATAAATTTAGTAAACTTCTTTAATGATTATAGTTTACATACTCATACAATTGTACCACAGACACTCGTTAATTATAATGCTTTATATCCTAATTCAAACGGAGCACTTGCTGACGTTAATGTTAATACAGGAACTTTAGTAACAGATGATGTTTTAGCATGGGATAATACAATTAAAAGATGGATTAATAAAACATTAACTACCGGACCTCATAATTTAGGTTCACATACTGATGTTAATCCTTCAGTTAGTGTAGCGCCGTTAAGTAATCAAATTCTTAGATATAATTCAGGAACTTCTAAATGGGAAAATGTAACTGTTGCATTAGATACTAGTAATGGTTTTTCTACAGCACCATTTTCACATAACCATGATGGAAGATATTGGACAAAATCTCAATTATCGGCTATTACAGGCCCTATAATTAATTATTCAAATATTTTTGGAGCGCCTGCAGTAGGAGCACCAAGTAATGCATCATATGTTGTTATAGGACTAGATGCAACATTAACAAATGAAAGAGTTCTTACAGGTAGTTCAAGTATTTTAATTACAGACAGTGGAGTAAATTCACCAGTAACATTAACAGCTATACCTAAATCAACGCATCAGCTAGTTCAAATATCTAAAGATAATGTAAATGTAGGTATAAGATCTAGAATTAATTTTGTAACACCTGGTTCAGGTACAACTTATACAATAACAGACGACTCATTTAATGATGTTGTTAATGTACAAGTTAATACTGTACCTCCTATTATACCACCTGCACCTGTATTATCAGTTAATACACAATTAGGCAATGTATCATTAGGTATTGCTGACATGGATGATGTTGTAATTAATCCATTTTTATTTCCTGGAGTTGGAGTTGGTTCACCTTACAATCCATTATCAAATCTTTTAGTATATGATGATGATATTAGTAAATGGGTTAACGTACCAGCAAGTGCTTTAATAGCCGCAGTATCTAATATTTATTTAGATGATATATTAGATGTTGAAATTGGAACAACTTCTTTAGTTGATAAGAATTTATTATATTACGATCAATTTTCTGGATTATGGGTAAATGGCTCAGCAGCAGATGCTGATTTATATACAGCAACTGAATTGAATGCTGGTCAGCTTAATAATTTATATTATACAGAAACTGAATTAAGTACTCCAGCAAGTGGAGCGCTAGTACATTGGTTAAATTTAACAGGAGTACCTTCATTTGCACCAGCATCACATAGTCATTATTTGTGGCAAATTACAGATGTTAAAAATTATCAATTTACACCACCTAATAATGGTGATATATTAATATGGAATAGTACTTATCAATATTGGGAAGCTCTTCCAAATCCAGGAGGTGGCGGAGGATTCTCTACTGTAATTAATAATTATACAACACTAGGAACTTATACTTCAGCAACGGACCAAACTATTAATCCTTCAAATTTAGTACCGCTTAAATTTCAAACTGACAGTGGTATAATTTTAGAAACTGACTTAACAGATAATATAGTTAAGATTGGTGTAGATGTAGATGGAACTACAATAGGATTTAATACAGCAGGACAATTGACATTCCTAGGAGCATCAGGCGATGGCTGTTATACTTATATAGTTACTTCACTAGTAGCAGATACTCCTTTTATATTTGGACATCCAATTGGAAGTTCTGATATAGTTGTTACACTCTATGATTCATCTAATAATGTTATAGAAATAGATACTAATATTACTACTACTGATGTTACTTTACAGTCAGCTGTTAATTTAAATAATGTAAAAGTTGTTTTAGTTAGTTGTGCTGGAATTGGAGGAAGTGGCGGCACAGTAGATACATTCGCTGATTTAGGAACATCATTGCCTACAGATGGTACATTTACAGACGGTGTATTTCAGTGGCAAACTACTACTAAATTAGTAGATGCATTCGATGATTTAAATGAGTTGCTATTATATTTAATTCCACCTTCAGCTCCAATCCTTTCTGATTGGACTGGCTCAAAGGCTGGAACATTAGCAAATGGTAAATTAAGCTTTGATAGTGTTAATCCAATTGCTGCGGCAAGTTATGTAGGTGCTGATACAGCGCCATCAAGTCCTATATCAGTTGATGGTCAATGGACTGCAAGTGGTAAAAGATTAGCAATTGCACCGGCATTAACAGGAGATGTAACAGGAGTACTTAACGACCAAGTAGCAATACACGGCGGATCACCTACGCCTGCATATAGTGCTAATAGTTTTGGTGATGCCGAAAAAGGTGAATTAAAATTATATGTAAATGGTATATTAACAAATACTTTAGATTTAACAAGTTCAACTAGTTCTATTGATTCAACATCAAGTGGAACAGTAAGTGGATTTATAGTATCAGCACAGGTACCTTCTTATTTTAGTACAGGAGGTGGATTTGCTGCATTCCAAAATAGAACAGGAACATGGAGAGTTGTAGATAATGATTCTAATTTAGTACAAGGTTATAATTATGTATATGCTGTACATACAAATGGTACATTTACTAGAACACTTGCAAGATTCGAATGGATTATAGATGATAATACTACAGCAACTTCAATTACAGGGGCTAGTTTACATGGATTGTCAATGAGTGGAACAAAGAAACTTTCAGGTATTGATTATCATACAAGTGGTACCGCATTATATGATGTTACTGTTGATAATTTATATAGAAATACTTATTATTCAGGCGCTGATGCTATTACACATACTGGAAATTCAAACTCATATGGTGTATTATTAACTGCACCTCAACAGGCATTATTAAGCTGTGCAGGCGATGAAGCAAAATCAGTAGATATAATTAATAAAGTAGCAACTATTACACCTACTGGTATAAGAATAATTAATAATTCTATAAGTCTTAATACTACAGGTAAGAGAACAGTACAGGGAAACTCATCTGGAGGTAGTTCATCTATTAATAATTTATTACTTGATAATGTAACAGCTTCAGCAACTGCAGCTTCTATTGAAAATTTTGATGATGAGAATTATAGATTAAATACTAATTCTAGTTATAATCTAATATCTGATATTACTTCATCTGGTAATCTATGGGATTCTACTCAATCATTATTCGACGGTTCAGCAGGACATACTACTGGATTACAAGTAACAGATGGAAAATTAATTTATCCAAGTACAGCAGGTGGAAGTTTAGATTATAGAACAAGTAATATAATTAACGGTTCAACATTTAATGACGGTGGTACAGGCGGTGGCGCAAGAAATTATACAGCATTAACTGGAAGTAGAACTTATATTAGACACTTTAGACAAGTTTCACCAACTACTGCAAACTTTGTAATGAAGATTGATGGTTCAGGTGGTACATTTGTAAGTGATGCTACTGCATTAACTGGAAATAATATACATGTACATATTAAAGGACCAACTGAAACTGGTTGGATGGATGCTTATAAAGATTTTTCAACTGGATTATTTTTAGATGGAGATGGTGCAAGAAGTGCAACAGGTGGAGTAGGAAGAGCATTTGGTACAAACTGGGGATTAACAATAGGAACAAAGAACACAGCGAATACAGGAGGATATATGGTTATCAGAATTACAGTAGGTGCTTCATTTACTGGTAATATTGATAAAATAACCTGGACGTTCTCTTAAAAATTTATATATAACTCATGGCATTGAATGACGCTACATTATCACTGGTTGCATTTAAACAACTGCAAGGCAAGTCAATGACTGATATCAACAAGGGTGTCGGCAATGAAGCTGAGGGGATAAAATTAAATATTGATGCAAGTTCTGTATTTGTAAATGAAATAGATTCAACTCCAGCTACAGCTGTATTCTTAGGAGTAGCAGAATTTGTAATAGCTGATTTGACATTAGACGTTACATCAAATAGTCAAGCATATTTTGCAACATATCCAATAGGTCATCCTAAAGTAGGACAAAGAATTGTAAATGCAATTTCACCTAGTTATGGTTCAGGATATGAAGCTAAACCCTATGCAGGCGCTAGTCCTATTCCAATAAATGATCCAATAGATTGGATTTATCAATATCAATCTGGAGTATTTTATTTTCAAGACCCAGGTTCATTAACAGGAACTCCTACTACAATTGAATTATATGTATATACTGGAGATTTACTTTCTGATATAGTTGGTTCAATAGCATTAACAGAACCTGATTGGTTAACAACTACTGCAGGTGATCTTCAAATGATTCCAACTGGTAATACTTTACCAAATTTAGATAATACAAATGACTTAGGTTCAAGTTTACTAGCATGGAAAGATTTATATCTAAGTGGTAATATTAATTTTACAAACACTTTACAAATTACAGGTGGTACTGACATTGAAATTACGTCTACTAATAAAACTATATTAACTGGAGATTTACAAATAATTGAAGGTAATGAAGGTTTAGGTAAAGTATTAACGTCAGATGCATTAGGAAATGCAACATGGCAATCATCAGGAGGCGGAGGTTACCAACCTGACAATGTTACAATAGGTTTAAATACAGCAGGTGAATTAGAAGTAATTGCTATACCTATTTCTAATATTTCCATATTAACACCCGATGATAAGTTTTTAACATCATTAGCAACAATAGGTGATAATCAATTAGCTACTAATGATACAATAACTAATACACCTATCGATGAATGTTATGTAGCAGTATATTATAATGGTCAAGAATTAGAAGTTGGAGATGGTGTAAAAACAAAAGTATTCTATTTCTCAGGAGATAGTGGTACATCAGCTAGAGGATTTTCATCTGGTCATCCTAATGGTCAAATACAAGCAGGAGATGAACTTTATTTTAATGAATCAATAGCTGGATTTGCATTACAGTCAGGATCAAGAATATCTTTGATGTATATGGTGACAATATAACATAACTAAGAATAAATAAACAAATAAAAAACAAAACTTAAAAAATGGCTAATCAATTAAGGTTAAAACAATTTGCTAAGGATTCAACATTTACGTTTGATGCCCCAGGCTATCAAATTAAGAATATGCTAGATCCGACTGCGGCTCAAGACGCAGCAACAAAAAGTTATGTAGATAACGTAGCAGCAGGTTTAAATGTTCACCCTGCAGTAAAAGTTGGAACTACAACTGCAGGTACATTCCCTACTGACTTCCAGGCAGGCGATACAATAGATGGTATTGTATTAGCAATAGGTGATAGATTATTAATTAAAAATCAAGGCAATCCTGTTCAAAATGGTATTTATGAAATTACAACATCAGGACCTGTAAGAGCACAAGACGCTGACGGTACACCATCGAATGAAGTAAGTTCTGGTGACTTAGTATTCGTTACTAATGGTACACAAAATTCTGGAAGTAGCTGGATATTATTAGGCGATGGTATACAAGTACCTGATACTGATCCTTTAAACTGGACTCAATTTGCTAGTGCAACTGCATATACAGGAAGTACAGGTATTACATTATCAGGTAATGATTTTCAATTAGATTTTACTAGTTTAACTACACAAACTATTGATGTTGCTGACACGATTGCATTTTATGATGCAACAGGTACAGCAATGGCTAAATCAACCATAACAGATTTTATTAATAACCTTGATATTGTTAGAGCTACTGGTGGTAATGGTATTATTACAAAAACTGCAAATGATACTTATGCCTCAAGAACACTTACAGGTACTACTGACAGAATTACTATTACTAACGGTGACGGTGTATCTGGTAATCCAACATTTGATATAGCATCAACATATACAGGACAAACTTCAATTACTACTTTAGGTATAATTGCAACAGGTACCTGGAATGCTACTACTATTGGTGTTGCTTACGGTGGAACTGGACTTACTTCTTATACTGCAGGTGATATTATTTATGCTAATGGTACAACATCATTAACTACATTAGCTGCAGGTACATCATCTCAGGTATTAATTGGAGGTGCTTCTCCATCATGGGGTTCTGTAGACCTAACATCAATGGTATCTGGTACTTTACCAAATGCTAATGGCGGTACTGGTCAATCAACTTATGCAACTGGTGATATTCTTTATGCATCTGCTCCAAATACATTAAGTAAATTAGCAGCAGGTACTAATGGTTATGTATTAACATTAGTTGGAGGTGTTCCAGGTTGGGCAATTCCTGCAGGTGATATAACAGACATAACAGCAGGTACTGGATTATCAGGAGGTGGTACTTCAGGTTCAATTACATTAAATGTAAACGTAGATGGTACAAGTATTATTGTTAATACTGCTGATCAACTTGAAGTTGTTCAATCGGCAATTGTTACTGCAGGTAGTGGTACTACATTAAATGGTACAAACGTAGACTGGACAGGTACTCTTGATAAGAATGCAACTATTGCAGGAGCAGGATTTGATATTAGTCTAGGTACATCTGGTTCTAATGCTTCAAACCTTTATGGTTATGCAACAGGTACTGTTGATTTTTCATCAAATGACATATCTGCTGTAACTAGATTAACTGCAAATTCAACTAATGCTATTATAAGTTATTTTAATACTAGTGATATGACTACTAGCATTGCTGCTAATTCATCGAGTGTAGTATCTACATATGCAAACACTTCTACAAACGTTACTAATACGATAACAGTTAATTCTAGTAATATTATTCTTGATTTAGATGATCCAAACAATGGTTTTGCAAATACTATTACACTTGATTTTGATAGAGCAACTTTTGATAGTGGTATTAAAATTGGTAATATTACAGCAACACCTTCAGCAGGTGATATTAGATGGACAGGTAGTGACTACGAAGGTTATATGGGCGGTCAGTGGGTATCTTTCACATCAGGTGCTGGATTAATAGCAGGTCAAGCTATTAATATTGCAACAGACAGTTCAGTTAATGTATTATATGATGGTGTTACAATAAGTGTTAATGGTAACGGTGATTTATACGTTATTGAAAGTGCATTAACTATTGCAACATCACAAATTACAAATTTTGCAGCAGATGTTTCAAGTGAAATCTTCGATGCAGGAAATTTCGTAAATGGTACAACTATTGGTTTCACAGTAACAGCAGGTGCATCCGTAACTGCAGAAGTTATAGATGGTACCATTGGTGAAGTTAAATTAGATGTTACTAATACTCCTAGTACTGGTGATTATTTAACATCCGCCGGAGGTGGTCAATTCGTATGGGCTGCTCCTGTTGATGTAATCAATCAATATGAAAACAGTGCAGTTTCTGAAGCAGCTTCTTCTACTATTGAAGTTAAAGTTGCTACAAATATCTTCCCTACAGGTGCAACACCTTCTGCTAATAGAATA
>Ga0307378_10001772_pt1 | contig 34255 bp, 18 predicted proteins | sample UN1MG_FD_202238 | JGI IMG/M metagenome (GOLD analysis project Ga0307378, IMG submission 202238) | Soil microbial communities from Risofladan, Vaasa, Finland - UN-1 | ecosystem: Environmental > Terrestrial > Soil > Coastal area > Acid sulfate soil | place: Finland: Risofladan, Vaasa | collected... | reverse complement strand
GTATCTTGAATCAGGTTTTATTAAGGGGATAGGCCCGAAAATTGTTGCGGCCATTATTAACCATTATGGAGATAGAACCCTTGAGATAATTGAAAACAATCCTGAAAAGCTCGCCGAGGTTAAAGGGATAGGCAAGGCAAAGGCAGCGCATATAGGCAATTCCTGGAGAGAGCAACATGTAATAAGAGATATTATGCGGTTTCTTCAGGAAAACAAGATTGCAACTTCATACACCGCAAAAATATTTAAAGAGTATGGAAATGATGCCGTTGATATCATCCAGAATGATCCTTACCGCATAGCCGGTGATATCTCTGGAATCGGCTTTTATATTGCCGACACGATAGCGCAGAACCTGGGCATTCCAAAGGATAAGCCGGAAAGGATTAATGCATGTATTATTCACATCATAGAACAATTTGTCGCACAAGGGGATACTTTTGCCCATGAAGAGCAGATACTTAAACGCTGCGAGAATATTTTTAAGATCGAGCAAAGTAAAACCGAAGATGCCATGCTTGCCCTTGTTGATGCGGGGGAACTGGTTATAGAAAAAACTGCGGGTTCTGAGACCGGCTCTGTTTATCTAAAAAGCCTGCATGAGGCGGAAAAAGGTATTTCCGACAGAATAAAGGCTGTTTTATCTGTTCCAATTCCTCCTTTGCGTATAGATTCGCAGCAGATTACGCAGGAAGTATTGAGAAAACTTGCCATCAAACTTTCTTCCGAGCAGCTCGATGTTTTGCAACAGTGCCTTTCTCACAGGGTTATCGTAATAACCGGAGGTCCTGGAACAGGCAAAACAACACTTATCAGATCTATTAATACCGTCTTTGAACTTCTTGGAAAGAGAATCATCCTTGCGGCCCCGACCGGACGGGCGGCCAGGCGTCTTTCAGAGGTTACCCGCAGGGAGGCAAGCACCATCCACAAAATTCTGGGATATAATTTCAAGGATGGTTTTTTTGATAAAAACCAGGATAATCCGCTTGACGCAGATGCGATAATCATTGATGAGGCCTCGATGGTGGATGTATATTTAATGTTTTATCTGCTTAAGGCAATTTCCATGCAATGTGTATTAATACTGGTCGGAGATACTTTTCAGCTTCCATCGGTTGGCCCTGGAAATGTTCTTGCCGATATTATCAATTCAAAAATAATAAAAACTTTTGAGTTAAAGAAGATTTTCAGGCAGGCTCAGGAGAGCCCCATTATTATGAATGCGCACAGAGTTCGTGCAGGGAAGATGCCTGACCTCACAAAGGATTATATATCTGAAAACCTGTCTGAGTTTTACTTTATTGAGCAAAACAATCCAGGCAAGGCTGTTAAAACAATAGTTGAACTATGCACCAAAAGAATTCCAAAGGTTTTCAATTTTGATTGTGTAAATGATATTCAGGTATTAACCCCGATGCACAAGGGAGAGGCAGGCACCGCCAACCTGAACAAGGCGCTTCAAAAGGCTTTAAACCCGGGCTCTGCGCGTAAAGGCGGTCGTTTTAATGTGGATGACAAAGTAATGCATTTGAAAAACAATTATCAAAAAGAGGTTTTTAACGGTGATATCGGAACAGTTACCTCCATTGATACGGCAAACAGCCGGCTTTCCGTGGATTACTACGGCAGGATAGTTGCCTATGATTTTGCGGAAACAGATGAGCTTTCACTGGCGTATGCCATAACCGTGCACAAGTCACAGGGGTCGGAGTATCCCGCGGTGATTGTGCCGATAATGACCCGGCATTTTGCTTTGCTCCAGAGGAATCTGCTTTATACGGCAATAACAAGGGGCAAAAAACTGGTAATACTTGTGGGTTCAAAAAAGGCCATAGATATTGCATTGAAAAACGACAGATCTGGAAATCGTCTTTCAGGGCTGGCAAACAGGCTGTCTGGAATCGGAAAGCAGTTATGATCTCATTGTAGAGGCTTATCCTGAGCCGGACCTTTTGCGATCGTATTTCTTCATAGCACATATTTTCCTACCCCCGCGTCAAAATCCTGAACATTTTTCCTACCTTTAAATATTGCTTAACTCTCATCTTAGCATAACAAGCTGACTTTAATAGATATTAACACACTTATCTTTTATGGCATATAAGTTGCTTAACTTAAAGTTAAAGTTAATTTTTAAGTTTACCGATAAGAATAACAATATCGTAACTACTCAGGTGGATAGGCTGAAGTCTGAAAATTGAGCAGTTACCAATATCTTTGACAGGATTAACGAGATTTATATGTTTTCTTTTTTTCTTACATTCTGATCATCCTGTAAATCCTGTCAAAAAAACTTATAATTCAGTAAGTTGGGATGCCTCTCGGTATGTAACCCAGGGGGGCGGAGCTTGCCTGGCCTTAGCGAAATTAAGGCCCGCGATGGCGGGCAGGCCTGTTCAAAGGTCTAATCTTATCGCCAAAGAATGAGAGAATGAAAGTACTCCATGTTTTTTTTTATATGAAGACTGGTGGAGTGGAGCGAAGCATTACACGTTTGCTTCCAAGACTCCATAACCCGCCGGATCTTGAAATGAAGTTGATTCTGGCTGTTGCCGGTGGAGAACTTCTTGATGAAATAAGTCAAGATGTTCCCACCAAAGTACTCCACGGAAAAGACATGTTTCGGCAAATATATGACGAAGCATTAGAGTGTGATGTCGTCCATGTCCATACCATAAATGACATGAGACTCCTGCTTGATGCGGTTGCCTGGTCACCGGCGCCGGTCATTGAAAACATCCGGACTCCGATTGCCAGTCAAGGACCTCAATTAGCAGACTGTCTCGTTCCGGTAGCCCGCCATATCACCGAATTGCAATCAATCACGTCTCCGATAAAGGTTATTCCGGATGCGGTATCTGTCACAACACTGCCGTCGCTTGACAAGTTCAATGGTGAGCCCCCTGTATACCTTTTGGAGGTAGCCCGGCCTGACAAGGAACGAATTTATCGCCTGGATAATTTCTACCCTTTATTCAACGAACAGGGATTGGTTCACATTGATATTGTGGGAAGTGATGGAGAGAACAAACCCGGGCTTACCTACCATGGCCTGCAAAAGGACATCAGGCCGTTTTTTCAGAAGGCACATTTTCACTTTAATGCCCCCAAGTTTGAGGCTTTCGGGCTTACCATACTTGAGGCATATCAAGGCGGCGCTATTCCTGTTGCCCAGGCTACCGGAGGTTTAAGAGAGCTGGTAATAAATGAAAAAACCGGCTACCTGTTTAAAGAGGGGATGCGTTTCGATGAGGTTAAAAAAACGTTGCGTCAAATCGTCATGGAGTATCTGAAAAGCCCAGGAAAATTTGTAGAAATAGCGAGTGAAGGATACAATCATCTGAAGCAAAACTATTCCATCGAGACCTGCGTTCAATCTTATCAGGAATTATACAAAGACCTCCAGCGTAAAAACAGACCTGTATGGAACAAAGGATGGTCACCGGAATTTGGAACATTCTATGATCTTTTCGGGCTCAAGAGACTTTCTCCGGAAATGGCGGTTTCGTTGTCGTCTCAGATGCGAGACCCACAGGAAAGGGCTATGGCTTTTTTGCGCAGCGCTCAATTATTTCTTCCCGCTTTTCCCCTGAAGGCCGATGAATGTTTAAAGCAAATTACAGAAGAGCCGCTTGATATTTACGACTTCTACTTTGCCAGGTATGAAACAGATTACCTGCTTGGCAACTTAAACAATGCAGAAGCGAATTTATGCCAATGCATGGAAAGGGTCCCTGAACGCATGGAGCCTTATCTAACATTTGCTAACCTTTTTCTACAAAGACGGGATGTTAAAAGAGCGCTTGACGTGCTGACTACATTTCAAAAACAAAATGGTCCCTCACAGCTTATTGATTCCTTTATACAACAAATTAATACACTAAAATAAATCTTGTAAGGGTTACATTCCCCGCCCCTTGGGAGCGTTCATTTCCAATCAAATGCCGGATAACAAATCCATACTTATTGTTTATGTAGAGCCCCCGCAACGGGAAGATGGAGGTGATTATTATTACCGGACCCTCGCACCCGGCCTTGCCATGGCGCAACAAGAAGGCGTTTATGTCATAAATTTGACTAACGTCCATCGAAAAAAAGAAGAGATCATGAAAAAGGCCGACGTTCTAATCCTAAAAAACATTTGTGATCCGGATATCCTCCCTCTGATCAGAGAGAGAAAAGAACAAAACAAACTTACCGTCTATGAGTTAGCAGACGATCTTTGCGCAATACCTCAATGGAATCCTGTTCATTTTTTCTATAAGGACCATGAAAATCTCCTTCTTTTCAAAAGATTAGCCAACTATTGCGATGCTATCCAATTTAGCGTACCTGAACTTCAAAGATTATACGGTTGTTTGAACCCTTGTTCGGCTGTCTTTCCAAACCAAATTACGAATACACCTCCTGAGAGAAAATTTGAAAACTCTAAGAAAATTATAATAGGCTGGGGCGGTTCCCACGGACATCTGGAAGATATGGCTGAAGTAGCAGGGCCTCTCATGGACTGGATTGTGTCAAAAGATAATGTACAGCTTTATCTGATGTGCTCTGATCCGATATGGGACTTGTTTGAGCGTTTGCCAACCACGCAAAAAAAGCAATTTATGCCGGGTTCTTTAGATGATTATTGCGCATTTTTAAAAAAGATCGACATCGGCCTTGCTCCGCTAAAAGATACTGCATTCAACAGATCCAGATCAGACGTAAAATTTTTGGAATATGCCGTTCACGGAGTTATGCCGGTTGTGCAGGCATCTGTTCCATATATATCTACCGTCAAGCACGGTGAGACAGGTTTTTTGTTTGAAGATGCATCCGGGATGTTAGATGTCCTTGAGATGCTCACAGATGATGGTAACCTTATTTTTAGAGTGGCGCAAAACGCCAGGGAATATGTCATAAAGGATCGTCTTCAGCATCGCCACGGGAAAGAAAGAATAGAGTTCTACAGGACAAGACTTGCTGAACTCAATTCAGGACAAAAAATCAACAAAGCCGCCCATAAAATATTCGAAGGTTTCTGCAATATTGAGGGGGCCATTCAAAATGGCCGACATTTGAGATTAATGCCGACACTGTTTGAAAATCTATTGCATGACGGGTTGGTATTTAGCCAGCTGGAAGGCAATGTCTCATCTGCGCAAGCACTTTTTTCAGAGGCCTCGCAGTTGGAACCCCAAAACTATTTGCCCTATTTATTCGGGGCTTCGTGTTCAGGAGATACGCCTGGTTTTTTGGAGCAGGCTGTTAAAAGAAACCCGCATTCTCTAAAATCGTGGATTTTGTTAGGCGAAGAATATGTGAAAAATGGAGATATTGTAAAAGCTATCAAGTGCTTTGAATCTGCTGCAGAGATTTTTCCTGAATATGAAATCCCCTATATGAAGACAGCTTCATTATTGCAAAAACTTGGGCATAAAGAGGAATCAATGTTTATCTTTGATAAGTGTAAAGCACTGACCCTGCCTCTACATGGGCCTTCATAAAAGCCCACGATAGTAATCAACGCCTGTTTTTACCTAAACAGTCATTGAAGGAGAAAATATTTGAAAGCAACTGAATCTGAATGCCAGCAGGCACTGCCTGAAGAATTTTCAATGGCCACTCTTGAAAAAAACCTGGCGGCAATTGGTCGCGACAATGAGAATTTTGTCCAGCGTATATGTCTGCCGGTTGATGGTAACCATGTCCATTTTCTTAAGAACGGCGAAATCAGCTATCAGATGCACCAGACCCTTTTCCCTTTTGTCATAGACCAAGAAGAGCTGGAAGAGACATCGAAGGATATAAAGGATTTAAAAGATATCCTTATTTTCGGTATTGGTCTGGGCGAGCAGATTGATTATCTGCTCAAGCGATTCAAAAAGGCCCGAATCATTGTATGGGACAGGGACCCCTGGCTCATCCGTCTGGCGCTGATGAAAAAAGACTTCAGTCTTTATATCCGTTCCGGCAGATTGCAACTTCATATGGGCGCTGACATTTTGGATATCCTTGATATAGCCAAAGTTGTCTCTATTGTGTACCACCCACTGTTGCGTTCATTCTACAAGAATGAATTGAAATTGCTCCAAAATGGCTTTGGAGAAAAGCGGGCAGTTGTTTGTTCAGGGGGTCTTTTTGTGGATGATGTAAGTAAGGCTTTGGAGGGGTTTGGTTACACACTTTACACATTAGACGCAAAAAGGTTGTCTGTTGAAGAAATGTCTCTAACTATCAGGCGATTCAAACCTCATGTGGCCTTTGCCATCAACTATACAAACGGCTTGGCAGAGCTGTTCGAAAGTCACGGTGTGGACCTGATTTGCTGGGAGGTGGATCCTGCCTCAGACCACCTTAAGCCCATCAGTTCGAATCCAGACCGGTCGTACATTTATACTTACCGGGAGGCTAATGTTAAAGAATTTGTCAAGGCCGGATTTAAAGAAGTGCAATATCTTCCTCTTGCCTCTGATACAGAAAAAAGGTCACCGACAAAGCTTTCACCAGAAGAACACGATATATATCATGCTAAGTTGTCTTTTGTAGGATCGAGCATGATAGAAAACGCGATATCCCTCCGTAAAATCTTTCTCTCACAATACAAGGCTTATAAGGATGGTTCCGCGGATGCAGTGGAAGAGGGTGATCGACTTTTAGAAGAGATTTTATCCTTGCAGCGTCAGGATTTTTCTATTTATTTAATCCCTGATCTTTTAGATAAATATTTTTTTGGCTTCATCAACTACCTTTTTGAGCTTCCCGGCGCATATGATCCATCCATTTTGATTGGTGAGATTGCGGCAGCGGAAAAACGAACTAACTACATTGCAAATCTGGGCAGCCTGGGCGTGAAGGTCTGGGGTGATGACGGGTGGATGAATACAGAGCAATATGGAGTAAAGTATATGGGAAGCGCCGGCCACACGTTTGAGATCAACAAAATTTACAGCGCATCCAGTATCAACGTGGATATCAACAGATTGTATCAGATGGATATTATACCGATGCGGGTTTTTGATATCATGGCTTGCGGTGGTTTTGTGCTGGCCGAATACAGCAAAGAGCTAAGCAACATCTTTGAGATAGGTAAGGAGGTCGAAACATACAGCACATTAGACGAGTTGGTCTCAAAGGCAACTTACTATCTGGATCATGAATCCGAAGCATTGGAAATCGCAAAGCGGGGCAGGGGAGCAGTACTTAAAAATCACACGATATCCGGTCGGGTGAAGTATATGCTAAAGGCCTGCGCAAAATAACGTAACCGTTCACAGTTAAAGAATGTTATCCGTTGGCTGTTTGCCATTTTCCGACGGGCAACAGATAACGGTCAACGGATAACATAGAACGTACAACGGACAAAGATATGGAGTTAGCGTTTCCAGGATTATGTTTTCTCACGTCATCGGTTCCTCTCAAGTTTAATACTGATGGCCACTCCACGTTGTTTGAGCCTTCAGTTCTCAATGATTTTGATCCTGAGCATATACTTGTCTTGACAGACATACATGTTCAACTCTTTGGCTTGACATCCGTGCAAGGGGTCTCACTCTTTAACTCAATAGCAATCCCGGAAGATTTCAAGGTCCCTCAGATATATGATGGTACTCAAGATCTTGGCGGAAAGCGTGTACTGATCCTAATGCTTAACGGATGGGGAGATATGATTCTCATTCAGCCAGCCTTGCGCTCATTTTTCAAAAAGGCCAATTCCTCAGGAGCTATCCCCAAGATCACCATTGCCTGCAATTGGATTGATAACTTTCCTTATCCTAATGCTCAGTTTATTCAAGAAGTGCGACCTAATATCATGACGCTTAAGGAATTGAGTAAATTTGATTTACTGGTTAATCTTATACATGTGAATCATCAAAGATCTGCCAATAAATCGATGAAGGATGTATGCCTTGAAATTCTTAAACTATCCCCGGGACATGGCAATTCAGGCTCACCTTGCATAGTCCCTGATTTTGGCAGGGTGAGAAAAATAAAACCTGTCATAGATCAAATCCGAAAGCAAACGGGCAAAAAACTCCTTTGCGTCAACTGGAGATCAAGATTCCCGCACAAAAATGCCTCGCCGGCACTTTTTTCTAACATAGCCAATCAAATGAGCGATAAATACCATGCGTTACTATTTAAAGATGCCGAAGTGGCAGAAGTCATGCAAAAAGAAATTGAAGATTTCAACATACCGATAACAAATCTTTCATCCCATATCTCCGACTACCATGACACCATCGCGCTCCTGTCATTGGTCGATGCCTTTATATCCGTAGACACTGGGATCGTTCATGCAGCAGGAGCTATAGGTATACCGGGGGTTGCACTTTTTGGCCCATTTCCGCCTGCAACACATATTTCAGACTATCCTTCTGTAATTGGAATCAGAACACCATACAAAGGGAAAACCTGCAATGGCCCCTGCCTGGAAACACATCGCGGTTGCGCGGAAGTTGATTTCTCAAATGAAAAGATTAGCCCGTGTTTTGAAGCAATCCCCCCTGATTTTGTTTTCGAAGCCTTTGAGAAGGCCATCAATCTCTCGAAAACCAGGTAGCCTCATCAGATTTTCCTTTTTTAGAGATTGAACCAGGCAAGATTTACCTATCATTTTTTTATGATACGCATTGATTGTCCTAACCCATTGATTTTCCGACAAAACCCACATCAACAATCATGGCACATCCTTTGCATTGTTTTAAGTTCATCTGAAAGTTAAATTAAAGTTTCAGCTCTTTAATACCGAAAACAATATCAGCGATTGAAGAGGGACGCACCGCAGAGACGCCGAGGGCGCAGAGGAGAGAAAGATTTCTTGTTTGTCGGGAGACGACGACAAACAAAAAGTTCTCCAGCCTCTTCAGGGCAATTTATGGCCGCAGGCCTGAGTATCTTTGGCCAATCGTCATCTCCCGATTAGTCAAAAGTAAGACTTTCTCTGCGACTCTGCGGTGAAATATTGCTTTAAGTTAATGACGTCATCGGAAAACGGACAACGAATAACGGCCAACGGGAATCGGAAAACGGATAACAATAAATAACGGTCAACGGATAACGAAGAATAACGGAGAACCCCATGCAATACCGAATCCAACAGGTAAGCGAAAAAATAGAAGTCCCCAGGTCGACGATCCGGTTTTGGGAAACCGGATTCCCCGAATTGGTAAGGCCGGAAAGAACCAATGGCGGGCAAAGAAGATATTCTGAACAGGATATCGGTAATTTGCACAAGATCAAGAACCTTCTTCATCATCAAAACAGAACCATTGATCAAGCCAGGATTATTCTTAAACAGGGAAATACTGACACAGGAAAGATAGATTGGCAAAATCAATCGATTCTTCTGACCGGTGGAACAGGTTCTTTTGGAAAGCACTTCTGCAAGGTCATGCTCGAAAAATATCATCCTAAGGTTATAAGAATATACAGCCGCGATGAATTGAAACAGCATGAAATGCGTCAAATATTCGGCGATGATGTTATAAGGTACTTTATCGGGGATGTGAGAGATGCTGATCGCCTGAAAAGGGCCATGGAAGGAATAGATATTGTCATTCATGCGGCTGCCCTCAAGCAGGTGCCTTCCTGCGAATATAATCCATTTGAAGCTGTTAAGACCAATATTTACGGCGCACAAAATGTAATTGATGCTGCTATTGATTCTGGAGTGAAAAAGGTGGTTGCTTTAAGCACCGACAAAGCCGTGAATCCGGTCAATCTCTATGGGGCGACCAAGCTTTGCTCGGACAAGATCTTCATCCAGGGTAATTCCTACTCCGGCTCACGAGGTACGCGATTCAGTTGTGTCCGATATGGAAATGTTATTGGAAGTCGTGGCAGTGTTATCCCCCTTTTCAGGGAACAGAAAAAGACCGGAAAGATCACCATAACCGATGAACGAATGACAAGATTCTGGCTTACTCTGGACCAGGCGGTTGATCTCGTGGCCAATGCACTTTGCCACATGCAGGGCGGAGAAATTTTTGTGCCTAAGATCCCAAGTATGAAAATCATAGATCTGGCTAAGGCAATAGCTCCGGAATGTGAGATGGAGGTTATCGGGATAAGACCGGGAGAAAAGCTCCACGAAAGTCTTATCACAGAAGAAGATGGGAGAAATACAGTGGCCTTTAATGGTATGTATGTCATTATGCCCAATTATTCGTGGTGGGAAAGGCAAAATTATAAAACAGGCCAAAGTTTGCCAGAAGGTTTTGTTTATGCCAGCAATACCAATGACGAGTGGCTTAGCGTAGAGGATTTAAAAAAGATTGTATATGGTTCTGTAGCATCTGAAGAGGAATCGGCTTTGCAATTATTTTCTGCAATTCATAACTTAAACGAGAAGGTTATTTTGGACATGCTCAATTCTGAGGAACGGATACCGGAAGGCGGAGCGCAAAGCGCACGGCGCGGAGCGCAAAGGGCAGAGAGCATAGGGCAAAGCGCAAAGAGAAGAGCGCAAAGGGCGGAGAGGAAAGATGGCTAAGTTCAGGTTTCAAGATTTTGAGATATGGCAGATGGCGATTGAAATTGCTGATGAACTTTTCGATATTGCAGATGATCTTGAAAATCGTAAGCTTTACAGATTTGCTGATCAACTTCGTGGCGCTGGGATGAGCATGTCAAACAACATTGCCGAAGGGGCTGGTTCCAATTTCAACAAAGAGTTTAGCCAGTTTTTAAACATAGCAAGGCGTTCAACATTTGAAAATGCAAACATTCTAATACTTTTGAACAAACGTGGTCTAATAATAGACGAAAAACTTGAGCTATTACTTGACCAATTAGATCATCTGTGCCGAAAAATTACAAACTTTCAGAAAACATTAAAATAAGAACCGCTATGCGCTCTGCACTTTGCGCCATGCACTTTGCGCCATGCTCTTTGCGCCATGCTCTATGCGTTTACACTGGATCATTTATGCAGAAAGATAATCAATTTTCAAAAGTCCTTAAAATAGACGCAGAGCGCTATGCGCCTTGCGCTACGCGCACCATTCCTTATGGCCGTCAACAGATCGACGAAGACGACATACAGGCAGTTGTGGAAGTCCTTCGTTCTGACTGGTTGACCACAGGCCCAAAAGTGGCGGAATTCGAGCAGGCGGTTACTGATTTTGTGGGGGCAAAATATGCGGTGGCTGTCAATAGTGGAACGGCAGCACTTCATGCGGCAATGTATGCCATCGGTATAGGACCGGGAGACGAAGTTATCCTGCCCCCCATGACCTTTGCAGCTACGGCCAATGCCGTGGTGTTCCAAGGGGGAACGCCTGTCTTTGCGGACGTTGATCCTGATACGCTGCTCATAAACCCAAACGAGGTGGAGGATAAAATCACACCTCGCACGAAAGCAATTGTGGCGGTTGACTATGCCGGACAACCTTGCGACTATGATGCTCTTCGAGCCATTGCAGAACGCAATGGCTTATTTCTGGTTGCCGATGCCTGCCACGCGCTTGGCGCCGAATACAAAGGGAAAAAGGTGGGCATGTTAGCTGACTTGACAGTTTTCAGTTTTCATCCAGTGAAACACATTACGACCGGTGAAGGGGGAATGGTAACGACCGATGATCCGGAATTTGCCGAGCGTATGAGAATGTTTAGAAATCATGGGATAACACGAAATCCGTCAAAATTTCTCAATGCTAATAGCCCCATGCCTTCTGCACCATGCTCTAATCTCCATGCTCCATGCGATATGCCCTTTTATTACGAAATGCAGGACTTGGGATATAACTATCGTATAACCGATTTCCAATGTGCTCTCGGTATCAGCCAATTGAAAAAGCTGCCGAAGTTTCTGAAACGCAGACGTGAGATCGCCGCGTGTTATGACAAAGCTTTAGCGGATATCCCCGGAATAGAACCTTTAGGGCTCAGTGCCGACGTCCAAACGGCATCGCAAAGCGCAGAGCGCAGAGCGCAAAGCGAAGATCGCCCTTTGCGCCATGCTCCAAGCTCCAAGCTCCAAGCTCCAAGCTCCATGCTCCAAGCTCCAAGCTCCATGCTCCATGCTCCATGCTCACTTCATGCCTACCACCTTTATGTAGTTAAAGTAGATTTTGAGGCTCTTGGAATGGATCGAACAGTGCTTTTCACCAACTTGCGCGAAAAAGGAATTGGTGTAAATGTACATTATATTCCTGTACATCTGCATCTATACTATAGAGAAAGATTTAAAACTGGATCAGGGCTGTGTCCCGTTGCGGAAAGGGCGTATGAACAGATCTTATCTCTACCGATGTTTCCGGCAATGTCGGATGAGGATATTCACCGAGTAATAATTGCCCTCCAGGAAATAGTGAGAATGCTTTAAATGAATTTTACCATTGTTCCATTAGATTCTGAACACTACGATGATTGGGATACCGTATGTAGAACAAGCAAGAATGCTTGGTTCTGGCACACGACCAGATGGCTGGAGTACACGCTGGCATATAATCCTTCCCTTAAAAGCAGCCAATGTTCTTTCCTTTTATACAATAATTCCAGGGCAGTGGCCGCCGTGCCTCTTATGGTTGAGTCACATGACTATGGTGAGGAAGTTATCCACGAGTTTTCGTTTGGCGGTGGATGGTTGCCGTCACCCGTGTGTGTTGATGGACTTTCAGCAGGACAAAAAAAGCAGGTGTTTCGAACTGCTTTTGACCATGTTTTTGCACTTGCTGAGGAGAATGGTGTTGGCAGAATCAGGTATCGCTCAAATCCCTTCTTGCACCTGGAATCGGGGCTTGAAACCTTGGTTCCGGTTACAGTTCGATTTGGATTCACTTCATACATCCTTCCTACACAAATCATTGATGTGCGAAAAGATCCGGTTGATCTTTTAAAGGAAATGCGCAAAGGACATCGGAGTGATATACGAAGGGCCGACAAAAAATTAGAAGGTTTAGTGATTTCACACGAAAATGCCTCTCTTGATCTATTTGCATTCTATCAAGATCTCCATGCAAAAGCTGCCGGCCGCCAAACCCGGCCGGTTGAAACATTCAAAATGATGTATGAATGGATTCGTAATGGATATGCTATACTAATTGGAGCCAAGCTCAAAGGCAGATTTGTGAGCTTCGCTTATGTCAATATTTTTAAGGACTGCGCCTACTATAGTTCGGCCTGTAATGATCCGGAAGTTGAAAACCTTCCTTTAGCACACTTTGTCCAGTGGTTGATCCTGAACTGGCTCCATGAGCATGCTTTTCGCTACTACGAGGTCGGTTGGCAGTCTTATTCCTCTACAGAGGTCCTTCCTGCCACTGAGAAAGAGGTCGCTATTTCCCGTTTCAAGAGGGGATTTGGAGGAGTTACGGTTCCGATTGTTCTTTCGGAGAAATTTGTGTTGCGCAAGGACTATATTTCTATGAGTCAGGATCGCACGCTTCGCTACGCTGAAACGCTGCCTGGATCTTTTGAACCTTATGTTCAGTTGTCACAAGAGGTTTTGCCATGAAGGTACTTTTTTTTCACTATTCTGATTATTTAGAGGCAGGAATTCCAGGTGGGGTTGCTATTTTGAGCGCGCTTCTGAAAGCAGATGGGCATGAGACAAGGCTTTTTGATACCACTTTTTTCAAACCTGTCCATTATCGCCGAAGCCTCAAGGCTGGTCCTGAGATCTTTAAGCAAACCGCCTACACCCTTGAGGACCTTGTGGAAAATGATCCGGTTATTGATCTGAAGGAAGAATTCTACCGAGAGTTAAAGGAATTCCAGCCGGATCTATTGGCTGTCTCAGCCATGACTACCAATATTGACGAGACTTTGGACATATTGAGACAGGTGCGTCCAAAGTGTTTGGTTGTTATTGGTGGAGTGCACGCCACACTGAACCCTGAAGAAATTCTTCGTGAAAAGGTGGTTGATATGGTCTGCGTGGGCGAAGGAGAAGGTGCGCTTGTGGACCTTAGCAATACTTTGGAACAAAACAAGAACCCACGAGGGATCGCCAACCTCTGGTTAAAAGAAAATGGCAGTATCATTAAGAATCCCCTGCGCCGATTTGAAGACCTTGATAATTTGCCCGTACCGGACTGGTCCATATTCGACGAAAGGCACCTTTTTCGGCCTTTCGAAGGAGAGATATACAAAGGTTCCTTCATAACAACCTCTCGCGGTTGTCCTGGAGGGTGTACTTATTGCGTCAACAAGGTCCTCCGCAGGATTTGTCGTGGCTGTGGAAGGTATTTTCGTCATCAGTCTCCTCAAAAAACCATCCAGGACATTGAAACGATTAAGGAGCAATACGGAGCTACATGGTTTAAATTTGCCGATGACACTTTTCTACTTCATCCTGTCGAGGAGCTAAATGCTTTGAAAGAGGGCCTGAAGAAACTCTCAATATATTTTGGTTGCTCCGTACAGCCGTTGACCATAAGCAAAGAAAAAGTGTCTCTCGCAAGAGAAATGGGCTGTGTTGCCATGACTGTGGGGATAGAAAGCGGTAATGAGGAGATAAGAAGAAAAATACTTAACCGTAAGATTTCCAACCAAAAATTAGAGAGAGGTATCCGTACCATAATCGATGCGGGCATTAGGGTTTCGACCTTCAATATGATAGGTTTACCGGGAGAAACGCGAGAAAATGTTTTCCAGACCATCAGATTTAACAAAAAACTGGAGATAAAGGCAGCCAACGTTTACATTGTCTATCCTTTTCCTGGAACTGAGATTGCCAGTACCTGCGGTACTAATTACCGCGATGCAAAGGGAAAGATGATACCAATGAGCGAGGCTGCCAGGTTCAATCTTTCCCAAATGTCACAGGATGAGTTGGAGGGGTTGCGCAAAACTTTCAATCTTTATTTAATACTTCCTGAAAGATACTGGCCGCAAATCCGAAAAGCCGAAGGTAGAGATGATCAGTCTCAACAGCTGTTTCGTGAGCTTGAAGAATTAGCGGCCAGTTATGTTTAGCTATCGGTGTGTTTTAGCAGCAACGATGACCATTGAAAAGAACGGAGTAATTGAAAAATGAAGATTGCCGTCATCGGGTGTGGTTCAATCGGCAAGCGGCATATCCGCAACCTTCTTGGACTTCAAATACGGGATATTATCGTGTACGATAAAGACAACGAAAGGCTTGCTGCTGTTGCAACCGAGTTTGGTGTAAGCAGCTCAACTTCACTTTCAGAGGTTTTTTCTTACAAGCCCGACGCAGTGATAGTTTGTACTCCCCCCAGCATCCATGTTCCTGTAGCACTTGAAGCGGCAAAAGAAGGCTGTCATCTATTTATTGAGAAACCCGTGTCCCATAATTTTGACGGGCTGGATCAACTACTTGCAGAAGTAGTTGAGAAAAACCTTGTAACATTGGTTGGATGCAACTTCAAGTTTCATCCGAGTTTCTTGAAGATGAAAGAAATCTTGGATTCCGGGGTGTTAGGAAAAATATTTTCGGCTCGCTGTCAGTTTGGACAATATCTTCCGGACTGGCATCCCTGGGAGGATTATAGAAAGACATACAGCGCAAGGTCCGAGCTTGGCGGTGGAATACTCTTGGATTCCCATGAGTTTGATTATATCCAATGGTTTCTGGGTGACGTGGCAGAGGTCTTTTGCTTTTCGGACAGAGTGAGCGATCTTGAGATTGATACAGAAGACACAGCCGAGGTGCTTCTGAGGTTCAGCAGCGGGAGCATCGGGGAAATTCATCTAGATTACACTCAAAGGGCCTACCAGAGAAACTACGAATTCTTCGGAGAAAACGGGACGTTAAAATGGGATTTTAACGATCAACGGGTTCGGCTTTTTGAAACGGGGGGCAAGAAGTGGCAAGTTTTTGAAGATCCCAGAGATTATGATGTTAACGTGATGTACGTTGATGAGATGAGGCACTTTAAAGACTGTATTAAAAACAGAACGGCTTCCATGACCGATCTGCATTCTGGATGTAAGACCTTGAAGGTCATCATGGCCGCCAAGGTATCGGCAAAGGAAGGGCGGATTGTACAAATAGAGAGGGACCATTAATATGATTGTGGCTATAGTTCAAGCACGCATGGGCTCTAGTCGTCTTCCAGGAAAAGTTCTCGCTGACGTATGTGGAAAGCCCATGCTTTGGCATGTTATGAATAGATTGAATATGGTACCATCCATAGATGAGTTGGTCGTGGCAACCTCGACAAAGCAGACTGATGACTCTGTGGCTCACTTCTGCCTCGAAAATAACTTCAGGTGTTTTCGCGGTAGCGAGACAGATGTCCTTGACAGGTACTATCAGGCTGCAAGGCAGTATGGTGCAAAAGTGGTGATACGCATTACTGCCGATTGTCCGCTGATTGATCCACAGGTTGTGCAAACGGTTATCGATACTTATCTGAAGGGCGGCTATGATTACGTCAGCAATACACTGCGCTATTCTTACCCGGATGGTTTGGATGTAGAGGCTTTCTCATTTTCGGCACTAAAGATAGCTTGGCAGAAAGCCGAAATGCCCGCTGAACGAGAACACGTCACCCCATATTTACGGACCAATGGTCGGTTTCGGGTTTATAACGTTGAGAACGACATAGATCTTTCAGGTCGGTATCTGCGCTGGACTGTTGACGAGCCTTCCGACATGGAATTGATTCGTATTATCTATGAACGGCTCGGTTTTAAGGAAGAAGGTTTTGGACAAAAAGCTATTTTGCAATTACTCGATGAGGAACCCAACCTGATGGAAATCAACATGGGAAATATTTGCAATGGAGGTTACTACAAATCACTTGCCAATGAAGCGCCGATTCCACCACAAGATCGGGTGTTGACGCTGTCTTATGAGCTGAAGGCCCGGGCAGTGCGGCTGATTCCTTCATGCACCCAGACGTTTAGCAAGGGGCCAACGCAGTTCGTCCAAGGCATTGCGCCTGTCTTCATAAAGCGAGGTCAGGGCAGCCACGTATGGGATGTGGATGGCAATGAATACATTGATTACCCAATGGCCCTGGGACCTGTTATTCTGGGGCATAACTATCCCGCCGTTACCGAAGCTGTTATTCGGCAGTTGCAAGACGGCATAACATTCTCGTTACCTCATCCACTGGAAGTGGAGGCTGCAGAGGTTCTTACTGAGATTATCCCGTGCGCTGAAATGGTTCGTTTTGGGAAGAACGGTTCTGATGCCACCTCGGGAGCTGTCCGTGTTGCCAGGGCATACACTGGAAATGATATTATCGCCTGCTGTGGGTATCATGGCTGGCAAGACTGGTATATCGGAACCACTACCCGGAACAAAGGAGTGCCAAAAGCAGTGCAGGAACTTACTATTTCCTTTGAGTACAACAATATTGCCAGTCTGGAGCGTATATTTGACGAGCATCCTGGACAGGTGGCCGCGGTCATCATGGAACCAGTCGGAATGGCGGAGCCTTGCGATAATTTTTTGCATAAAGTCAGGGAATTGACTGAGCTAAAGGGAGCTTTGTTAATATTTGACGAAATTGTTACCGGGTTTCGAATTGCTCAAGGTGGGGCACAGGAGTACTTTGGAGTGATGCCCGATTTGGCCTGTTTCGGCAAGGCTATGGGTAACGGATATCCTATCTCAGCAGTTGTGGGGAATAGGAGAATTATGGAGCTTTTTGATGAGGTGTTCTTCTCCTTTACGTTTGGCGGTGAAACGCTTTCCTTGGCAGCGACCGTTGCTACTATTGCTGAGATACGGGAAAAGAAAGTCATTGGATATCTTTGGGAACAAGGTTTGAAGTTGAAGAATGGTTACAATGTGCTTGCAAAGGAATTTGGCGTTGAGCTTTTCACAAAGTGTATTGGTCTGCCTCCACGTACTATATTATCATTTAAGGATGAGGCAGGAGAGGAGTCTCTGGTGCTCAAAAGCCTCTTCCAGCAAGAATGCCTGAGGCGGGGAGTGCTGTTCTCGGGAGGCCAAAATATCTGTTTCAGTCATAGTAACGCTGACATTGAGCACACTTTGCGTGCTTATCGCTCGGCGATGGAAATCTTGGCTGAAGCCATCGAATCGGGAGATGCATTGGAAAGACTTAAAGGTGAGCCTGTAAAGGCTGTCTTTCGGAGGCCATAATAAATGATGAAGTATGGGAATTTAGTGATACGAGCCGATGCCAATACCAAGATTGGCGTTGGTCATGTGATGCGTTCTATGGCCTTGGCCCAAGCCTGGCAGGATTATGGGGGTCGTGCCGTTTTAGCTCTGTCAATGGATACGCCGATTCTGGAGGATAGATTTAGGTCGGAAGGTATGGATGTCGTCAACCTGACGGCCCAACCTGGAAGCAATGATGATGCAATCGAGACGGCGATTCTCGCGCAAAATACAGAGGCTGCCTGGGTTGCGGTGGATGGTTATCATTTCGATTCGGAATACCAGAGGCTCATCAAAGAATCCGGACTGAATCTATTGCTGATTGATGATATTGGACATGCAAAGCACTATTGGGCGGACATTGTGCTTAATCAGAATATCCACGCCAATGAAGGATTGTACGCGAGTAGAGAGCCTTATACCAGTCTTTTGCTTGGGACCAGCTATGTATTGTTGCGGAGAGAATTTTTGCACTTTAGGGAATGGACGCGGGAAATCCCAGATGTGGCCCGCAAAGTGTTGGTGACATTAGGCGGTGGCGATTCAGATAATGTTACCCTGAAGGTGATTCAAGCCTTGAATCAAATTGACTCCTCGGAATTAGAAGTAAAGATTGTTGTTGGCCCGTCTAATCCACATATGGACTCTTTGAGGGCGGCCGTTCACCGTTCACCGTTCAATGTTCACGTCTTGTCATCCGTGAGAAACATGCCCGGACTCATGGCGTGGGCAGATATGGCCGTTTCAGCCGGTGGGAGCACTTGCTGGGAACTGGCTTTTATGGGGCTGCCCAATCTTATACTGATTTTTGCGGACAATCAGATTTTACTTGCAGAGGGGCTGCATACCGAAGGGGTTGCGTTAAACTTGGGGTGGTCTCAGGGAATTTCGGATTCCGAAGTCGGACAAGCGATCGAAGAATTAATGACAACCTTAGAGGTGCGGCAAAAAATGGCCCGATGCGGTCGAGAGCTGGTAGATGGCGAGGGGGCTGGCAGGGTTTTAAAGCTGATGCGTAACAAAACCCTTAGGTTTAGAAGGGCGTGCGAGGAAGATTGCCTGCTACTTTGGGAGTGGATTAACGAGGCGGATGCCCGTTCTGCTTCTTTTACGTCCGAAACTATACCGTTGGAAAAGCACGTTCAATGGCTAAAAAGAAAACTTAATGATCCCAGGTGTATTTTCTATATTGTGTACAACGGAAAAGGAATGCCTGTTGGACAGGTTCGGTACGACCTGGATGGGAAGGAAGCAGTGATTTCGATCAGCATTGAACGAAGGTTCCGAGGTCAGGGTTACGGTAACTTGGCAATCTCGCTTTCATCTTGGAAACTATTTCATGGTTCAGATGTTGGTATGATTCGTGCTTATATTAAACAGAATAACAAGGGGTCCGTTGGCGCGTTTTTGAAAGCTGGATTCAGAGATGCGGGAACAAAGATTATAGAAGGGTACAGAGCTATTGAGTTGGTTTTAACCAGGTATGGGATGGTATGAAAGACCATATTAAAATAAATGGGCGATGTATTGGTCCAGGCGAGCCAGTTTACATCATCGCTGAAATGTCGGCCAACCATAACAAGGACTTTGACCAAGCCGTCAATATCTTGAAAGCGGCAAAAGAGGCTGGAGCTGACGCCATCAAACTTCAGACTTATACACCAGATACTATGACCATCTCTTGTGACAACGAGTATTTTCGTATCGGCAAAGGGACAATCTGGGAAGGACGCAATCTTTATGACCTGTATGGTGAGGCGTGTATGCCGTGGGAATGGCAGCCTAAACTCAAGGTTGTTGCAGACGATTTGGGCATAGAGCTCTTTTCCACCCCTTTTGACTCATCGGCAATTGTCTTTCTTGAAAAAATGGGGGTCGGGGCACATAAGGTTGCTTCTTTTGAAATCGTAGATATCCCACTGATACAGGAGATGGCCAGGACCGGCAAGCCACTCATCATCTCCACTGGCATGGCCACCCTTGGAGAAATCGAGGAGGCAGTGCAGGCGGCCCACACTGCTGGGGCAACGCAGGTAGCCCTGCTTAAGTGTACCAGCGCTTATCCTGCACCACCGGAAGAGATAAACCTGTCCACGATTCCCCATCTGGTGGAAGCGTTTGAAGTTCCTGTCGGGCTCTCAGACCACACTTTAGGAAGTACCGTGGCGGTCGGGGCCGTGGCGCTTGGAGCCTGCATTGTAGAAAAGCATTTTACGCTTTCGCAGGAGCTTACCGGCCCTGATAGTTCCTTTTCAATGGAACCCCAGGAGTTCAGGCAGATGGTGAACGCCATAAGGCTTGTAGAAAAATCATTGGGCAAGGTGAATTATGGGGTCACAAGTAGTGAGAAGGCGAGCCAGGTCTTCCGCCGCTCACTTTTTGCGGTGGAGAATATAAAAGCAGGGGAAGCGTTCAATGCGCATAATGTTCGCTCAATTCGCCCTGGGTTCGGATTGCCTCCAAAATATTTAAAAGATTTGCAGGGCCGCAAGGCCGCAAAAGATATCGAGAAAGGCACGCCGCTTGGCTGGGGAATGATTATCCCTTAGTGTTTAACCGGAAATTTAAGATCTGGGAAGAAGCTTTGATAAAATTAGGAAAATAGTGAGAATTGATATGAGAAAGCGATTGAACAAGATTCTATCGATTTGGATTTTTGGGAAAAACGGGATTGCGGAATTGCACGATTGTATTAAATATGCATCCGAATTGACTCAAAACATCTTTTTTGTCGATTTAGGTTTAACTGCTGAGGACCGCGTAAAAGCAATAGAATCTGGAATTGAAGTTGTGGATGTGGATTCCTTTGGATCTGATATAAACACCGACTGGGCTCTTTTCATTAAACCAGAGGAAAAAATTATTTTATCCTCGGTTAATAAGTTTGTAAAAATGCTTATGAAAAAGGAAGTGCCGGGGTATGGGGTTCATACTAAGAGCACACGAACCATACATTTGCTCGAAGACTACCGATGGGTGAAGAAACTGGAACAATTTAAGAACGTAGGTAGTTTTGATTACGTTGCTAAAGTAGAACCCAGATTGGTTCGTAAACCTTATGCAGAAGAGTGCTTAAAAGGATTAGTGCATAAGGGAGCAGGTGATTTTTCGTGGATTTGTGAGAAAATTATAGAAGGTATCGTTGTTAAATCAATCAGGACTGAAGAGGTTGCTAACGCTGAGAGCGCCAAAAACCAAGGTCTTAGATGTCTGAGAGAAGAGCTAACTTATGACATTACTGAAGAAGAAGATATGGTTGAATTGAGCGAGTTTTATACTGGATTTAGACTCGTGCATAAAGGTCAGTTGAACGGCTTTATGGAAGGTGCTATGCAGGGATTTGGCAACCTTAAAATGTTTATTCCAATGTTGGATTTTCTCTGCAAGGAAGGCTTTTTTGACGAAGCAAAGGATCTTTTTGAAACATGGATTGATCATCGTCCCGATGACAAGGAGAATTATCACACTCAGATGCTGGGCGGCGTTATACATTCAAATTCTTTGGATATAGGCAAAGCCATCAGTTGGCTTGAAGGTGCTTTGAATCATAAGGAGAGTTTGTCTGTCCTGGAGAATTTAGGAAAATTTTATCTGATAATGGGTGAAAAAAAGAAGGCGATTGAATATCTCAAAAAATCAGGACATGTGATCGGCGATTCCCTTATTAAGCAAATCTTATCGACCATTGACAAAAAGGAGTGGAGGCCTTTGAAACTGAGCTTGTGCATGATTGCCAGAGATGAGGAGGCTGTAATTGAGAAAGCGTTATGTTCTGTGGATGGTATTGTGGATGAAATCGTAGTTGTTGACACAGGCTCAACAGACAGGACTGTGGAGATTGTGAAGGAATTTGGGGCGAAAGTCATTGAAACCAAGTGGAAAGGCGATTTCTCAAAGGCGAAAAACCTTGCGATTGAACACGCAACTGGCGATTATATTTTATTTATGGATGCTGATGAATTTGTAGATTTAAGGGACAGGCTTAGCTTCGTGCTTTTTAAGAAAGTTTTACCGACCGAGAGGAACGTTGCGTTTAAAATTCGGGTTGAAACTCAAAAGTTATCAAAAGGGCTTGCCGTATCATATCTTGATAGGTTGCTGGAAAATGAGGAACGAACCTATCAGATAAGGCTTTTCCCGAAGAATTCGAAGATAAGATTTAAAGGAAACATTTTCGAAAGTTTAGACGAAACATTGGTGAAGGAGCAGATAAAGGTTGTCGGGAATAATTTTTTGAAAATTACTCACAATAATAAAGAAAGAAAAAGAAGATACCGGCGGATGACAGGTGCCCTTGCCAAGGCGTTCAAATCGAGTTTAGATTCCAAAATGGTCTTGAATGGGGGGCTTATTTTTCTGCATCTTGGGGAGTTCGACACGGCGTATTCATGGTTAATGAAGGTGCCGGATATGATCCCGGAAATTTCCGCAAAATTAGGCATGTTGTTCTCACGGATAGGCAAGACCGAATTGGCCGAGGGGATACTTACCAAAGCGTTGAAACAAAATCCAATTTGCCCCGATTTGATTTTGGCGCTTTCCGGAGTCTATTACAGGGATGAAAAATGGGGTGATGTCTTTACTCTTCTTACAAGGAGTATGGAAGATATTGAGAAAAATCTTTCACCCGAGGATGTGGCTTCAGCACATTGTTACCATGGCATAGCTTCTATCGAAACTGGTGATATATATACAGGAATTGAACAACTCGCCAAAGCTCGTGAACTAGATCCTTCCAATATAAGATACAAGATTGCAGGCCTATATGCGTTCGCAAAGGTAGATCAGTGGGAAGGAGCCCTTCAGTTTGCTGGGCAAATTGCAGATGAAGAGGGCATTGACACTGTTCAGACGGTTCATGACTTTGTGGATGTCGGTAAAATATTTATGGACCTGAACCGCCATTTCATTAGAGAGAACCGAATGGAAGAAGCAAACCTATGTCGAAAGATTGTAGAAGATCTAATCGCAACCAAATTGTCAGGGAATGACAATATTCAAAGAATGTCAGAGATTATTGAGGGCGTTGCATCTTATGTTTGATGCACTAAAATGGTAGTGTCGGAATGTCTTGTCGAAAAAATTTAGGAGGTTATAAATAACCATGAACGCACTTTTTGAGAAGAATATGGAAGTTTTGGAAAAGAGGTATCCTGACCTGGCGAAAAGAATCAGGAAAAGAAAAGACAATCCATGCTACAAACTCATCCGCAGCAAAAAGGGCAACCCGAATGTACTGATCAAGAGAGGCTCTGACTTTTTTACCTTATATGACAATAATGATCCCATCGGATATTGTAATGAGTACTTAGAAAGTTTAGACATGAAATACGCCCCTATCGTTGTATTCATGGGGCTGGGACTTGGTTATCACCTTGACCGCTATTTTAAACTCCTTGGAGAAAAGCTGGAAACGAGATGCATCATAATTTTTGAGAAAGATATGGATATCTTCCGTCTGGTTTTAAGAACAAGTGATTTTCGTCAAGTGTTGTCACAGCCTAAAATCCATTTTTTCGTTGGAGAAAAGCCCAGCGATACCTTCGTTAGACTTAGAACCGGAATATTCCCCAGAGCGGACTTGCTGATTGCGATCAAGTCGCTGAAGATTATCCCTCTGCCGGTGAGTATAAGTTTGGATAACTCTTATTATTCAGATATACTCAAAACCGTTAAGGATGCTGCCAAGCAAACCATGGTTTTAATAGGCAATGACTCTCTTGATTCCTTTTTAGGCCTTGAAAACCTGCTTAAAAATGTTAAGCACGCGTTTTCGAATCCTGGAATCAATGAGCTTCGCGGAGCCTTTAAAGGCAAGCCCGGGGTACTTGTTTCCACGGGCCCTTCTCTGAATAAAAACATGCACCTTCTCAAAGATATACGCGACAAGGCCTTCATAGTTAGCTGCGACTCCAGCTTAAAGCCTCTCATGAACAAGGATATCCGTCCTCACCTAGTTGTCTCTATGGAGAGAACGCCGGGAACCGATTTATTTTATTCCGGCATCCGCAACTTTAAGGGCATTTATTTAGCTGGGCTCCCAATATTGATGCCTGAAGTGTTTGATGTCTTTAAGGGAAGAAAGTTTATTATTTATAGAGGATATTCCCACTTTAATTGGCTTGAAAATGACAAAGGCTCCTTTAATGTAGGAATTTCGGTAGCTAATTTGTGTTTTCATATACTTGTGCATCTTGGGTGCGACCCGGTTATATTAATTGGTCAAGATTTGGCCTATGCCGAGGATGGGGATACCCATGCAGCAGGAAATGTGTTCGGAAGTCGCGATAAGGATATCATAAAAAGGAAACTCATCGAGCTGGAGGGCAAAGACGGCAAGCCGGTTAAATCGGAAAGAATGTGGGAAATTATGAAATACACCTTTGAAGAGGATATTGCCGCGTATAACGGTCTATGCATCAATGCTACCGAAGGAGGGGCCAAAATTAGTGGAGCCAAAGTTATGCCTTTCAAAGAAGCGATCAGGAGGTTCTGCACAGAAGAATTTAGACCTCATCTGGTTTTGGATACGAAATACACCGAGTTCAAAAACGGGCTTGATATTAGACAGGAGATGGCAAAGATTCAATCAAAATCGAAAGAAAGCCTTACATTGTTGGAAGAAGCCATAAAAGAATTTCGGAATGCACTCAATACGGTTAACCAAGTAGAGGAGTCAATTATCCGACCGTTTATGGAAAAAGGTTCAGGTAGAATCGATATAACCAAACTTACATCAATTGAGAAGAGGTTTCTTGACCTCAGCCATTTAATCTCAAAAGACATAAGGTTGTGGGCGTTAATGAAGCATACTTTAAATGCATACGACACCTGTTTTTCGAACGAATTAGGTTTTTTGCGGGACATGTATTCAGACGAAGAGTGCCTGTCAATGGCCAGGGCTATGAAGATTAAAGACTGGTTTTCAGTTGTGGGTATGTTTTTAGTACTTACAAAAGATCTTTTAGAGAAGACAGAAAAAGACTTGCATGAGGAGATAGCGGCGTAGGATTTTGGATTCCAGATTTTTGCCAATCGGTCTTCGCTTCGGAGAGGAGATTCCAGGGCGCGGTTATTACAAAAGGGTATTCTCATAGTTGTAACAGCCGAAGTAACCGTTCACGGTTTACAGTTGGTAGGTTCACGATTGAAAAAAACAGAAGGTAGAGGATAATTATGGGGTACTCTTTTGAAGATTTAGTAACGAGGAATGTTCGGCATTTTGACATGATAGAAGGATTGGCCGTTCAAAAACCTTATTAAACCTCTTGTTGCGGACCAAGCCTGACAAGCTTATTACTCCAGCTCACCCCTGACATGTACAGCAGGTCATTTTAATGTTCGACTGTAAATTAACCCTGTTATAATACCACACCTAAGAAAATCCTAAAGAAATTCCCTCTACCTTCCGATAAATATATCAAACAGACAGAAAAGCTCGAGGCTGGAAGCTCAAAGCCAAAGGCCAAAAGCCGAAAAGAATTCAATTGGGAGGGGGGATGAAAATAGTAGGTAGTATGAAGTATGGGGTAGAAAACGAATTAACAATGTTAAAACTCTTCTGGCAAGGATGCCGGGAGAAGATTAAAGCTGAAAGCTGAAAGCAAGAGAAGCTGAAAGCCGAAGGCTAAAAACCACAAAAAATCAAGGAGGATTAAATTATGGCATTAAGAATTGTAAATAACCTTGCAGCTATGAACACCCAGCGTTGGTTGGGTGTCGCAGATGCCGGGATGAAAAAATCTCTTGAAAGATTGTCTTCCGGTTATCGGATCAATAAAGCAGCCGATGATGCTGCTGGTCTGGCTATTTCTCAAAGTTTTAGGGCAAATATAGCCAGTTTTAAGGTGGCTTCCAGAAATACATCAGAGGCCGCAGCGCTATTACAGGTGGCTGAAGGTGGTATGGACCAGATCGGGAACATGCTTACCAGGCTGAAAGAGCTGGCCACGCAGGCTGCCTCGGCAAACGTGGGAACTACTGAGCGAACAAAGATCGACGCTGAAGGAAATGCATTGCTCAGTGAAATCGACCGGATTGCCAACTCCTCAAAATACGGCAGTACATCGCTGCTGGACGGGACGTTCGGGGCCAGCCAAACCGGCAGTCTAGGTTTATCCACTGCCGCCGTTAGTGGAGGTGGTGTTGTTGATGATGCCAATGATAATATCGCCTATTTGCTGACGTTAACCGGTAATACAATTGATCCGGGAACAGTAGTTGCGGGGGTTGCTGCTAGCGTTGCAGAGGCCCAGTATATCATAGCCAACACAGCTGCAACTGCTGACATAATATCAATTACTAATTCAGCCGGCACGATCACTGAGACCTATTCAGGTACTTTGACTGCATCAAGTTTAGTGTTCGCAAATTTGGGAATTACTATCACTTTCAGTGCCACTATATCTACCGCAATCGGTTTCAGTGCAGATGCCGTTGGTTCAGCTGCCTGGGGCACTCAAGGCACTATTCTCAATATAGAACGAACGGGGCTTACGTCTCTTAATGTAAACAACGCGGCTACTGGGACTTACACCATCAGCGATGGCACTGGTACCGGGATAACGATTAAAAATGAGGATGAGTCGGTCATTAAAACAGTTGACTGGGTCGCCGCAGACGCGACGATTGATTTTTCGGAGCTTGGAATTTCCTTTAAGCTTTCAACAGATTTTTCTTACTCAACCTCAGACTTGAATAACATGTCCATCACCGTTTCAGCGAACACTTCTTCAGCCGGTAACACCTTCCAGATTGGCGCGGAAAACAACTCGGATAACCAGATATCCATTGCGGTCGCAGGCACAAGAAAGGCCGATCTTGGGTTAACTGATCTTGACCTCGCTACCTCAGCAAATGCTCAGGCGGCTCTTGACTTGATTGATACCGCCATCAGTAGTCTTGCAGGGTCAAGAGGCGATATCGGCGCTTCCATGAACAGGTTGACTTATGCTTCTGCAAACCTGGCAACAACTATTGAGAATGTGCAGGCGGCAGAATCAATCATCCGTGACGTGGATATGGCCATGGAGATGACCGACTTTACCAAGAACCAGATTCTGCTCCAGGCTGGTACTGCCATGCTTGCACAGGCAAATATGGCACCGCAGCAGGTACTGGCGTTGTTTGGCTAGGAGCAAAGAGCATAGAGCTTAGAGCTCAAAGTAAACCTTTAAACCAAAACCCTGCTTCCGGAATGTCGGAGGCGGGGTTTTTTTTTATTGTTTTTCTCTGGCAGAGTTCTTGCTACTGTTAATCATAATGGATTTGTAAAAAGTAGGAATTAATCAGGTGTCAGGTATCAGGTGCCGTGTGTTAAGAGCTTGATAAGATGTATAATTCCGTTAATCTAATACCTGATTTTCGACTTCGGATCTCAGGATTTTGGTTTTGCTGAATCAATCAAACAGGGCAAATAATCTTAAAGTATAAGGAAAATTTTGCCGATAAATACACTAATAACAGTTTACGGTTTACAGTTATCGGTTCACGGTTGAAAAAACGGTAAACGAACAACGGTGAACGGTGAACGAACAAAGGAATACCTTAACCAAGGAGAAACAGAATGTCTCTCAGCACCAATCTTGTAAGCGGTCTTTCAAGCGGTTTTGACTGGCGCAGTATGATAGACCAGTTGATTTCTATAGACAACCGCAGGGTTGAACTGGTTGGGGAAAAAAAAACCGAATACGAATCACAGCTAGCTGAATGGCAAAACGTCAACACCATGTTGCTTTCGCTAAAAACAGCGTCAGGAGCTTTGAGTACGGAGAGCGCCTTTAATGTGTACACATCTGGCACCACGTCCAGTTCAGAGTCCGGCACACCCACGGCGGCATCCAGCCTGCTGACCGTCTCAACCAACACATCGGTATCTCCCGCTCTGTATAACATCAAGGTCAACAATCTCGCGCAATCGGAGAAAATCTCTTCGACGAGCTATACGGCCACGGACACGGCACTCGAGCTGGAAGGCGATATCCTTGTGTCGGGGAACGTGGTAAACATCGTATCGACCGATACCCTGTCGGATATCAAGGACAAGATAAATTCCGTAAACACGGGATCAGATTCTTCCAACGTCACGGCCAGTATTGTTTCACACTCTTCCACCAATTATCATCTGGTCCTGACAAACGACGAGACAGGCGAAGACGGGCTCAATATCCTTGAGGGGGCTTACAGTGGAGGCGACAACATTCTTGAGGAGATGGGCTTTATCAGCGGTTCCACTACCATCAAGACCGCCACCAGTGACGGGGCCAAGAGTAATCTTTTTGACAGTTCAAACGGTGCTGTCAAAACTCTGTTGGGATTGACCAATGCCCCTGTAGCCACAACCGTCCAAATAGGCGGAATGAATGTGAGTATAGATCTCTCCAGTGCTACCGAAACTCTCACAACGATTGCACAAAAGATAGATGCTCTTGCGGGTATTTCGGCTGTGGTTGTCTCTGAAACAGTGGACGGAGAGACAAAGTATCGGATAGACATCAGTGGTACCACCTCCTTTACGGAGAGTGCCGGCGGCAACGGTAACGTCCTTCAGACCCTGGGCATACTTGAGGGGACATACGGTAGCGTCGCAGAGGTGCACTCAGGAAGTGTGAATTATGCTTCGGGTGGAGCAGCTGTTGTTGCAGGAACCACTTTTGCAAATATCTTTACCGGTATCCTTCGTGGTGATGTGGCAAATACGGAGGTAGGTGGAGTCATCCCTATATCAGATACAACAACGTGGAATAATATTAATGGTTTCACTTTTGATAATACTGAGACCATTACGGTCAGCGGGAATGATCACGCCGGTGTTGCCGTCAGCGATACTTATAGCCTGGTCGATAAGGGAGCTGAGGCGCTAAGCGTTTTTTTAGCCTGGGTGGAAGACTTGTATGGAGACTCTAACACGGTCGATGCCTATTTCGATTCCACCGGAAGGCTGATTGTAGAGGATTTACAGTCAGGAAGCAGCCAGATGTCGGTTACTGCCACCCCGGACGATGCCGGTCTGAAATTCAACACGGTCACTGATAGCGCCTTTGGCAATAATATTACAGATGGTGACACTATCAGTATTTCGGGAACACAAGGAGACGGGGCAACAGTTAGTGCTATTACATATACAATTACGGATGTCGGCACAAACACAATACAGAACCTTTTAGATAAGATCAATAACACCACGGATGGCTTTGGCAAAACTGATACAAGGATTGCAACGGCAAGCATTTCCGATGGAGAGCTTATAATTACCGATGGTACCACAGGAAACAGCCAACTTTCCCTCACCCTTGTTTCTAACAATGAGGGTGGAGGCTCTCTTAATTTTGGGGAAATTTCCATGGTCACCGAAGGCCGTAGCATGCAGGTGGCTGCAGGTGAAGACGCTGAGATCGTGGTGGACAACGTGACCATAACAAAGTCTTCCAATACAATCACAGGCGTTATCGCGGGCGCAACCCTGAATCTTGTGGGAGAAGACTCGGACACCACTGTGACACTCAAGATAGAGCGAGACCTTGCCTCCATAAAGTCAAAGATCGAGGACATGGTCAGCGCCTATAACTCTATAATGGATTACATAAACATACAGTTCACCTACGACGAGGATAATAACCAGGTGGGCGGCATCCTCTTTGGGGACGGTACACTCTCGACTATTAAGTCAGAGCTTATCAATACGGTCACGAGAACAGTTACAGGGGCATCCAGCGACTATAACAAGCTCGCACATATCGGGATTACTTTAGACGTAGTGGATACCGACCAGGGAGAATATAATAAGCTCAACCTGGTTATTGATGACGATGGAGCTGATGACAACGATCTCATGGATTACCTTGAAACGAATTTTGACGATGTCAGGAAGCTCTTTATTGCCTCAGGATCTTCTCCTTACTCAAATCTAACATACGTTGGCCATACCGATGACACCGAGGGGGGCGCATATAATGTCACAATCACTCAGCCCGCCACGCGGGGCACAACAACAGGGAGTGCGGCCCTTGCCGGGCAAATTTTAGTTGGCGAAGGGGTGACCCTCACGGACTTTGTTACGGGCAGGGTTGCGACCGTGAATCTCACAGTTGGTATGTACATCAACGATGTGGTCAACGCTATCAATTCGGAGTTTGCCAAGGAATACACGGAGCAACTCACGGGGGCTACTGAAAACGCCGGCGTTACCTCCTCGACTCTGTTTAACGCCGGCTCAGTGGGCGGTGAAGATAACGATGTTATCACGTTTTCAGGGACAAGACGAAACGGGCTTAGTGTCTCCGGGAGCTACACAATCAGTGATGCGACTACGGAAACCGTGGGAAACCTTCTGGAGGCCATCGAGGATATGTACGAAGACGAGGTCACGGTCGCCCTGGATGGCACCGGTAAAATCGTGATTACAGATACGCAGGACGGGGACAGCAATCTTTCCTTTTCTATTGATACTACGGATCTTGACTTTTTGGATTTCGGAGCGGTCAGCACCACGACCGAAGGCCGTTACGCCATGACCATTACGGCGTCCGAAGGCACCGGCGGCGACGACAACAAACTCGTCCTGACCCACAATAGCTATGGAACCGGGCAGCAGGTTGCTACGATGTCCGATGGCGGTGACGCCCTGGGATTAAATACTGCTACAAAGGTGTGGGGCAAAGATGTTGCCGGAACTATAAATAGCTTGACGGCTACCGGCAGTGGTCAAAACCTGGCCCTGGATAGTGACGGGAATAACGCGGATGGGCTGTCTATAAGTTATACAGGCACAAGCACCATAGCAGAAACAACCTTTACGCTTACCCTCGGGATCGGCGAGTTGCTGGATCGCGGTCTTGGCTTTATTACCAACACCTCTGACGGATATGTTACATACAAGCAAACCTCCCTTGGAAACAGCATTGACAGCTTTGAGGAGCAGATTGAGAACATGGAGGCAAGCCTGAACCGCAAGATGGAGACAATGATCAACAAGTTTGTGGCCATGGAACTGGCTTTGGCCAAGATTCAGAACCAGGGTCAATGGCTTTCGGCGCAGACCGCCGGTGCAATGGCCGGATGGGTATAAGCATTTAGGAGCTCAGAGCGGAGAGGGGAGAGCATAGGGCATAGAGCAGAGAGTTAGAGCAAAGAGCAGAGAGCATAGAGCATAGAGCATAGAGCATAGAGCGGAGAGCTTAGAGCTTAGATTAGAAGATTAGAAGAGCAGAAGGTTAGGGGTCAGAGAACCAGCAACGCTGAACCTTGAACCCCTTAAAAGGAGGATATGCTTTCATGTATGGGAATGGACAGGAAAAATCTGCGGATTCAAGAGTAGCTGGAGCGTATTATAATGAATAGAGGCAACAATATGCAGGCATGTGATATTTTAGGTCTTTTAGGGGGAAAACTGGACGCGTTCAAGGGCTTTTTGTCGGCCACTGCTTTACTGAAAAATGCCGATCTTCAGGATATGGAAAAGATCGAAACCCTTATAGCAAAACGCGAAAACTGCATAAAAGCTATCAAAGCTATTGACAGCCGGATAAACAGGATCAAAGATTCCATATCTGCTTTGCCGGGTAACGTATTGGAAAAAATAAGAATACTCACAAAAGCCATCGATGATACCGCAGCAGAGGCGGCGCATCTGAATAAAGAATTTGAGACCATGTTTGTGTTTCACCACGATGAGTTTAAAAACAGGCTGTCAAAGGCCCGTCACAGCCGAAATGGCGTAAAGAACTATGCGCTCATGGCCTATGGGGGAAACCAGCCCAGGTTTCTGGATATTAAGTCATAAATTAAAGATAACTACCATTTTTCAAAGATTTCGCTTTAAAAAGGCTTTGAAAGACTTGAAAAAGGAAAATGATAATCCTCCAAGAACTCCGAAAATGATAAAATACTTGTGATAGAAGCCGGTATTGCCAGCCGTGGAAATATTAAATTCCGGGAAAAAAGTATTAAGATAATAAACTATGGCGGGGAAAATAATTGTGCCTGCAAACAGGATGACAGAAAGAATGATGGCCGAATTTTTTAAAAAAATGATTAGAAATATTTTAATGTCCAGTATTGTTTTTAATCTTTTTAATTCCGGCTCTATCTCATCCAATTCTTTTGAAATTTCCTTATATCGTATAGACATTTCCAGAAATCCGTTAAAATCGTTAAATTTTATCGCTTCCAAAATTTGATTAAATTCCGATTGAACGATTCTTAATTGTTTATAGGCAGAATTGGAAAGAAGCCTGGAATGGTAATCCCTTACAAGGCTGAAAATGTTTCCTATGCGCCCGTGTGTTTTTTTAATGGCACTTACGAACTCTTTCTTCCGAAGGATTATGATTCTGCGGCAGGCGCTGATCATGGAATCGCCAAGATAGGCCATGTCGATGTATCCGAAGTAACTATCAGTGCGCGCCAATTCTTTTATCCTTAACAATATGGCATCTGCTTTTTCAATCTCATCATCGCCTTGTTCCAAAAATTTTTTGAGTATGGAAAATTTTCTTTCAGCGCTGTAAGCCATTTTTTGTGCTTTTTGCCGGGTTTCCCTGAAAAGTTTCTTGAGTTCCGGATGAATTATCCTGTTAAACTCGGCCAGGTCCGGGTCAATTAAGGCGTTAACATAATATTCCCGATTTATCCGAACAAGTTTAATGAGCTGTTCCAATGCTTCATCCATTTTTCCCTGCCGGAATTTAAATATGATCTCCTGATATGCGGCTTCCGTACAAAAGGGATCAATGATAAAGATTTCTCTTATTTTTTTTAGAGCCTTGTCAATATCGCCTGTAAGATCATAAAAACGGGAGAGTAAAAACAGGATAAAAATTTTCTGAGGCTTTGTTCTCGCGTAATGAAGCGCCTTGTCAAGGTAATATTCGCTCTGGAAGAAATTGGCTTTTTCTATACTCAGAAACCACTGTGCGCAGTACACCCTGTAATCGGCAGGATATTTTTCCAAACAGGTTTGCAAAAGCGATTCCGCCTGAAGAAGGTTGGAAACACGGATGCAATCTTGAGCTAACCATATAAACCCGCCTTTGCCGTCACCGCCATTCTTTGTTGCTGCGATCCCGTCCCACTCATTGCTTTTATTATCCCAGATACTTTTAAAAAAACGAAGCTGAAAGACCTGTTTGAGTTCATAGAATCCAAGGCAGGCCAACGTTTCCTGCCCGCGTGATTCTTCCGGAGATTTTACAGCTTTTTGCTTTGCCTCTTCTGAACTCATTAGATACGCAAGGAAAATGTCGTTGATTTTATCAAAAGAAAGATACCCCAGTTTATTTAAAACATTGGTCATATCGATAAGATGTTTGGAGGGACAGTTCTGTGCAACATGTTCTTTGTTGCCGCAGTAAAAGCAGGGTAATTTCTGCCCTATGCTCAAGGCATCCTGATATAAGAAAAGCAAGGCATTTTCTTTTTGTTTATAATCACCGGGGGCTATTTCATAGAAGGATTGAGTTTGGTCCGGACCGGTTTGGTTCGGGCCGGGCGATGTTGAAGGAACAAGCAGGCTGCCTTGTTCTTTTTCTATTAATTTACAGGCAGAGGGTGATATGTAGATTGTTCCAGGATTGAATTTTTTCCAGTCTGCTTTAAACCCTTCACGAACCAGTTTGTCGATTTCCAGACAGGGACCCGCGTCGATAATTATCTGTACAGGCAGGACACCTGTTTCTTTATCAGCGCTTAAATTCTCCATAAGAAATTTTAACACATCACCGGCTACATCCATAAGCAGAGATGGATTTTTTGCAATGAGTATAACGGATTGATCATCCATTATTGTTTCATCATCAATTTTGCCGTTCCAGAATAGGGCTTTAGCCTTGATGAGATTGTCCCAGATGTTATCAAAATTGCCGATTCCCAATTTCCGGACAGGTTTCATATAAATGACCGACATCATGGTTGGATCAAAGTCGATGCTTTTGTCCCATAGAACCTGATAAATTTCCGGTTTTGTTGGAGCATTGTTTTTATCCGGAATTTCAACAGGTTCAAATTGAAGGGAAGATAATCTGTTAACCAGAGTAAAAACATCGTGAGATATGAATATTTGATCACCTCCTGCAAGATCTGTCAGCTTGGAGGCCATATTCACCACATCCCCAAATATATCTTTATCTTCGATAATACCATCGCCAAAGTGAATTCCAATTCTAATATGGATTTCATACTCAGCATCTTTTTGCTTGTTAAATCGGTTAAACTCCTTTTGTA
>Ga0307378_10001771_pt1 | contig 34259 bp, 29 predicted proteins | sample UN1MG_FD_202238 | JGI IMG/M metagenome (GOLD analysis project Ga0307378, IMG submission 202238) | Soil microbial communities from Risofladan, Vaasa, Finland - UN-1 | ecosystem: Environmental > Terrestrial > Soil > Coastal area > Acid sulfate soil | place: Finland: Risofladan, Vaasa | collected... | reverse complement strand
TCCAATAACATGTTTACAGAAAACATTTCTTCCCTTTTTTATAAACTCTGAAATATCATTTAAAACGATGACTCTTAGCTTTGGAGACGAAGTATTATTAATTATTTTAGCAGCTGAAAAGAGAGTTAAAGTAAAAAAACCATTTGTTGGTCTTAGGGTAAGTAATAAATTATCATTATAATAGATATATCTGATTTTATTAGTATTTGGTGATCTTTCTACACTTATCTGATCAATTTCATCAAAAAGAATATCAGTAATTTCAGTTCCAAATTGATAATCTGATATTGCTTTAATTTGTCTTAAGCCTAATAATAATGCAGTTTCCATAGATCAATAATTAAAAATAATATTTAATTTAGAAAAAGAAATTAAAACATAAATAGCTTGTTTAAGTCGCAATTTAAGTGTAAAGTCTGGATTCTACCATTTGATCTTTAACTTTATTCATGACTTTACTTATAGCATCAATAAAATCTTTGTTGATGATCATATCAGCATCTTTTCTAATTGCGAACATTCCCGCTTCTGTGCAAATTGCTTTAATATCAGCACCAGTAGCTCCCTCTGTGAGATTTACTAATTTTTTAAATTCAATTTTATCTTCGACAAGTAAATTTCTCGAGTGTATTTTAAATATCGCCTCTCGAGCTACCTCATCAGGAATAGGAAATTCAATCATACGATCAAATCTACCTGGTCTCAATAATGCTGGATCTAAAATATCTACTCTATTTGTTGCACCAATGATTTTAACATCTCCTCTTTGTTCAAATCCATCTAATTCACTTAATAATTGCATAAGAGTTCTTTGAACTTCTCTGTCTCCAGATGTAGCAATTTTAAGTCTCTGGGATCCTATCGCATCTAATTCATCTATAAATAATATTGTTGGGGCTTTTTGTTTTGCTAAATTAAAGATCTCTCTTACTAAACGTGCTCCTTCACCGATAAATTTTTGTACTAATTCAGATCCAATAATTCTTATAAATGTTGCTTCCGTTTCATGGGCAACTGCTTTTGCTAATAAAGTTTTTCCAGTACCTGGCGGACCAAATAGCAGAACTCCTTTAGGTGGTTCAATTCCAATTTTTTTAAATAATTCTGGCTTTTTTAAAGGTAATTCTACAGTTTCTCTAACTTCTTGCATTTGGTCTTCCAATCCTCCAATGTCTACATATGATATGTCTGGAACTGAATCAATTACTTCCATACCTTTAACAAAAGGATCTAATTTAGTAGGAAGGACCTCCATAATCGCAAAAGTTCTTTGATTTAAAGCTACCCTAGTTCCCGGTGCTAGTTTTTCATTCTTTACTTTTCTACTGCTATTAACAACAAAACTTGGTCCTGTTGAACTTTTTACAATTGCTCTCCCTTTTTCGTCTAAAAAATCAATGATAGTTGCAGAAACTAATGGAGGTTCTCTTAATCTGTCAATTTCATTTCTTAGACTATGTAATTCTTGTTCTAATCTTAAGCGCTCTGCATCTAGTAATTGTTTTTCTGTCTCCAAATTTCTAAGTCGTTTCTCTAAATGTCTAGTATAAGTTATAAGATATTCTCCATCTTTTGTTTCTTCTTTTTTTCGTTTATCTTTTGTCGTAGTCAAAAAAAGTATACCCCTTCTTTTCTCACTTTAATTTACATTTTTAAGAAAATACCTTAAAATATTAATAAACTTTTAATCATTTAAATTTAAGGTTACTTCTTTACATTTACTTAAAAATGTCGATTTTTAAAAAATTTATAGTTTATAAAATATAACGACATTAAATCGTAAATTATAAGAATATTTAAACAAATTCTATACATGTAACACAATTCTATTTATAAATCGTATTTGAGATTTAGTTATGCCAAAATCACGATATAATGAAATTGATAAGGAATGCCCCATATGTGGAAGTATTATTTGGGATAAAGGACAAAAAGTTTTATTAGAAGGAGCTAAAATTACAGTATGTCATAATTGTGCTCAACATGGCAAAAAATTAGAAAAACCACCAACAAACACGCAAATTAAAAAATCCTATCCTTATAATAGAAAAAATACTCCAAAACGACAAGTCTTAAAAAAGGATTTTGTTGGCGATTTGGAATTAATTTCTGATTATGCTGATAAAATAAAAAGTAAAAGGAATTCCCTTGATCTCAATCAAGATCAGTTCGCTCAAAAGCTAAATGAAAAACCTTCATTAATAAGAAGAATTGAGGCTGGAAAAGTAGAGCCTACTATAAAATTAGCCAAAAAAATAGAAGAGATCTATAATCTGAAAATTTTAAAAAAGACAGATGAGATTGAGTCTAGTGTTAAAAATGATAAATACATGAAAAAATCAACTGGAACATCCCTTGGCGATATTGCCTTTATTAAAAAGAAGAAACAATAGTAAAATGTATCGGGTTCTATTTTAAGACTCTATTTTTTTAATTTCAACAATTGCAGAATTATATGATCCAGAAAAACCTAATTCTTCTGGTTTATCGGGGATAAAACAGTTCACATTCGCACTACCTTTTGAAGATGAAGATAAACCATGATATATTAATGCGGTTTTATTCTTTAATATCGAAGATTCTGCTAATGTATAGGTTTCAGATCCGTATTCATTAGACACAAGAACCTCATGACCAATTTCTAAATTCAGTGTTTTAATATCTTTTGATGATAAAAAAATTTTACTAAAGTCATTTACATATTTGGGATTTAACTGCCCTAGTTGAGAGTGTAAGAAATGCAAATGAGAAGGAGAAATAAGGATGAATTCATTTTTTTTCAAGTTCATTTTTCGCTTCAATTCACTTTCTCCAAATTTTAATTGCGGGCCAATAATTTGAATGCGATTATTGGGAGTAGGAAACTCTAAGGTATTAAAAGGGACATGTTCATTATCAAATAATAAGTAATATCCTTCCTTAAGAAGATGATTTTGAATTTCTAATGGAAGCATTTTTATACAATTTTTAAATATAATTTTTTCTGATTCTTGAAAAATCACGGAGTTTTGAAATCCTAATTTCCAAGCTAATTGTTGGAAGAATTCATAATTAGACAAACAATCTTTATATGGACATGGCCCTCCAATATTAATCGACAAACCCGGTATATAATAAGGAGAAATTAAATCATAAGACTCTAAATCAAATTTTGCGGGGATGACAATATCGGCAAACTTTGTTGTTTCATTCAAAAACATATCTATTACTACAATAAATAGATTTTTCTTAAGTAATACGCTTCTTAATAAATTTTGATTAGGTAATGAGCTTGCTGGATTAAAATTATATATAAATAACAACTGATAATTCCCAGAAGATAAGGATGAGCCCAGTTTTATTATAGGAATTTCTTTCATCTTTGATTCACCGCTAAAATGCGCTATATATTCACGAAGAGGTTGAAGAAGAGGTTTTAGAAAGTCACTCTGAGAATAAATCAACCCTGAACCAGGTTTGCCTAAATTTCCAAGTAAAATCTGAATCAAAGCAATAGATTTTACGATTCTACCACCATAGTAGTCTTTTTGAACGCCAAACCCTATATTAAACAAAGTATGGTGTTTAAATTTAATCAATAATTCAACAAAATTCTGAAATGTCTGATTATCAATTCCAATTTGCTCTAAAAGCTTCTTTTTATCAATATTGACTACTTCTGGAAAAAGATAGGAATAATTCTCAACATGGTTTTTCAGAAATTCTTCATCATGAGCATTACGGTTAGTAAGTTCATTGAGTATAGTTTTAACTAACAAATGTTCTGTACTTGGCATAATATGTAAAAAACAATGAGCTTTATTTGCTGTTACCGTACGTCGAGAATCCACAACAACAAGTTTAGTCCCCATTTTTAAAGCTTGTTTGATTAAATAATAAGCATGGTTATTGCTTTCCGAAAGATTACTTCCCCAATTTACTATTAATCTTGTGGATGGGTTTTTCAACTGAAAGGGATTTGTAGTAGAATAGGTACCAAATAATTGTGTAAGTCCAGCGCATCCTCCTTCATTACAGATACCTCCATTGGTGATGGTGGCACCCAATTTATTAAAAAATCTTAAAGGAGCGTACTTTGAAATTAAACCTGAATTTCCAGAATAAAAGGCCCCTAAAATAGAAGCTGGATTCCCTTTTTCCTTAATTTCCATTATTTTTTCGACAATAATTCTAATCGCATGGTTTAAAGAAATAGGTTTGAAACTATTTTCAAGTTTTGGTCCATTTCGAATCAAAGGATTTTTCAATCTGTCTTGATGATATATTAAATCTTGTCTTTGAGTAAGTTTAGGACAAAAAAACCCATTAGTAAAAGGATGTGTTCTCAATGGATGGGCATTTATAAATTTACATTCTGTGGCGTTATCTTTCCATATTCCTGTAAACGCACAAGAACCATAGCAATCTTTTGTACATGTGCCAAATCGAATCTTTTTGAGATTTTTATTTTCTTTCATAAAAAATCTAAAATAACTAATGTCCGAGTCAATTTAATTTATTAATCAATTGAAATTTTGGTATTTTCATTTAATACAATCTTATTTTTTAAAAATTCAATTATAGCTTTATTATCTTGTGCTTCAAGTGAACCTCCACAGTTAGGACACCTAAAATTAAGTTCAAAAGCTTCCTCAAAATTATATTTAATATTTGAGTCTTCACAATTTATACAAATAAAGAAATAATTATTTTGCTCGAACTGCAACCTATCTCGCAATTTTGATTCAATCAATTTCTTTTTTTCAATAATAATTTCTTCAAGCAAGTCAAATTCATGCCACCAATAATAAATAAACCACCCTGTTGATTTATCTCTTATACGTCTAAACTGAGCTATCTTTTCAGAATAAAGTTTATAAAGCGTTTTTCGAACAGTATTTAATTTTAAGATTTCGGTGTCATCTGGTTCGAAATCAATGTCCGTGCCTTCAATATGCTCTTTTATATTTTCAGTAATATCTTCATCTGTTATATCTTTAGATTCAGAATTCAGAAGCTCCATTCCAACATAAATTGCGATATCTCCCCCAACAATGTATAAAAAAGACTGTAAGTAAGGATTTAATTCTATAATATGACTTAGCCTCGTTTTTAATATAATTTTAACTTGATAAATAATTATCTTTGATAAAAATTAAATTTTTTTAAACATTTCTAAAAAGAAATTGTTTTTAATCCTTAGACTACGATAGAATATTGTTTTTCAATAATTTCACCATCTACATCGATAGTTCGAAATAGCGTACCTTTTCTTATAGCCATTACTCTTAATAATCTTGAATTTTTGATATTTTTAGGAATTACAATGTCAACTATTTTATAATTATTAAAAAGTGCGATTGTTTTCCAGTTTTTTGGGAGTTCTGATTTAAAGTCTGATAATATAGCCTCTAAAGTATAGTTAAGATTTTTTTCAGTATTATTAATAAATCCTGTACAAAATTGGATCCTTTTATTTACATCATCATCTTCAACTTTCTTTTTAGAAGGCTGAGGTATGTTTTTTTTTGTTGTCACCTTACAACTCGGATTTACGTTAAATGATACAAGAAAATAACTATTTTCCCGAAATCTTTCAATACTCTCTAATAATATATATCTATTTGTTTGGTCTATAATCTCCGCTTTATAATTTGTCGTTTGACCTGTTGATTGTTTAAGATCCCAATCAAACCCTAAACTATTTATCACATCAGAAATGTCTGCTCCAGATATTAATTTTCCTTTAATTTCGAATTTTTCAGCTGAATTTGAAATTCCACTCGTTACTATTTCAAGAATCAAATCTTCATATTCATGACTCCCTTTAAGTGTTAATTTAGCTTTTGTTTTAGAAATTTTTATTGCAGGACCTATAAAATCTCCCCTAGAATATCTATAGAAATGCCGATGTATACTTTTATATTTTTCCGCAGGATCATTTAAAACTGGTGATTCAATAATTTTTTTTAGAAAATGCATAATTTTTCATAACTTAATTTTCTTTGAAGATAATTTTGTTCTATTTATTTAATATCAAAAGATTATAATTATAAATTTTATTCATTAATAAAATTAAAAAAAAATAAAATATATCTAAACATACAGACCACAAAAAATTTATTGTTATTTACTATGGCTGGAATTCCTTCTTTAACTATATGGGTTTTTGCATGGATTTTTCTTTTTATAGGGTTAGCATCATTGACAATTTTAATAATTTATACAAAATATGGAAGAGAAGTATCTATTCGCCTTTCTATCCTAAGTATGGTTGTTGCATCCATATTTCTTGGGTTCGCTTTTCATTTCTTATTACTTTCATGGGGTATTTAATCGAATCAAATAAATGACAAATTAAATAAGACTTATTTCTTTACAAACTAACTTATACACTTTCTTAATTCTCACTTTTTTCCATTTATAATTTGTTTTCTCAAGATTTAAAAAAGAAGAAGTGTAATATTTTTATTAAAATATATTTTAATTAAAAAAACTAGTAAAAAAACCACAATTTGGGATATTATTATGCTGTTTCAAGACGCAGAGCCTTGGGTATTTCTAATATGGTTAGTAATCGCAACTGTTATTGTAGCATTGATAGCGTATATAGTCGTTCTTCTATTAGAATCGAAAACTAAAGCATCTGATAAGAAATTTATGATTCTTCTCTTGGCATTAATTATTGTATTATTTTTACCAGTTGTTTTGAATGCAATTGGAACTGTTTTAGGAGCGATTGGGGATGCTTTAGCAAGTATTAGGGATGCAATAGACAATGGAGGACAAAACTTCTTAGTTTATTTAGTTCCTGTATTCGGATTTCTTATACTTTTAGTTCTGGTGAAATTTTTAATTGATATACCATGGGATAATTCAGTTTGGGTTTCATTATTGTTACTGTTCTTATTATATATTCTGTATTCCTTAGTACCAGAATTATACACATTTGTAGGAGTGGCTTTTTGATAAAGCATAGATTTAACAATTCAATATAAAAATTCTATTTTTTTTATATAGTATTAAAAACTACTATTAGATGTTTTTTTTTCAACAGAGTGCAATAAACCTAAATAAATTGGAAAAAAGAAGAGACTAAATTTTTTCTTTTAGTTTAAGTCTTGGAGCAAGTCCTAAGCTCATCATCTCTTGTAATAGCAACTTGAATGCGTAAGAACATACAACTTTAGAAATAATGGTTCCTTCTCCACATACTGGACAATAACGCTTATCTCTATTTCGATCATATACAGCTAAAAGTCCACATTTTTCACATACTAAAATCACAGTTCGATCAGATTCATCTAAAAGTCGTTCTTTTAATAATAATGCAGAACCATGACCGACTAAACAATCTCTCTCCATTTCCCCAAACCTTAATCCTCCTTCTCGAGCACGACCTTCAGTAGGTTGTCTCGTTAAAATTTGAACTGGTCCTCTTGCTCGGGCATGCAGTTTATCAGCTACTAAGTGATATAGTTTTTGGTAATAAATTGGAGCGCAATAAATTCCTGCTTCATATTTTTGACCTGTGATTCCATTATACATTACTTCTCTTCCATTAAACTCAAATCCCGCTTCTACTAATTGTTCTTGAAGTTTTGTAATATCTGTCCACTCAAATGCGGTTGCATCTCCTAATTTTCCTGTTGTACAAGCAATCTTTCCGCTAATACCCTCAAAAAGTTGTCCTAAAGTCATTCGTGATGGCATTGCGTGAGGATTTACAATTATATCTGGAATGACTCCAGAGGTAGTATATGGCATATCTGCTTGATCTACTACTAATCCTAAAACCCCCTTTTGACCATGGCGAGATGAGAACTTATCTCCTAATTCTGGGATTCTTAAATCTCTAACTTTTATTTTAACTAATTTATTTCCATCAACTGTTTCTGAAATAATTACTGTATCTACAATTCCTTGTTCATTATGTCGCATATTTTTTGAAGTTTCACGTCTATTTGGTTGCATAAGTTCAAATTCTTCGTAAGATTTTATAAATCTAGGTGGGGATGTCCTCCCAATTAACACATCTCCTCCATTTACTTGTGTCTCTGGTTCTATTATTCCATCCACTTCAGATAATAACCTATATGATTCAGCCGATTTGAATCCTCTCACTCCTCTTTCTGGAATTTCAAATTTATCAACCTCTCCACCTGGGTATTTTCTTTCTTCAGCATCATAGGTTCTAAAAAAATGGCTTCGTGCAAGTCCCCTCTCGATTGACGCTTTATTGATGATGATCGCATCTTCTATATTGAATCCTTCGAAACTCATCATTGCAACGATAAAATTTTGTCCAGCGGGTCTCTTATTTATCCCAATGATTTCCATTGGACTGGTTTTTACTAATGGTTGTTGAGGATAATGTAATGTGTGTCCTCTGGTGTCTAATCTCAAGTGCATATTAGCTGCAAATAAACCTAATGCTTGTTTTACCATTCCCGCCTCATATGTATTTCTAGGGGATTGATTATGTTCTGGAAAAGGAATAATGGAAGCACAAATACCTAGAATTGCAGCAGGGGATATCTCTAAATGAGTATGTTCTACACTGATATCCTCCTCGAACATGGCAATATATGCATTTTCTTCTTCTTCGGCATCTAAATATTCAATAACACCCTTTTGTATTAAATCTGACCAAATAAATTTATTTTGCTTTATCTTTTCAATATCATCTTTTGAAACGAGTAACTTTTGATTTCTCAACACAAATAAAGGTCTGGTTGCTCTTCCCGCATCGCAATTAATTTGAATTTCTCTGGATTCGTGATAATATCCTATATTTACATGTTGCCCTATCTCGCCTTTCCTTCGTTTTTCTCTCAGTTGACGTATGAATGGATTATGCTGTTGATGTATACCAACTAATTTCCCATTTAAAAAGACTTTTACTTTCTCTCCTTTTACATTTTTTACCTCATTTATAGGAATCACACCTAAATCGATTAAAATATTTTCAATAATCCTTTCATTCGTTCCTACCGATATTATTGAAGCTAATCCAAGATTTTTAACTAAACCACAATTTGGCCCCTCAGGAGTTTCCGCGGGACAAATTTTCCCCCATTGAGTTGGATGCAAATCTCTAGCTTCAAAATGTGGTTGACTACGGCTTAGAGGTGATATAACTCTTCTCAAGTGGCTTAATGTGCCAACATGATTTGTTCTATTTAAAAGTTGGCTGACACCTGCTTTACCACCGACCCAATTACCTGTAGCTAATGCATGTCTAATTCTTTCTGTAATCACATCTGCCCTTACCGCCGTTTTTATATTCGGAGCTCTACCTCGGACCGCAGTTCTTTCTAATTGATATTTAATATCTTTAACAAGATTTAAAAAGGCTACCCTAAATAATGATGTGAATAGTTCACCCGCTAACTTTAACCTTTTATTAGCATAATGATCTTTATCATCTGGTTCTCTTAAACTTAAAGCGAGTTCCATTACTTTTTGCGCCATCTGACCTAAATAATATGCTTTTTTAATTCTATCTACTTCATCATTTCCGATATGGGGCAAAAGATATCTGTCTAAAACCTGTAAAGCTCTTCTAATACGGTAATCTTTCGTTTGTCCAATAGCAACTCTTTTTCCTATATAATCAAGTGCATTATGTTGTGATTTTTCTGGATCTTTTAATACTTGTATCTCAGAGGCAACATCTATTACAGGAATTAATTCTTTCTGGATTTCATCATTTTCTGAAATTGCTTCAAATATCTCTCTATCTGAATGTAATCCTAATGAACGCATTAATATTGCTAAAGGTATTTTTCCTGGAACTGATGGAAATGATACTCTAAGATTTCCATCTTTTTTTCGCTCAATTGTTACAGGTGCTCTAAAACCACTTCTTGTTGAAAAAACTTTCGCTTGATGAGTTGCACTTGAACTTCTACTAGCTTCTTCAGCAAGTATCCTATTCGGAGCAAGATCCTCCTGCGTAACGAGAACTCGCTCGGTTCCATTTATTATGAAGTAGCCGCCAGGATCTAACGGATCTTCACCCCTATTAATCAATTCTTGTTCAGATAAGCTTTCTAAAGGACATCGACAGCTTTTAAGCATTATTGGAATCTTTCCAATATATATATCTAAAGTTTCTTCAGCTTCTTCTCTCTGGGTTCGTTCATCAATAGTTATAGGGGTCATCTCTAAAGTAATATCTGCAGCATAGCTTAGTTCTCTAATTCTTGCTTCTATTGGAGTAATCTCCATAGTAGCACCATCCGCTTCTCTTACTTTTGGCACTCCGACGTTAATTTTACCAAATTTAATTTTAAACCCTGGTATATCAGGAATGACTTCCACCGATTCATCAACAATCGTCTGCATTTCATATTCAATAAAATTATTGTATGAATCTAAATGCTGACGAACTAAACCCTTTTCATCAAATAAGCTTTTTAAGATAATCCATTTATCTTCATTTGATAATTTTTCAGAACTCAAAATTCATTAAACCATATATAAGTTTTTTTTCATAAAAAAACAATGTTAAGCTTTTTCCTTTTTCACATATCGATAATAATCTATAGATCTTACTGTAGTATGAGAGTCACGAATTATTTTTACAATATCTCCTTCTTTTGCTCCGATAGCGATTGCAACTGGATCTTTTTCAAACATTTGTGGTAAATCAGTTATACCAATCCGATATTTTTCTAAAAGAAGTTGCGATTCTTCTTTAGTTAAGAGCAAATGTTTAGGGACAAATTTATGGAGCAAAACATCTATATGTTTCTTTTTAGTCAAGGAAAAATCCTCTCTTTTTACGAATTATAAATAATGCAGTGTTGCTATTCTAAAAAATTTTTCCTTTTTTTATCATTTTTCTCATAATAAACGAGATTTCTATTAATTTAAAATTAATCAAAACAATTAAAAACCCAATATCCACTTCTTTTGCATAAAATCTCAATATTTTCATTTGGAAAAGTATCTGTAAAATATTTTAAAATGTAAGCGGCCCCCATTTTTTTCTTAATTACAAATTGAAAATACCCGTTTGGTTTTAAATTGTTGCGAATTTTAGATAACAATACTAAAAATTCTCTCCTACCTCGACGTAGAGGAGGATTCATATAAATTCCATCAAATCTTAAATTTTTGGTTTTAATGGGGTTAAAATAATTTCCAGATAAAGCAATTATATTTTTCCTTTCCCTTGGTAGATTTAATTTAATATTTTCTCTTGCACACCAAATAGCTCGTTTATTAATATCTAATAGATAAACAGAACTTTGAGGAGACTCATAAGCTAAAACAATACCTATTGGTCCATAACCACACCCCAAATCAAGTAAAATACTAGATTCTTTTGGTATAGACATATGTTCAATAAGAACTTTAGTACCTAAGTCGAGCTTTTTAAATGAAAAAACACCTGTGATGGTTTTAAAAATATAAAGGTGTTTTCTTAAACTTTCTGAAATAGTGTGAATTTTTACATTGACTTCGGGAACTTTGCTATAATAATAGGTTTTATTATTATCCATAATATAAAAATCAGTATTGTTTAAATTTATTCTTTTTTCTCATTCCAACGTGGATAGGTTCCTCTCTCCATGAAAACTTTATTAGTTTTTACGAGTATTCCTGATTTAGCTTTATATATTTGAAGTGCATCTTTTAAAGTTGTACCAAACCCTATTAACTCTTTTTTTAAACTCATAAATGCAACTAACATATTACTTTTTATCCTAGCATCAATATAACAAATACCTGCAGAGGCTAGATCTGCTCCATGACATAAAGCATCCACTGCCGTATCTCTAACATAAATCTTAGGTAGATGAGATACCATTTTTTCCATTGGGAATATCAATTTCTTCAAATAATAATTATTTCCCTCTATTTGATAAATTGTAAACGCATCTTTTAAATTTTGTAGCGTTATTAGATTATCACTCTCTTTAAAATTACCCACCCTTGTTCTTCTTAACTCAAGCATATGAGCACCGGAACAAAGAGCTTCTCCTAAATCAAAACAAAATTTCCTCACATAAGTTCCCGCTTCACATCCAATACGAAATAAGATATGATTATTGTTAACTTCAATAACTTCGCTATAATAGATCTCTCTTACCCGTAATTTTCTCGCAACAGATGATTTTAATGGAGGTCTTTGATAGATTTTTCCTGTAAATAATTCAAATATTTTTTCTATCTTTTTTCTTTTTTCAGGGGAGTGTAAATACATCACTCCTATATATTCCTTACCAGCGTTTAATAGTGCTGATAATACTCTTGTTGCTTTTCCAAAAGCACATGGTAATATACCGGTAACTTTTGGATCAAGAGTTCCTCCATGACCTGCATTCGAAATACCCAAAATTTTACGAGCCCATGAAACTACTTCATGGCTAGTTGGACCACTTGGTTTATCAAGATTTATTACTCCATATTGTAAAAGTAATTCAATACTTCTTTTTTCAGGCTCCATGCCATAATTTGGGTCAGAATCATCTTGAGATTTTACTAAAAGTTGCTCAGGTTCATCAGAGGGTAGTTTAAATTCTAAATTTTCCATACTAAATAATAGTGAAAGGAATAATTAATTAATTATAAATTTAAAGATCTCATAAATTTTTCTTAATAATTTCTTAAGTAATATTTAAATTTTAACGAATTAGTGTAAAATAGCGGGCTATAGGGGAATTGAACCCCCGACCTTTCTTTTTAAGGGAGATATACCCTTAAATGTCAGGTTAAAAGCCTGCTGCGCTACCTGCCTGCGCCAATAGCCCTTAAAGAATTTTTTTTATATGTAGACGTGAATTGTATAAGAATAAATCCATTATAATATAAAAATTTTATTTAAATGAGTTTCTTTCCTTCAATTTTTAAATAATACATTAAAAGCTACAAATTCTCAAGCCTCTTTGTTGAAATGTTCAAATCCATGACTCTTTATTTCTTTTTTTTCACCCTCTTTAACAATATATACATGTTCCCCAGATATTACTTTTCCAATTTTAAAAATCTGTCCATTTTTAGATTGAATTTCTTGTTGAGCAGTAGTAAAATATAAGGGATCTACAGTAAATAAGTGAATAAATTCTTCACCTCCACGTAAAACTAAATCTTCTAAGGAAACATTGAATTCATTGGAATATTTAATCACTTCTGTGTCAATTAAATCATCATTAAAGAAGATTTCAAAACCTAAATTGGGATTTGATAACATTAAGTCTTGTAAAGATTTAAACAATCCGTCAGAGGAATCTATACTTGAACTTGCTAATTTTCTTTCTGATAATATGAATGCTTCATTTCCTGTGATTTTAGGCTCCAAGACGCTCATAATAGATCTTTCATAATTTGGAAACTCATGAGAATCGCCTTTTTTGTTTAAAAGAATATCAAAACCTACTCCGGTTAAACCAAATTTATTATTAGCTATTAAAATATCACCTACATTTATCCCTTTCCTATGAATCATTGCTAAAGGATTTTTAAAACCAAATACGGTTGGATTTATGATTAATTCTTTTGTTTCATTAACGTCTCCTCCAATATAATCCATATTATATTTAACACTATAATCAATAATCCCATTTAATAATTCAATAAACTCATGTTTTTTTAATTCCCTTGGAAGACCAAAAGATATAATTAAACCACTTGGTCTAACACCTTTGACTAATAAATCACTCACATTCATTAATACAGATTTCCTACCGATCTGATAGGAATTCATTTGAGGTGGGACATCAGTTGTGGAGACTAACATATCAGAATTTAACACAATATTTCTATTTGAATCTTTATTTTTAAATTCAAAAAAAAAAGAATCATCTCTTAATATTTCTTTTCCGGTTTTTTTCAAAACCAGTGCTTCTATAAGCTTTATTATTTTTATTTCTCCTAAATTTCCTACTTGAAGATCATTCCTCATTAAATAAAATTTAAAATTTTATCATAATTATAATTTTTGAAGAAACTCGTATTTTTAAAATTTCTTGCCTCTGTGGCTTAGCGGGTATAGCAACATTAAATGTCACTTTGAAGAAAATGCTAAAGATTCGTAATCTGTAGGTCGGGGGTTCAATTCCCCCCAGAGGCTTTCATCATACTTCTTCAGTAAAAACAAAACGTTTAATCATTTGTAAGGCAAGCATTTTAAATGCATCATTTATATTTTCCCCTGTTTTAGCCGAAGTTTCAATATATGATAGATTCAATTTTTGTGCGAGTTCTTCTCCTTGTTCAAGCGAAATTACACGTTGGCCTTCTAGATCTATCTTATTTCCCACTAGGATTAATGAAATTGTTGAAGAAACCTCCTTAATTTCATTGAACCAATTCTCTAATTTATCGAAGGTTTCTTTACGAGTTACATCAAAAACTAATATACCTGCTTCGGCATTTCCTAGATACGTTTGCCTTACTCGTTTAAATTGAGCTTGACCCGCTAAATCCCAGATAACAAAACGTACTTTTGATTCCAAACCTTGAAAATCACACTCTTTTTTCATTATGGATGTTCCAATTGTAGATTTATAATCCGTTTGAAACGCATCCTCAACAAATCGATGAACCATACTAGTTTTTCCGACACCACCTTCGCCACCAAGGATTAATTTGAACGCATATTCTCCTGATTGAACCTTGATTTGCTGTAATTTATCAATTTTTCTTTCAATCTTTGGAGTTTCTCTTTCTGTGAATAATTTTGGAATTACAGGACTTACAGTTCTTCCATCAAATATTCTGGCAATTTTTTCTGCTGCTAAATATGCATATGGAAAAATAGGATCTACCATGGCAATAGAATTTAGAACTGTTACAAAAATTGCCTCGGGACCAGCTTCGCAAAAGATAAATCTTTGCTCTTCTGTATCGAAAGTCCCAGTTCCAAAAGATCCAGAACTAAATTCTTCTGTAATTCTAGTTAAAACAGGTTCTACTAAGGCACTCACCCCACCAATTACGTCTTCTTCTACATTTTGATCTGATGATCCTTTTAATGCAGACATTACTAAACCTTCTCTATTTACAATGAGAGCAGCGATTAAGTTTTCTCCAACTTCTTGCTTATACCATTTTAGAAGTGCTTCAAGCTTATCTCGATCGACTGACATGAATCCGATAACCTTTGTACTTTGTTTTCTAATGTATTATAAATAAACTAAAATATATTATTTAATATAAGAGATTTATTATTAAAATTTATAGAATCGATAACATTTGAAGAATTTAGAATTTAAGATAATCGTTAATAAAAATATAATATGCCCATTATTGATTCATTTTAAAGAAAGATCAAATATCATTTTCCTTTGAGGGTTAGAAATTGTTCTCTTATTTTTTATTTTGATTTATTAATTAAAGATAATAAGGGAATAAAATTTTAAAAATTATAATCATTAACTTTAATCAAGTCCTCAACTGGAAATATACTAGTAAAAAAAGAATTTTATCATCGCAGGAGTTGCCAAGCCTGGTCTACGGCGCTAGAATATTGCACTTTTGTGCTTTTATGGCGTTACTGAGGCTCTAGTGACATAGGTCTTCGAAGGAAATATCTCCTCGACCTGAATTCGTGGGTTCGAATCCCACCTCCTGCACATTATATTTCTAAATAATAGAATTGAATCTGTAGAAGTATAGAAAGAAAACTTTGAAATCTCTAAATTTTTATAGTAATAATTATTGAATTAATACGTGGATTTATCAATTTTAATTTTAAAAACTTATTTTATTTAACTTAATATTATGATATATTTGATTTCTATAGTAAGAGCATTTAAATTGAGATCTATTTTCCTAATTAATAAATAATAATGAAAATAAATAAAATATTCTATAAGTGATTTTGATTTCAAGTTTACAATTAAAAAATGAGCCAAACACGATGGAGCACATAAATTCTTTAGCTTTTAACAGAACAGCTTCATCTACTGGGGAGACAGAAGCATTAAATTATATAGCAAAAGAGTTAGAACTAAATAATATTAAACCTGAAGTTGAACATTTTGATTGGACAGGTCCATTGAAGATACTTATGAGGGTGAGTTATATTCTTATACTTATCAATTTAATACTTTTCCGTATGATCCTAATTATCATAGTATATTTCATTCTAAAAAATATGTTTGCAACCTTACGTAATATTTCATTCATAAAAGCAGAGCAATCAAAAAACATATTTGCGTTAATTTCCGCAAAAGAAAAAGTACCTAATCGACCATTGGTTATAATAACTGCTCATTATGATTCCGTTTCTGCAAATCTCCCTTTTAATTTGCAAGTTATTATCTTTTTCGTGTATAGACTGATAGTTTTTTTTTATGGTATAATCTTTTTTGTTTTTATGACAGTATTTTTACTCAATATTTTAGCATTAATCTCTATCTCTCAGTTTATTGTAACTATCATAGCTTTTACTTCAATTAGCGCGATATTTGTATCAATTCCCATCTTGTATTTAATATTTAAAGACCGTCCGTCGTCAGGATCAATCGATAATGCAAGTGGAGTTGCTATATCAATTGAATTGGCAAAGATTTTCAAAAAAAATCCCCTTGAAAGAACAGATATTCTGATTTTATGGCCTGGAGCCGAAGAGTGGGGTTTAAAGGGCTCAAAGCAGTTCTGTAAAACACATTTTAAAAGTCTTAACCAGATATATGATCTTGATAAATCCTTTAATATTAATATTGATATGATTGGCAGTTATGTAGGGCTTGTAAATAGATCTGGTTTCTTTAGAAAAAAAATAAATCGAAATTTAAATGAAATTTTTGGAGCAACAGCAAAGCAGTTGAATATTCCCCTAAAAATATATAACAAAACTTTAAAACCCAATAGTGACTATAAATCCTTCAAGAAATATGCTAGAAAAGTGAGGAGTAAATTTCAAGTAATGTGCTTTCATTCAAGTAAGGATTCAAAATATATACATTCGTTAAGAGATACACCTGACAAATGTTCTTTAGAAAATCTGAATGGGTGTTTAAATATATGTTATCAAGCCGTAAGAAGTATTGATTTAAGGAGAGAGGATGTTAAAAAAAGTCAGATAGCTTATGCTGTTTAATTTTAGGATTATTTGTTAGACTTTCTACGTATTCCTCTATTAATTCCATCCTTTGTTTTGTATAGTTATCTAAATTAAAAGTTTTAACTAAATTTAAAGCCCGAGGAATGTATTTTTCAATACCCCCACGATTTACTGTGAGTATTATTCTATTTCCACATTTAGGGCATTTAATTCCGTTTGATATAGGAGGACGCCGGTATTTTTCATTGCATTTAACACAACGAAAATTTTGGATAGAAAATTTTCTTAAATTACCAAGGATATCTGGATTAAAATGAGTAATTAATATCTTTTCAGCTACTTTCTTTGCATTAACAGGTTTTATAAGACTAGCAAGGTGCAATTGAGCTTCAATCTTATCATCCATAGTTTCATATAATTTATAGGCAGTGGTTTTAGGACCTTCATTAATATCATCGGTTGGAATATTATAGCCAATATTTTCATACTGTTCAGCTGTACCTAAACGATTTTTAACTAGGTTCATTATTGGCTCTATTTCTGATGGTGAACAATATCGTTCAGTTGCTTCATAAAACTCTAAAGGATATTTAAACAAAGTATCTATATTATGTGCTTCCACATCAATTTCATTAGGGTCAACCTTTGTACCAATTACTAAAGTTGCATCCATCCGGCCTCCTATTTTACTTGGAAGATAATGTCTGGAAAAATTTAATAAAGGATCTAAAAGTAACATAACCCCGTCTTCATCCCCATCACAATTTCTTCTCTTTGCGGCATGCCAATAAGGATGGGCATAAATTGATCGAGCTGGAGTAAATCCAATTATTCTCCCTATAATTCCGGCACTTGTGTGAGGAGCTAAACCCACAACTAAATGTCCTATTAAATCTTCTTTAATGGACACATGATAAAAGCTCTTCAGTTTATAAAACAACTCTAATTCTTCATCTAAGAACTTAGCTACTTTTATGAAATATTTAGCACAGTCATCAGATAGAATCACATCTTGAACTTTCAGTTCTAAAACTTGACTTTCATTATTGAGAGGATCTTTACAATGATCGGTCTCATATCCTAATTCTTTTAATATATCTATTGATGCACCAATTTCATTTGGCTTGAAATGAGTTAACGGTATATCTGTCGCATCGTATCTTATCTCAGCTGTTTTATAAACTAAAACATCATTTTTTGCTCTTAAGATTCCTTTTTCAAGTGGTTCTGGAACTTTATATTCATTACTTAATCCAATAATACCTTTCATTTTTTTAGGTAGTTGCATATTAAATGATTTTAATATTGAATTTACATATTTTTTCATGTTAAATTTAGCTTCACTTGAGGTTTTAAGAGTCTCATGACACTTTGAGCATTTTTCCTCAAATGTTGGATATAATAATTTGCATCGTGAACAGATTTTTTGTACTTCTGTATGAGTTCCACAAGCCGGACAAATATTAAAGATACCCGACTTCCCACAATTCATACATTTTTTTCTACATAGATCGATTCTGACTTTACCAGTTTCTACAACGTTATTTTTACTACCAAAATTGGATGACTTCCTTTTTTTAGATCCAAATTCATTTTCATTGTTTTTATTAATATTAGATACTATAGCTTTTTCAAGTAATCTTGAACTGCCAACAACATCACTTAAAGGAAATAAGGTATGAACTCCTTTCATACTTTTTCTTTCTGATTTTTCTGGCCTTCCCATACGTGAACCCATATAATAAGGTGCTTTATTTTTTATTTTGAGTGAAGAATTCTTATAAAAATATTTGAAAACATCATCGTTCTTATCAATTTTTACAGGGTTTTTATCTTTTAAGTTAAAAATTGTTTTATAAATAAGACTCATTGCTTTACTAAATACTATTTTATTATCTTTTACTCTATGGAGTACAAATGCTTTTTCTAAAATCTTTTTTATCGATTTCTCATAGTTTAATTTGATATTTCGTTCAGATTCAGAGAAACTCTTAATTAACGTAGTTCGTAATAAATCCAATTCTTCTAATGTAATATTCCCCCAGAAATCCAAATATGCAGGATGTAAGGGAATGTCAAATCTTTTTGAAATTTGAATTGCTTCCTCTGCTGTAGGAATATTTTTAAAAGGATTTTTAATAAATGCTTGTAACTGCTCATCACTTTTTTCAAAATTAATAACAGATTTTTCCAATTCTAATGCCCACCACTCTTCTACATATCCAGAGGGTATTAATAGATGGTTGTTTTCGGTGAATTCACCATATCCAAACAATATATCGCCAATAAATAGCACTTTTTTAATTTCAGGAAAAATCTGTTTAGCTTTGTTGATGCTCGAGACTCTTATTACATCACCATTTTTCAGTTTTACAATTGGTGGTTCAATACCATCCACGGGACATATACTTGTACTTTTTCCAGGGCGTTCAATTCTCAATTGTGTTCCAATTGCTACAAAATCATCTAAAACAGCCATTGTGGCCGGATGCATCCCTCCTGCGGCGAGTCCCGTATTTCTAGATCGCCCATATCTTATTCTATGGCCTCCTATTTCTGAAGGATGACTGAAAACCGGGCGCCCAGCAATAATATCAGCAACAAATTTTGAATTTGGGGTGATTTTTACATCATTTTTTTTCTCACTTTTTTCTTCTTTCTCCTGATCATCTTGTTTCTGAGCAATTTTCTTTAACTCCTCAAGCCAGTCCCAACCTTCTAATTTCATAGCCTTAGCAATCTTAAGTAATTTTGGTGCTTTAAGCAGAATACCATCGTTTAAAACCAAGCAAGCACCACCCCTAATATTATTTGTTTCGATCCTAGGTAGATCCCTGAATGCTGACACTTCTTCGTCTTCAGTTGAATCACCATTTATTTCTACTGGTAATCGACTCACAGCATATCGAATTTCTTGGTTAGATGAAGGATATTGTAAATGTACAATTCTATCATATAATTTCACCTCCTCCACATATCTACCAATTTCAGCTTCAGATGCTTCATATTTTGGAATTTTTGATTTTCTTCTTACATAATCAGCAATCAATACACAAAGTGCAGCGGTTGTCCCCCCTGCAGCTCGAATTGGTCCTGCAAAGTAGAGAGACAGATACTTTCTGCCAAAATTATCTTTTCGAATTAAAATTTTAGAAATTCCTTCAAGTGGAGCACTTACAACACCCATAGTTTTGATAGCTAATCCTACTCTTATTGCTCTATCCACGCGATCCTCTAAAGATTCAATCTTGCCAATTTTTTCATCTAAAATATCCGCAACTACTTTAAAGACAAGCTCATCCTCAGTCAATCCTTTCATTTTTAAATCCCGTATTACATCTGCAACACCCACTGGCCCTACAAGTTTTTCTACTCGTCCAGCTAAATCCTTTGCTTGAGGAGATTCCACATCTAATTCAGGATCGAAGCCTTTTTGCCGTGCTTGCTCTGCAATTGAATAACATTCATTAACTTGCTTTTGAATTTGATTAAAGTATACTTCCATAGCTCTACTCATGTCTGACATAAGCTAACCTATTTTTAAAATTGAGAAAAACTAATTTAATAAAACTTAGAATTAATATTCTTATTTTTATGAATTAAATTAAATTCATTTATTAATCAGCTATTTCATTTATAAAATTACAGAGAATGCTAATTTTCTACACTCTTCGCTTATAAAAATAAAGATGTTTTTCCTTTAATAATAAATGATTTATTTATTTTACTCAATAATTATTATAATTCCATTATAGATTGTAGAATATTGAAAACCGATACCATAAGTGAAAAAAAAGTCATTGTCAAAGAATTGGTCAATTCTGGTATCAATATAACACCATCAATTCTAGATTTTCTTATAAATTTAGAGGAACCCTTAAAAAAAGTTAAATTAATTATTAAAAATGTTAGTTTTCTCCCTAATTTTGATGGTCATTTAACAAAAGATATTTTAAAGAAAATTTCAAACGAAGAACTAAGCAAGTCGTTAGAGACAGTCTTACTAAAAGAAATAAGTTCAGTAGCTATTCAAGACAATGATTTAAGAGAGAATAGCAAAACTGAGTTGTCAAGCTCACTAAGCACGATAGAAAATAAAAAAATCAACACAAAAACTCATGAAAAATCTGAATATGCAGTTCAACTTAAGAATCAACTAGAAATTAATGAGGAACCCCTAATCTTAAATAATCTTAATAACGATTCGCTTAAAATCATGAAGGAGAATAACCTAAAAGTTTCTCCTTTTGAAAGTTCGAAATCAACGGTAGGATTTAAGCCAATAGCAAAGGATTTTGACTTTTATTATGAAATTTTAAAAGATCCTACTGGAAAACTCTATACAAATGGAGCCTATGAAGATTTTTACAATTTAACATTAGATAAATTCAATAAACTTCGGAATCTAATCAAAAAAAGACCAGAAGTACTTTCAGCTAATAATATTAACAATATTTTAAGATTAACTACTAAAGTAGAAGTTTCTGCAATAGGAATGGTTAATCAAATTCGGAAGACTAAAAACGGTAATTTTTTTTTGACATTGGAGGATCAAACTAATATTGTCAATATTATAATCCATAAAGATTCAGAAAACCAAGATAATGTAAAAATAGCGGAAAGAACACTTAATGATCAAATGATTTATATCGAAGGTACTTACAATCCAGGAGAAAGAGGTAAAAGTGGGATAATTTATTGTAATTATATATCAAAAATTGATATCCCAAAGAATAATATACCAAATAAATCACCAGATCCTTTATCAATTGTTTTGATTTCTGATACTCACATCGGTAGTAAAGAATTTGAAGAAAAATTATGGAATAGGTTTATAGATTTCTTAAATGGGAAAATAGGAAATAAGAATCAAAGAGAACAAGCTGGAAGAATTAAATATATAATAATAAATGGTGATCTTGTTGATGGTATCGGTGTATATCCTACCCAAAAGGATGATCTTAACATACCGGATATCTATAACCAATTTAATAAAGCTACAGAAATGCTTTCAAGCATTCCAGATTATATAAAAATTTTCTATAGCTCAGGAAACCACGAACCAGTAAGGAATGCCATTCCTAGACCCGCTGTACCAAAGAAATATTCAGCACAACTTATAAATAGTGGTGTAACTTGTATAGGAAATCCCTCAGTTATTCAAACACACAATGTAAAAACATTAATTTTTCATGGTGATAGTATTCTTGATTTAAATATGTTAATACCAGGTTTAGAAAACAATAAACCAGTAGAAACAATGAAAGAACTCTTGATATGTAGACATTTAGCTCCAATATACGGAAAGAAAACTCAAATAGCACCCACAAATAAAGATTGGCTTGTAATTGATAATATTCCAGATATTTTTCACACAGGACATATCCATATTAATGGAATGGATTATTATAACAATATTGCATTAGTTAATTCTGGTTGTTTTCAAAGTCAAACAGATTTTATGAATTCTTTAGGAATACATCCCACTCCCGGTATTTTGTCTATAATTGATTTGGATACTTTAAAAGGAACTCAATTAGATTTAAAAAACAATGGTTAATTATTCTTCTTAAACTAAACATAAACTAAAAACTAATCTTATGAATTTCGCAATTCCTCGTAATGATAATTCAGAAATGTTATTGTACATTTGGAAAATAATAGATCTTCCATTCATACAAATTGAAGATTTAATTTACAGAATTGCATTTGATTTATTTATATTACCCCCTAAACAGGCAAATAATTTCATTATGAATTGTATTAAAAATAAACTCATTATCAAGGATAATAATTTCGTTAGATTATCAGAGGAATTAGAGCAAGAGTTAAAAAATTGGCAAAAGAAAAGAGAAAATGAAATATTGGGGAAAATTAGTACTGCTAAAAAAGTTACTCAATTAAAAAATGATATTGATAAAAAAGATTCGTCTAAATTCAGTATTTTAATCAATGCATTTGTAGATAAAGGAACTCTAAATAGATCTGTAACCATTTCTGATGCCGCATTTGAATTTTTAGAATATGATCGCTCAAAAGGACTTATCATATCAAAAGTCACAGGTACAAAAGAAGAATCTTATTTTATAGAAATAGATACAAATAAAAAGATCATACGGCACAATTGTCATGATTTCGAGGAAAGAAGAGCTCAAAATAAGAAGTTTTGTAAACATATAACAAAACTTTTCTTATTGTTAAAAGAGAAAAACCATCATTCTGCCGAATTTTTTCTTAATCAACTAGCTGAAGAAATAGATAAATGGGAATTTACTAATTAAATAAGCTTTTTAAATATGTTGTTTTTTAATTTAACTTTATCGGTTTGTAAAAATATTGGTTTATAATTCATAATACCTTGAATTTTGTCAATCTCTGACAATACTTTTTCTATGAGTTCCATACCAATATCAAATTTAATTATTTTGGTTCTTCCATAATGTCCCATAGATTTAACATCTGCAGATATTATTCCTGCTAATGATAACTCGTTAATATAATCACTTATTCTCCTTTTCGTTAATTGTCTAACTCCTGGTATCAAACCTCTAATCTCGGAGTGAACATCATAAATATCTCCAGAAATAATAACATAGTCCGGACTAAATCTTGAAATTAAATAAATAGATGCTATAATCAATTGAGCTTGAAGTGGCATACCTTTTATATACTCCATAATATGATCATTTTCTAAATCTCCTTGAGCTTTTTCTACATGTTTAGCTGTGATAATTTTATTTTGATCTCTTTCAGCTAATTCACCTGCCTTTCTTAATAACTGTAGCGCTTTTCTAGCATCTCCATGTTCTTTTGCAGCGAGAGCAGCACATAATGGAATAACTTCTTCCTTTAAAACGCCCTCCTGAAAAGTAATTTTAACTCTTTCAATTAAGATATCTCTCAATTCACTAGCATCATAAGATGGAAAGACAATATGTTCCTCACCTAAACTTGATATTACTCGAGGATCCAAATTCTCTCTGAATTTCAATTTATTCGATATTCCAATGATACTCGTTTTACTATTATCTAAGTTTTCATTTAATCTTGTTAAATCGTATAAAATTTCATTTCCACCTTTTTTATCAACCAAAATATCAATTTCATCTAGAACTAAAAAGCAAATTGAATTACTAACCCTAGAATCTAATAATCCAAGCAATTTTTTAAAAATTATATCCTTTGGAAGTCCAGTGGGGGGGATCTTCTCCTTTCTTGAAATAGTGTTGTAAATATGAGCTAAAATACGATAAGGTGTTGATACTACATTACAATTAATATAAATCCACCATGGCTTAATTTTTGAGTTCTGTTGCGCCAACTTTTGACTTACATATCTTATAGTTGCTGTTTTTCCCGTTCCTGTCATTCCATAACATAAAAAATTTGGAGGGGTATTACCTAATAAAGCACAAGCAGTTTTTTCAGCAATATTTTTTATCTGAGTATTACGATGAGGTAATTCTCTTGGAATATACGATGATTCCAGAGCATCTCTATTTTTAAAAATTCTAGGACCACTAAGATAGTTTTTGTAAAATTTTTCGATATTAAATTGAGTATTATTATGATTTTTCAACAATTATGACACCATCACTTCATTATTATAATAAAAATGTTTCCACTCGAAATTTAATGACATATACAGTATTTCAATTGCATATTTAAAATTATTTATTAATCTTTAATTTAGTAGAAAAATGTTAAAGCTTTAATAGCTAATTTTGATGAATCTTTTTAATAATTTATAATATTATTGTCGGTATTTTAAAAGAATATTATTTATGAAGCAATATTTATTAAGTTCTTATTAATAGATTTTTCAATTAAAAAAAATTTAATTCAATTAAATATTTGTTTAATTATTTATTTTGTTAGCTAAAAAAAACCTAATATGGTAAAATTGAGCGTTGCAAACTGAAATTGAAGTTGAAAAAAATCATAAAAAGATTGCTATAATTTTAGCTATTATTTTTGCATGTTTAATCCTTGCAAATTTCCTAATTATAGCTTTAATCTTCAGTTGGGCAGATTGGGTCGCCTTATTGATTTTTAGCCTTTTATTCATTGTTCCTGCATATATTTCAAATGCTTCAATGGTTATCACTGGTGGAGGTAAACCTATTGATGGTGGGAGAACATTAAAGGATGGTAGGCGAATTTTAGGGGATCATAAAACTTGGAATGGATTAAAGGGACCATTATACATTGGAATTCCGATATCTTTTTTGATATTTCTTCTTTTCAATCTTTTATGGGAACCAATAAAGGATATCATTATTGATGCGGGTGCTCAAGGACAATATATACTTTATAACGATATTAGAATTTTTGAATATTACTTCATAGGTGGAGAATTTCCAATCAACTTCCTTGTTTTAATTATAAGAATAATATTAGCTTCATATGGTGCTGTAGCAGGCGACTTAATTGGTTCTTTTCTGAAAAGAAGATTTGATATTAAAAGTGGAGCACCTTTCTGGATCGTAGATCAGTTGGATTTTGCTTTAGTAGCATTACTCTTTGTTTCAATCCCTGGATTAATAATACCAACTCGCTTCTTGCTTCCCGATGTCTATATTATAATATTTCTTATAATACTGACTCCAGCAGTTAGTATTATCGCGAATACAGTAGCTTACGTTCTCGGTTTAAAAGATGTTCCATGGTAAAATATCTATAAATTGTTTTCATTCCTTAAATTTACAAGTAACTTGTAATGGAGTATACTTATTTTCAAAGACAACGTAGTTTTTAAATATTTCATTTACTGCCTTAATATAATCTCCGTTACGACCGATCGCAATCCCTCTTTCTTTATAAAATAAAAAATATATAGATATTATTCTTCTCCCAGATTCATTATCAGATTCTATTCTTATATTATCTATATTCAAATCAGGGAAGAAACTAAATAATAAATTCATCAGAATTCTTTCAGTTCTTATAATTAAAATCTTTCTTTCTCTAATTTCCCTTCTCATAGCGTCTAAATACCTTTTAGCACAAAAATAATTCTCTTTTTTAACAAAAAAGAAGATAAACTGGTTGATTACCACAATAAATTCTGGACATATACCATCTGTACGAGAGTAAAAATATTCTCTTAATTTAAGCTCAAAATTTTTATATTTCTTAATAAATGATAATAATTGATAAAATATCAAATCATCCGCAATCGTATAGAACATACTGTATTATTTTCCATAATCAATTTAAACTACTAAGAAATTTATATAATTACAAAAATGTTATAAATATCATACATTACAACTCTACTCAAACAGGTAAAAAAGATATGAGGAATACTGGTTATAGGTTTTTGGATCATACTGCTGACGTTTCAGTCGAAGCTCAAGGTAAAAACTTGGAAGAAGCTTTTGAACAGACGGCTTATAGTTTAATGGAAACAATTACTCCTAGCTTAATAACAATATCACCAGAAATTGAAAGAACCATAATAATCGAAGCAGAAGATAAAGAAGCCTTGTTATTTGATTTTTTGACTGAATTTCTCTATTTATTTGATGTTGAGGAACTTGTTTTTAGTATGATTAAAATTCACCCTATAAAAAGTGATCACGAAAAATATCATTTAGAAGCAATTATCAAAGGAGAAAAATTTAATAAGGACAAACATGAAGCAGGTACAGAAGTTAAAGCTATAACTTATTCCTTTATGAAAATTGAAGAAAAAAAGAAAGGAGTTAAAATTAATATTGTATTTGATATTTAGAATAAACTAAAAATTTTAAAATTGAATATTTTATCCCTTTACTACACCTATTGGCACTAATCTCACTACTTTTTCAACGAGTCCGAGATCATGACTAACTTGGACAACTTGATCTATATCTTTATATGCACCAGGAGCCTCTTCAGCGATTACCTTCATCGAAGCAGCTCGCACCAAAATACCTTGTTTACTTAAGCTGTCTTTAACTTGTTCTCCCCAATATTTCTTTATAGCTTTTGATCTAGACATAACTCTCCCAGCGCCATGAGCAGTCGAACCAAATGATAGATCCATGGCTTTCTTTTTACCCACACAGAGATAAGATGCAGAACCCATAGTTCCTGGGATTAATACGGGTTGTCCTATGGATTTATAATCCGAAGGTAGATCAGGATGTTGTGGGGGAAAAGCTCTTGTTGCTCCTTTTCTATGAATATTCAGTTTCATTTTTTTACCATCAATTTTATGTTCTTCTATTTTCAAAATATTATGGCAGACTCCATATATTAAATGGAAATCTAAATCGTCTATATCCTTTTTAAAGGTATTTTGAAAGGATTCTCTTAACCAGTGTGTAATCAATTGACGATTTGTAAACCCAAAATTAGCTGCACAAGCCATCTGTTTTAAATAATTCTGAGCTTCAGGTTTATCTGCTGGAACACATGCTAATTCTCTATCAGGAACATTTATATTATATTTTTTCATTGCCTGTTCGATACTACGCAAAGAATCTGTACATACTTGATGGCCAAGAGCTCTACTTCCTGTATGGACCATTACAGTGACTTGATTCTTTTCATGTATTCCCAAGGTATTTGCGATATTCTTATTATAAATCTCATCAACTTTTTGTATTTCAAGAAAATGATTTCCACTTCCTAAAGAACCAAGCTGTTTAATTGCACGTTGTTTTGCTTTTTGTGAAACTAAGCTAGCATCTGCATCATTTAAACATCCATTCTCTTCCAAATGCTTATGGTCTTCTGAATCAGCATATCCATTATCTAATGCCCAATTCACACCGTTATTTAATACATTATCTAAATCTGAATAACTAATATTTAATTTACCCTTTGATCCTAAACCCGAAGGGATATTATTAAAGATTGAATCTAATAGATTTGGAAGTACACCCTTAATATCTTTAAAAAATAAATTGGTTCTTAGTAATCTCACACCACAATTAATATCATAGCCAACACCACCGGGAGAAATCATCCCATTTTCCCCATCAGTTCCAGCAACACCCCCTATACAAAATCCATAACCTTGATGGGCATCCGAGAGTGCAATGGCATGTTTTTGTATCCCGGGTAAGCATGCAACATTGCAAATTTGATCTAAGGTACGATCTAACCTAATTTTTTCTAAAATATAATCATTCGCATAGATTTTAACAGGAACTCTCATCTGAAACTTCTCAATATTACCTTTAATCCTTACCATTAAAGTCTTTGGAGGAATCTCGAAAATGTTGTCATCAATTTTATTAACATTCATCTTAATTTTATAAGTAAAACAATTTTCAAAAATATTTTCATTTGATGCTATAAAATATCAAAAAATAAAGAATTCAATTACGAGATTAATAGAAAAATTAGATTTCTAAAAAATAGATTTATGCTTCATTTTATTTCAATAAACGAAAGTAATCCTAAATCATCTAAACTCCCTATAATACGTTGAATCTCTCCCTCTGGGCGTCCACTCTCCTCAGCTATCTCAGAAATTGTATGAAATCCATCCGCTAAATGAGCTATTTTATATTCCTTCTTATCTAAAAATCCTTGAGTAATAATTTGTTTAGGTAGCCTTTTAGAAGTCCACTCCGGCTTCGCATCCCTAACTTCGCGTAAATCCTCCTCGGATAATATTAAACCCTTCTTGGCAATCTGCTTCTGGGATTTTTGAAAATCTTTCTTGAAAATCTTCAAAATTGGAAGTCTCAACTGAATCTCGGCGAGTCTACCCCTCTTTAAAACGTCATCAATAATTTGCTCAAAATCTCGAAAGATACGGACATCACCAGACCAATTTTCAAGGCGATCTCCAAATTCTGAAACAAATTTATCAATAATATCAGTTAATGCCTTATGCGTTATCTTAGCATCATCATTTTTATCGGCAGCGGCAGTTATTAACACACCCTCTTTAAAAACTAACAATAAATAAAAAACTTGCATATCAATTACTTTAAGTTCCCCACTACCCTTAGAGAATTCAACAGAAAAATCTTTTAGGGCCGTTAAAAATCCTGATACTAAATCTTGGTTAAATTCTATAGTCCCATACTTCCGATGTATTAAACAAATGCCGGTGTGCTGGTGTATAAGATAAACATTATGTAACAATTTTCTATACCTTAGTAAAATATCTTAATTGTATATTTAATAGAATTATACTAATTTAAATTTCTTTATATGTCTTTAGAAACAAATTTTTTTAAAATGAAATTGACATTAATTTAAGAATCCTAATCTAACTCATATATAATTTAAAAGATACAAAATAAAAATTCTAAGAATTCAGAGTTTTTACGGATATTACCGATCTAAATCAATATTTTCTAGAGGGTTTAAAGATCCCCCACACATTGGACAGAGTTGGCAATTTATATCAATTTCTAAGCAAAACCTACAATATGGGCATTTGACATATACAATATTATGAATAAACATAATATTCAATCTATAATACCTTATTTAAATTACAATATAAAATGAGAATTTAAATTAAATCATGTTAATTTAAAAAGTATAATAATAAATCTTAGAATATATTAGGCTATATATCTTATATGGATATTCTTACCTAGCTTTTTTTATAACATTTTGAGCTACTTCATGGTTCTCTGTGCTCAGTAATATTCCTGTTTGTTCTTCATATATTTAAAGAGATTTGTCGATTTTTTTAAGGAGGAAGAAAAAAAAATTATTAAAAGATTCAATAAACAATTACTCTAAATAATCCTAAATTATTTTAATTCTTATATTATTCCTAACTTTTACTGTTTTTGATAGGCATCTTAAATAATTTCCAATTATTTAAATAAACTAAAAGAACCATATAAGATCAATAAAGCTTAAAAAAGTTGATATTAAGTATTGCATTAATCAGAATTACATTTATCAAAAAAAGACCTATAATGAATTATTTTATTTTTCTTGTAACAGTTCCAAATATTGAAGAAGGTCAGAAGATAGCAAAAATTTTAGTAGAAAATAAGCTCGCTGCTTGTGTGAATATCATTCAGAATGTTTTTTCTATCTATAGGTGGAAAGGAAAGATCGAGGATGCTAATGAACATTTATTGCTTATCAAAACGACAGAAAATAAAGCTGATTTAATAATTCAAAAAATAAGTGAAATTCATTCATATAAAGTACCAGAATGCATTGGAATTAAGTTAGAAAAAGGTTCTGAAAAATATCTTAAATGGATTAATGAAGCTGTCGAAGATTAAAAAATCTCTTAAATTAAACCTATGTTAAATGATATTTTTCATATTGATTGGATTTTTGTAGATACTATAATAATAGTATTATTATTTCTTCTATTGTTTAGTGTAAAAATATTTAAAATGACTCACCGATGGCGTTATTCCTTTTCAAATCAAGCTTTAGATCATTACTATTTTCCCAAAGCTCATGAAAGAGTCAAAAATCAGTTAGTTTTAACAAAGAAATGGAGTCTCACTAAAAATTCAACTCTAAATGTTAGTAATTATCCCCTTATTCTTATAATTAGAATGAATTATAAAAGAAAATTTCAGAGAATTTTAACAGAAGGTTTATGTAGCTACGGATTTAAAGTTATTAATATCAAAGTAAAAATAAAATCATCTTCAAAGAAGGTTGGAACAGAAAAAGAACTAATAAATGAGTGGAACTCACTTATTTCAACTGTGAGAGAATATTTTAATGAAGCAGAGTTAGTTATAAAAACTAATTATATAGTACTAAATCATTCAAAATCTTATATTCCTTATAAAGCGATTTTATCAGATACTAATAACAACGGAATAATATTGGTTAATCCAAGCCTAAATAAACAAAATTTAAAGAATTTTTTTGATATTATTAAAGACTTCTCCACCAATCCTCAAATATATACAATTTTTAGTAAGCAATCTATATTTTTGTTAAAAAATAGAAATTTAAAGAAATATCTGAAAGAATTTTATCCTCAAAACACATTTATTTTGAAATTTTCAACTATACTCAAAGCCAAATACTCCTTTAAATTTTATGAGACTATTGTACTAAGCATGATAATAGATATAATTGAAAATAAATTGTTGAATTCGAAAACTTAATTTTTAATTATGAAAAAAGAGAAAATTTTAAGAAATCATAATGAAATAATTAATTATTCTGAAGATGATTGGACTCTCTTAAAAAATAAAAGAAAAGATGCGCTTAAATTATTAGAAATATTCATAAAAGAAGGATTCAACCCATATATTCACGGAAGTACCGCTCGTGGAGATGTACATAAATCAAGCGATATTGATATCATATTTTTTCAGCAAATCCCCTCATTTCAGATTGAATTAATTTTAAATAAACATGGTTTTAAAAATTATTTTAGAGAAATCATAATGGCAACACCGCATGATTCAATAAAACTTTATATCTATCTAAGTGAATTAGAAACTATAACTCTTCCATTATCAAGATTGGACAAAAGAGTGATGGAATTCTATGATTTTGGAGGAAAACTTAACTACGATCAGTTGAATTCAGAATTAAGAGTAGTGGGTATTGATAAGAGATTAGTATTAATCAAACCAAATCCTAACGGACACACGGAAATTTCAGTGATAGGAAACGAAGCTAATGTCGCTAAAGAAATTGGAATAAGTATTGATACAGTAAATGAGCGGGAAAAAGTGCTTGTAAGAAGAGAAAAATATGGAAAAACTGGAGTATTTCTAAAAAGACAACTCCAGATTAATGAAACTACTGAACAAGTTTTAAAACAATTAGCAGATAAGAAATCAATCATTAGAAAAAAATTATTTGAAAAATGAAAAAATTAAATTTAGTAAAATCAGATGGAGAGACTTATTATATAAAAGGAAGGGGTATTCCTAAAGGATGTAAATACTGCCTTAAAGGAAGTAAGTTAGTTTTGTTTTTGAATGGTATCTGCCAGAAACCTTATCATTGTTCTTGGTATTGTCCAATTTCAGAAGAAAGGAGAGGAAAAAATCTAACTTATGCTGATGAAATAGAAATAAATACTAAACAAGAATTACTTCAAGAAATCTATATGATTAAAGCCGAAGGAATGAGTATTACGGGAGGAGAACCACTTTCAGAAATAAATTTTGAAAAAACTATTGAATATATTAAATTTATTAAGGTAGAAAAAGGAAAAAAGTTCCACATTCATTTATATACAAATGGTGTTGATTTTAATGAAGCTAAAGCGGAAGCCCTCTCTCTAGCAGGATTAGATGAAATCAGATTTCATCCAGCTAGAGAACATTGGTCCTGTATTGAAAAAGCTCTAAATAAACAGATTTCAGTGGGAGTGGAAATGCCAGTGATTCCAAATAAAGAAAGTGAAGAATATCTTGAGGAACTCATCCTTTATTTAGATAAAATTGGCGCAGATTTCATCAATTTAAACGAATTTGAATTTTGCTTTCCAAACAGCGAAGCTCTAAAGGAAAGGGGCTTTAAATTGAAAAAAGGCTCCATTGCTTCCGTAATTAATAGTCGTGAAACTGCTTTTCGTTTAATTCGTAAGCTAGGCTCAGAAGTTTCTATTAAAATGCATTTTTGTTCAATTAAATCTAAAGATTATTATCAGTTAAAAAATAGATATTTAAGAAGAGCTAAAAATATAAGATTACCTTATGAAGTAATTACAGAAGAAGGTCTTTTAGTTTTTGCTCAAGTGGAAGGAGAAAAAAAAGAATTGGACAAGTTATATAATATTTTATTGTCAGATATAAAAATTTCTGAAAATTTAATATCATATAATCTTAAAAATATTAAAATACCTTTTTACATCTCAATCGAAGACCAAATAAATATTTTATTAGAAAAATATCAATTAGAAGCTTTTATTATTGAAATGATACCTTTTAGACAATCGAAATATCAACAAATAACTGAAAAAACCCCAATTAATGTTTTTAAAAAAGAATATGGTTACATTAATAACTAGTAATGTAAATTCAAGAGATTTAAGAAAAATAGTAAATCTTGAACGAGAAGTTTTTAAGGAGAATGCGTTTACGAAGCATCTATTGAAAAAATTAATAGAAAACCACACATTTTTTTTAAAATTAGAAATTGGTAAAATAAAAAGAGAATTTATTGGTTTTATAATAGTTATAAATGAAACAAAAGAAAGAACTAATATTATTAATTATCTTATTAAACCCAATTTCCAAAATAGTGGATATGGTTCATATCTTCTACAGCATACAATAAATAAAATAAAACAATTGAAGACTATCAAAAAAATAGTTTTAAATGTACAAATCAGTAATTCAATCGCGATTAAAATGTATGAGAAATTCAAATTTAAAAGAAATCCATCAATTATAAAAAACTATTATCACTCTGGGGAAAGTGCGTATTTAATGGAACTCGATATTGAATCTTGATAAACTAAAACTTATAAATAAATTCTATTATAATATCTGTAAATATCAATTTAATTATTTTAGATCAATTTAAAATATAAGGTGTGAGTTAAAAGTGGCTCCAGTAGATAAAGAACTTGAAGAAGAAATTAAAAAAGGCGTTTCTTTGCAAAAAGTTGATGAAGAAGAGATGAAAAGAAGAGAAGAAGAGAAAAGAAAACGCATGGAAGAATTAGAAAAAGTCAAAGAAGCCTTGGGAGAGAAGTAATTAGTTTTAGATATTTATTACAGCTAAATTTTATTCTTTTTTATTTATTTTATTTTTTTTCAATTTTTTATTCTTTCTAAATTAAATTAAGCTTTTCTGTAAGATTAAATTAAATTATTATAATAATTAACGCTTGTGGAGCCAGTTTAAGGACTTGAAAATTCTGGATATTAATCAAAAACAAGGAGAGATCGCTGTTAAAATTGAAAATCTCTATGACTTATGGACTCTTTATAACATTATTAATAAAGATGATGAAGTAACTACTCTAACTCATAGAAGAGTCGTTCTTAAAGAAGGAACTAAAGGTGAACGTAAATTAATGAGATTGAAATTGAAAGTTGAAGATGTTGCCTTTCATGAATTCTCAAATCGGTTAAGAATAAAAGGAAAAATCCTAGAAGGTCCCGAAGATTTTGTTAGTTTTGGGACCTATCATACCTTTAACATAAAAGTATCTCAAAAGGTGACAATAATCAAAGAAAACTGGTTAAAACATGAAGTAGCCCGATTGAAAGAAACGTCCAAGTTCGAAACTAACTTTATTATGTTAATTACTGCACTTGAAACGGGTTTAGCAACTTTAGCATTGATTACAAATTTTAGCTATACCAGAATTGCTACTATTAAAAAAAATATTCCTGGT
>Ga0307378_10001768_pt1 | contig 34278 bp, 27 predicted proteins | sample UN1MG_FD_202238 | JGI IMG/M metagenome (GOLD analysis project Ga0307378, IMG submission 202238) | Soil microbial communities from Risofladan, Vaasa, Finland - UN-1 | ecosystem: Environmental > Terrestrial > Soil > Coastal area > Acid sulfate soil | place: Finland: Risofladan, Vaasa | collected... | reverse complement strand
CGTGTTCCTCTTTCGGTAGTCCAGACAATCCAGATTCAAACATATCTGCCCTTTTGAATTTGCTCCGGCCATGGAATAAGTTATTAGATCGGGTGTTTATAAAAGTCACGGTTTGTGGGACATTACCCATGATTTAAGCGCAATATCTCATCTTCGAACTTGGGCCGACCCTAAAAAGAAAGAAAACCTGATAAAATGCGTTATTGATGTTATAAATAGCGTTCAAAGCCTGGATACTTGTGGGAACAATAGAGGAGAGATATGTAAAATAATTAGCATTGGTTTAGATATAGATCACGACAATGTTAATCTACTAAACTGCTACAATGAAAATAGGTGTTCGATTTTTGAGAATAAATAGATAAAAAAGAAAAATTTAATTTTTTCTTTTTTCGGCTCGTAAAATGAGCTACCTACTGTGTGGTAAGGGGCATGGAAACCAACCCCTGAAATCTATTCATAAAACTAAAATCGTTAAAGTCTAAAAAGAGAATAGAAATACAAGCAAGCGGGGGTTGCTGAGTCTGGAAAAGGCGCAGGGCTTAGGACCCTGTCTCGTAGGAGTCCGCGTGTTCGAATCACGCCCCCCGCATGATTTTACCAGTAAATTTATCGCCAGCCACGCACCGTGCCTTCAGAATCGGCCCTCACTGCTACCGTCGATTTTCCCGTGACCGTGACAAGCGCAGTTCATGTCAATTTTCAGATAAGATGAGATAGATACGTTTTAAACCATTCCAAACTCAGATCGATCACTTTATTTAAGTGTGCACGGTGAGAAAAAACATGGTCCGCACCTTCTACAATCTCCAGTCGTTTTGGTTCCGGTGCAGCCTCGTAGAGCTTTTGAGCATGCTCGGACGGAACCACCACATCCGAGCTGCCGTGTAGAATGAGAATGGGAGGCGCGCTTCTTACCGCTTGTAGTAAATCATAGTTCCGCAGATCGTCGTAGAATCCGTTTCGGAATCTGCTACCTGTCGGGCTTTGAAGTATCGTATACGGTGTGGCTAGGCTTACCAAGGCTTTGATTATGTTATCCTGGGCCGCTACGGCAACCATGCCGCCAAAGCTAGAGCCAATAACGCCCACTCTGCGCATATCAACCTTGCCTGTTTCTTCTAGAAATCGTAAAGCACATTTGTAATCGCTGATTCTTCTTGTCAGGCTTACATCCTCAAACTCACCCTCGCTTTTCTCTGACCCGCTCCCACAGCCCCGGAAATTGAATCGCAAGCATGCGTAGCCTTCATCAGTAAGTCTCGCGGCTATGGTGGGCCATTTACCGCTATCCTTACTGCTCTCTAAACCATGCAACGTAACAATGCATGGCGCTTTTTCGTACGGCAGATGCAGGTTTCCGAATATTTTCTGATTCTCAGAATAAAAGGTGATCAGTTCTTCCATCTTTGCTGTGGACTAAAATGCATGAATAACTGCTTCCGTTCCTAAAAGGCGCTACTCGTATTCCACTGATCGTATCGCTTCGAACGGTATAAACCCTATCTCGCCGAGTTGATGTAATTTCCCCTTGCCTTGTATACTAACTATCCGATTCTTCTTATCGATTATGCAATCCTTGTATGTTTCTGTCTCTCCGGTCACGAACCTTACTTTTGCGGTTACTACCATTTTACCCTCCCCCTTTCTATCCCTCCGAGCATCTGACTATTATGGAATAAAGGTATACCGGTATCCTTAAAGCTTTCGTGTCGCGCACCGTTAGTCGAACGATTTGGCGCGTAGCAACGGCTTTAAGTACGATAGGTGGAGAAGATAAACTAAGTAGAGGGAAAGAGTATGGATGGATCAACCAAGAAGAGAAAGCTGCTTCGTGATTTGTATAGATCAATGGATGCAACGGAACTGAAGTTTCTTCGTGATTTGTACGACGCGTGCGGTGGAATAGCGAATCCGATTAGCCTGGAGGATGTGGAAGGCTATAGCGAGGAAGACGCCGAACGTTACCTGAAACAGCTTCTGGACAAACGGCTGGTTGAACGGCTTTCAAGCGGTAGTATTTATCTCACAGGGAACGGCTTCTTTATCTGTGCGGAACTGCTAAAGGCCGGCCGCCAAGAGTGAATAGACTGGTGCCATTGCTGGTGGTTGTTGCTTCAGCGTGCGCCAGTCTAGCATCAGTCTCAGAGTAAGAGTAAGTACACCTACGCGAGTGAACCGCTCGGAGCACATACGTTTATACGTCACGCTACTAAAGATACTCTACGAGATACAAAGAATGCCCGCGCTCACGTTCTACGGTGGTGTAAACGAAATCGGAGGCAACAAGATTCTGTTCGAAGCAGACGGCACGAAGCTCTTCCTCGATTTCGGCATGAGCTTCAACGTTGCTAACCAGTACTTCGCCGAGTTCTTACAGCCGCGGAAATGCACGGCGTTAACCGACTTCTTCGAATTAGGGCTTCTGCCGGATATCACGGGCGTTTACCGAACGGATTACCTCACGCATATGGGGCGGCCGGAAGAGGAGCGAAGCGTCGATGCCGTTCTTCTTACCCATGCTCATGCAGACCACGCACAATACCTCCATTTCCTGCGGCCGGATATCCCTATTTACTGCACGGAAGCGACACGAACCATCCTCCAGGTAGTAGAAGAGACAGGCAGCAACCCGTTGTCAGACTTGATCACCGCCTGCGATGCGTTCACGTTTTACACAAACCGGCGGGGAACCGTAAGCAGAGTAACACGCAGGAACACGGAGTTTGTCCACGAGCGAAATTTCCGCGTGCTGGAGCCAGAGCAGCGCGTTACAATTGGCTCGGTGGAGATCGAAGTGGTGCCCGTGGATCATTCCTTACCCGGTGCGTGCGGCTACATTATCCATTCAGGCGAGGGCACCTTAGTTTACACGGGCGATATCAGGTTCCACGGCTCTAATCAAGCGTTAAGCAACCGATTTATCGAAAAAGCGAAAGCCGCTAAGCCAACATGGCTTGTATCCGAAGGTACACGAATTGATAACCCCCAGCAGGACAGCGAAGCAGGCGTAAAGAACGAAATCACGCGGTTGATCGCTACGGCACGAGGCCCGGTCTTTGTCGAGCATCCAATTCGCGATCTTGACAGGGTAAATACGATCTTTGAAGCTGCTCGGGCGAATCAGCGCGAATTTGTCGTGCCTCTGAAACTTGCGTATCTCGTAGAAGCAATGGGCTCATTAGCTCCTTTCGAACTCGGTGACGTGAAGATTGTAGTGCCCAAAAAGAGCTGGGGCTTAATCGACCGGGCAGGAATGGATAGTAGATTAATCGAGCAGGACTATGCGAATTGGGAAAGAGCCTTGATCAATCGAGAGAACGCAATGACCTGCAACGAGTTGCAGAACAATCCCGAGCATTACGTGGTCTCCATGAGCCTCTGGGAGATAACTCAACTTACCGATATCCAGCCGAAAGCGGCGATATGGATAAAATCGTCCTGCGAACCGTTCAGTGATGAGATGATATTAGACGAGGAGCGAAAGAGACACTGGTTAGACCATTTTGGAATCAGGGAATATGCCGCTCACGCGTCCGGACACGCGTCGGGATCTGAACTAAAAGCAATGATTACGGAGATCGATCCCGAACGGGTGTTTCCGGTGCATACGGAACGCCCAGAACTGTTCAAGGAGTTCTTTACGAACGTGGAGCTTGTTGAACCGGGGAAGAGGTACACTTTGTGAGGATTTGGTTTGTCAGAGCACTATTTCAGGAATGAATTGTCTTCAATGCTAATTGCAAAAGCCGCCATTTAACGGCCGTTTCAGGGGTTTTCACTCATAAAACAGCCCTAATAGGAACACTTATAACCTCCCAGGATATTAGATATGTACGATGTCTTCGACTTCCAAGTACCACGAGACGTTAAAGGAAACTTTAGCGAATGAGCTGGGAATAGCGAAAGAGGCAAGGAGAAAGGGTTTTGATCCCGCGCCAGCTCCTGAGATACACATCACGAAAGACCTCGCGGAACGCGTGGAGGCACTTATCGGCGTTAAGGGCTTGAGTACGCGGATACACGAATTGGAGCGGGAAGGTAACGGTCGGGAAGAGATCGCGTTACGGATCGGTTCGGATTTCGTTGAAGGCAGATTCGGCGAGTATAAAAGGATAGAGGTAGTCGAGCACGCTGTGCGGACTGCCGTGGCGATACTCACGGAAGGCGTGGTTGCGGCGCCCATAGAGGGAATCGCACGCGTGGAATCGGATAGAAACGACGACGGTAGTGAGTACATCAAGATATTTTATTCGGGGCCAATAAGAAGTGCGGGCGGAACTGCTCAGGCGCTATCGGTATTGGCCGGTGATTATATAAGGCGGAAAATGGGTTTTGAGGCGTATCATCCCCGTGAAGATGAGATCTGCCGGTATGTGCTGGAAGTTTCGGTCTATGCGCGGATAAGCGGCTTGCAATACACGCCGAGCGATGAAGAGATACGGGAAATCGTGCGGAGCTGCCCGATTTGCATTGACGGCGATCCTACGGAAGAGATCGAAGTGGGCGGTTATACGGGACTTCAACGCGTTGCAACCGATAGGGTACGGGGCGGAATGGTGCTTGTGCTCACGGAGGGGGTCGCAATGAAGGCGCCGAAGATCAAGCGCCATGTCGATCGCCTCGAACTCGAAGGCTGGGATTGGGTAACAAAGCTGGTGAAATCGAAGGGTGAGCAACGAAAGAAGAGCTTCTTAGCTGATCTAATCGCCGGAAGACCGGTATTTGGTGGGCCATCGGCAAAGGGTGCATTCAGCCTCCGTTACGGGCGTGCACGCAACACGGGACTGGAGACCATCGGATTGAATCCGACGACAATGTCATTGTTAGGGTTCCTTGCGGCGGGAACGCAGATTAAACCGGAACTACCAGGTAAGGCAGGCTGCGTTGCCCCTGTGGACTCGATCGAAGGGCCAACGGTGAGATTGAACGACGGTTCGCTCGTCAGATTAGATCCCCAGACGTTCGGCGAGTTCGAGACGGAGGTAGCCGAGATAGTGGATTTGGGCGAGATACTCATTGATTACGGCGATTTCTTGGAGACCGGCCATCGTTTAATGCCCGGTGCATACGCGCATGAGTGGTGGTTGAAGGAGTTAGAAGCGATATCAAAGGAAGAAGCAGCGAAATGGCGGTTGAAAACGCCGAGCCAGGCAGAAGCGATAGAAATCTCGTCCGTGTACGAGGTGCCGCTCCATCCTGCGTATACCTATCTCTGGGAGGACATAACGGACGAGGATAAGGGTTACCTCGCTGCGTTTATCTATGAAAAGGGGGTTGTTGAGGGAGAAACGCTCTTGATTCCCGATGATGAGCGCGTGAAGCGAATTCTGGAGGATTTGCTTGTTCTGCATCGAACCACTGTTGGTGCGAAAAAAGGCTTTTTGACGATCTCGGAGCCGAATGCATTGTTGCGGTGTTTAGGCATAACCGAGGATTTGAAACGTGACGAATCGGTACGGTTAAGGACGAGGAACAAAGCGCCGACACGAATCGGTATGCGGATGGGCAGGCCGGAGAAATCAAAAGAGAGGAGGATGAAGCCTGCGCCGCATTCGCTCTTCCCGCTTGGTGACTATGGCGGTAAGAACCGATCGTTGAAGGAAGCCTTGAAGAACGAAGTGATAGATGTGGAGCTACAGGCGATCGGCCGGGCGGGCAAAACGACGACGGCAACCAACAAAACACGACATAGGAACGGAGATACGAAGAAGAGCATTGCTCTACGGAGCTATTATCAGAAGACGATGAAGCGAATGGGCGAGGATCATACGAACACGAGCAAATTGAACGTGAAATGCGTAAAGGGGCTTATATCAAAGCAGAAAGTGGCCGAGCATCTCGGAAAGGGGATTTTGAGGGCGAAGCATGACGTGGTCGTGTTCAAGGACGGCACGATACGCTACGACTTCACAAATTTACCACTCACGCATTTCAAACCCGACGAGATCGGCTTAAGCGTGGAAAAAGCGCGTGAATTGGGCTATTCGCACGATACGAACGGCGAGGTGTTGCAGACAGGTACGCAGGTGGTAGAGCTCAAGCAGCAGGATATTATTATTTCCGTTGACGCCGCGTCGTATTTGCTGAAGGTGTCGCAGTTTGTGGACTCGCTGCTCTCGCAATTCTACGGCTTAGCGCCTTATTACAACGCATCACGTAAGGAAGACCTCATCGGGCATCTCGTGCTCGGTCTGGCACCACACACCTCTGCGGGGATACTGGGAAGGATAATAGGGTTCACAACGGCTTCGGCATGTTATGCGCATCCCTTTTTCCATGCCGCGAAACGTCGGAACTGCGACGGTGACGAAGACTCTGTTCTGCTTCTGCTCGATGCACTGCTCAATTTCTCGCTGTCATTCTTACCAGAGAAGAGGGGGGGTAAGATGGACGCGCCGCTTGTGCTCATTCCGTTCATCAATCCGAAGGAAGTGGACAAAGAAGCGCACAATGTTTCTACAGCACGTGAATATCCCCTGGAGTTCTACGAAGCGGCTTGCGCGGGCAAATCACCAAAAGAGGTGGAGATAGAGACCGCAGCGAGTAAAATAGAGGAACCAAAGGATGCCTACGGATTCGGCTACACGCACGAGACCACGGATATCGCGGCAGGTCCTGTTAATTCGCTCTATAAGCAACTGGATACGATGGTGGAAAAGATGGAGGCGCAACTGCGGTTGGCACGGATGATACGCGCGGTAAATGCGAGCGAAGTTGCAGAGACCGTTATAGATAACCATTTCCTCCGTGACATCAAAGGGAACCTCCGTGCGTTCGGCTCACAGAAGATGCGGTGTAGCAAATGCAATGCGAAATACCGGCGAATACCGCTGAGTGGCGTATGCAAGCGGTGCGGCAGTAAGATCGTTCCCACCGTGCATGCGGCGAGCATCCGAAAGTATCTCGCTGTCTCGTTACGCATTGCAGACGAGTACGACGTATCCACGTACACGAAACAACGGCTGGAACTCTTAGACAAGGATATACAAGCGCTCTTTCCCGTCGCACCGGAGAAGCAGAAAGCTTTGAGTGATTTCATGTAAAACCTTTTCTTTTAAAGAAAAGCTTTACCAAAAGAAAAATGAGCGCCTGACCCCTTATCCCCTCCCCCAGCCAAAAAAGAATTTAGTTTGGGATTAAACCTTTTTCTAAAAGGTTTGACTTACCAACCCTCCCGGCCACCCAAAAAACCGCCGGAAGCCACTTAGCAATCCTCACGGCCACAAAAGGAACCAAACCCCCTAGTTAGGGAATCAAACCTTATTCTGAGGGGTTCAACGTAGTAATCTGCGGGACTAAAAAAGAAAAAGGGGAAAAGGCCAATTCCTTTCCTCTGATTCTGTTATTCTAACATAATCGCCGGTATCCAGTCCGTGTATGTCTTGCCATTAACGTCGACGAACTCCTCACAGGTAATTCTCCCTCCTGTCACTACCTTGCCGGGAGTATGGATGATCTGCGGATACGAGCCCGTCTCAATGACGTACCGGTACTCATGGTCTTCCAAAAGCGTTACCTCAGAAACGAGAGTAATATTATGCCAGTCGCCCTGGTATCCTTGCCACACGCCACTTGCAATCGGCTTCGTGTTCTCGTAGAGCTCGATCGATTTGGTGTGCCCTCCCGTCCCTTCGCAGTAGTAGGTGTACAAAGTGCTCACGGTGAGGTTCCGTGCCGGTACAATGGTACCTGTAAAGGTCCCTGAAATGCTCGGATAGGTGCCTTCTCCGGTATCAAATATCGGAAGTTCTGCCGGTGGTAACACGGCAAGCAGTGGATCGCCTACGTACAACCGGATGGTAACTGTGTTGTTCACGAGATCTCGTGAGAATGCAGGCTCACCCGGTGGTTTCACGGTCGGAAGCGTCGTGACATCCGGAACTTCCAGTAAAAAGCCCAAACCGCTCTTGAAGACTTTGCAGGTTTCAATGTCCATGTCGCCGACGTTGATGGTGATGTCGGTATAGGCATCATCAGTTGAATTACCCGGCGTAGTATCGGTTACGTCGACGTTAAGCACAACGGCATCGCTGATGCCCATGCCATCGTATTCAGGGGGAAGATATGCTGCCAAATCGCTCGAATTGGCTATCGTTATGTTCGAGGTAACGCCGACATCGACGTTTGTGTATGGATCTTTAACCAGAGGCAACCAATCTCCACCATTCGTTATATTGCCCGATGAATTATAAGGTGTGAACGTATCGCCTATTCCATTGCCGTTTGTGTCCTTTCCGGTGTAATCACTCCAGTAGTTTCCGCCGAGCCACGAGCCGCCGATGATGTTTGTTCCCGGAGTTTGAGTGATGTTCCAGATGTTGTTTCCATTGTCGTAGGCGTTATTGGCGTTGTCGAAGTAATTGTTGTAGATGGTGTTGTTGTTTGAAGAGGAAGAGAGGTGGATGCCGTACTCATTGTTTGAAATTTCATTATTTGTTATAGAACTGTTTGAAGAACCGTCCAGTAAGATCCCCTCATTATTTTTGTAAATATAGTTATCACTTATTGTGATGCGGGAACCACCGACATAGTTACAATTAATGCCCCGGGTATTGTTGATAAAACTATTATTTATAATTATTGGAGAAGAATTCTCTCTTAACGTCATTCCAGCTCCGCCATTATCCAAAAATGTATTATTATCTATAACTGGAGAACAAGAATATACATAGGTTCCATCCAGGGTATTGTTCTTGATTATATTATTCTCTATACGTGGTGAAGCTCCATCCCAGCAACATATGCCAATATTATTTACAGTTATAATATTATTAATAATGGTGGGGGAATTATGATTACAATACACTCCACAGTTGATATGCCCATGATCTGATATACCACTATTAGTCAATTTAAATCCACTAATAGTGCAGTTATTTATTGATACGTCTATTACATCAGCAAATCCTCTCGCATCAATAATCGTCTCGTTCCTATCCTCGCCGATCAGCGTGAGCCGCTTGTTCACAACAACATTCTCATTATACGTTCCCGCATCCACGGTAATCGTATGCCCATCCAAGGTCTCAGGATCATCGATCGCCGCTTGAATGGTTGCAAAGTCTTCGCTCGTGTTGATGTTATGGACTGGGAGTTCTGCTGAGTCTCCTTCCAATTTAATCAACCACGCATCAGACTCGCCCGCTCCGAAAGATTCGGTAGAGCCAGCAATGATGTAGCCGCCATCGGTCGTCTGCTGCACTAGGTAACCATAATCCTCAGAAGAACCACCAAACGTCCTGTTCCATTCCTCCGTGCCATTTGCCGCTGTTTTTATTAACCATACATCCCACCCGCCCGCGCCGAAAGATTCGGTAGAGCCAGCAACGATGTAGCCGCCATCGGTCGTCTGCTGCACTGAGTAGCCCTCCTCATAAGAAGACCCGCCAAACGTCTTGTTCCACTCCTCCGTGCCGTTTGGCGCTGTTTTGAGCAACCACACATCCATAAAGCCCGCGCCGAAAGATTCGGTAGAGCCAGCAATGATGTAGCCGCCATCGGTCGTCTGCTGCACTGAGAAGGTGTAGTTCTCCGCAAAAGGAAAAGAAGACACGCCAAAGGTCCTGGTCCATTCCTCCGTGCCATTTGCCGCTACTTTGAGCAACATCATATATACCCCACTGAAATCAACAGTACTGCCAGCAATGATGTAGCCGCCATCGGTCGTCTGCTGCACTGAGTCGCCCCCTTCAAAAGAATAAGACCCGCCAAAGGTCCTGGTCCATTCCTCCGTGCCATTTGCCGCTGTTTTGATTAACCACACATCATCCATAAAGCCCCCCGCTCCGAAAGAATAGGTAGAGCCAGCAATGATGTAGCCGTCATCGGTCGTCTGCTGCACTAAGCAGCCACAATCAAAATCAGACCCGCCAAAGGTCCTGTTCCATTCCTCAGTGCCATTTGCCGCTGTTTTGAGCAACCACACATCCTGCTCGCCCGCTCCGAAAGAATAGGTATAGCCAGCAATGATGTAGCCGCCATCGGCCGTCTGCTGCACTGACTCGCCATAATCCTCAGAAGAACCACCAAAGGTCCTGTTCCATTCCTCAGTGCCAGTTGCCGCTGTTTTGAGCAACCACACATCTCCTCCGCCCGCTCCGAAAGAATCGGTGCCGCCAGCAATGATGTAGCCGCCATCGGTCGTCTGCTGTACTGAGCCGCCCTCATCAAAAGAAGACCCGCCAAACGTCTTGTTCCATGCCTCCTCGGGTGCTGTAGCTCCACTTGCGCATCCAACACTTACCAATGCAAGCATGACGAAAAAACCCGCAAAAATCAAACCTTTCCAAAATTTCCTTCTTTCGCTTTTCATTTTTCTTCTTCACATCTTACCAAGAATTACACCAGCATATCGCCTCACGCATACACGCTTCTCGTTCTTATCGCGTCCAAATAAAATTTTCTTCTTCATTTCCGCCCTTTTTTGCCTTCCGCCCCCTTATTAAATGAGCCGCTGCTAACAACCTCTCGATTACAAATACGGCTCTAAAATCTCGCGTTACCATTTCTTCTTAGCGTCCCTTTTGCGAGTGCGCATCTACCTACTCGATAGTGCACAAAGTTGCGGTCCTCGAGTTGATGACCGGACCACCCAGAAAAGTCATTTGCACAACAACTTTAAAAGTTTTTCGGTTTTGTGCATTTTTTCATTCGAGAAATTATATTGTATATATGATAGTCATATGCATTACCGTTCAGCCATTGCTGCCCGGGTCAACTATTCATAAGATAACGACCTATAACATACATTACAGGGGCCCAGATACCGATGAACACTAAACTTCTCCGTGTGATTCTTTTGAGCTTTGTTCTCTGCTGCATTGCGGTTGCTTTAGTTGCACCATCGGTGGGTGCCGTTAACGGCAACGAACAAGTAATTTACGTGCTGAGAATAGAGGGTACGATTACCGAAGGCACGGCCTTGGATGTTGTCGAAGGCTTACAGGAGGCTGAGGAGATGGGGGCCGAAGCGGTACTGGTCGAGCTCGATACGCCGGGTGGGATCGTTGGTTCTACGCTAAAAATAACCGAAGCAATGCTGAATTTAGACGTGCCGGTTATCACGTACGTAGCGCCGAAAGGCGCAATAGCGGCATCCGCAGGCTCATTTATCCTCATCTCGGGTAACATCGCGGCAATGTCGCCCGGAACGACAACCGGAGCGGCAATGCCGGTCGAGATCGGTGTAGAAGGGCGAAAGGCCGCGGATAATAAGACCATAAACTTCTTCGCCGGGCATATCGAGAGCATCGCGGCCTCTCGAGGTCGAAACGCAACGCAAGCCAAGCGCTTTGTTACCGATAACGACGTGCTCAACGAGAATCTCGCATTAGAACGAGGAATAATCGATCTCATCGCAGAGGACGAGACAGAGCTTTTAAACACGGTTGATGGCATGACCGTTAAAATAGGAACTGAGAACAGAACACTAGCGACAAAAGACGCATCTCTCCACATCAAGGAGAAAACGGTGCGATCTACACTATTAGAAACGCTGAGCGATCCGCAAATAGCAGTTATTCTGCTAATGGTTGGTATATACGGCCTGATCTTCGGCTTCATGTCTCCGGGGACCTACGTACCGGAAATGATCGGTGCGATCTGCCTGATTTTAGCGCTGTACGGCATAGGGCTGTTCGAGGTAAACGTGTTTGGAATACTCCTGATTGTCATCGCTGTTCTGCTGTTCATTGCGGAGGCGCTTACGCCTACCTTCGGGATTCTTACCACCGGCGGTGCCGTATGCTTGATCATCGGAGCCTTGATATTACCGAAAGAGCCTTTTCTCATTAGCCCGGAGTCCGGCTGGTTCGGGGGTTTCGCATTGACGATAATCGGCTTTGCGATAGCATCCGCGGCTTTCTTCTTCTTCGCTATGGGTGCCGTGCTGAAGCTGAGAAAGCGAAGAGCGCAAGTAGGTGGCGAAGAGCTTATCGGACGAGTAACGAAGGCTGAGACAGAAATCAACGAGGACGAAGGCACGGTAAAATTGAGAGGAGAGATCTGGAACGCTCGAACTGCGGCCGGTGACCGGATATCCGAGGGTGAAAAAGTGGAAATAATAGATCGAGACGGGTTAACGTTAATCGTGAAACGGAAAGAGCCGTGAGATTCGTTTGGCAGTCATATGGGACTTGACGGTTAGAGAACCGCTTTGAGGGGGGTAATAAATGGGCGTTTTATTAGGGGCACCGGTATGGTACGGAAACAGGCCATTCAAGACGACTTTGGAAGAGCTTTACAAAATTGGCCTGGACTACATCGAGTTTTCGCTGGATTATCCACTGCCCGATAGCATGCCCGTAGCGGAGCGAGAAGAGCTAAAGCAGTTGACAGAGGAATTTGATTTGAAAATCGGATTCCATTCGCCGATTGATACACCTGTAGCGCATCCGCGGGATGAGATAGCAGCTGCGAGCCTGGCCGTTTTAAGAAACTGCATGGCATTTTCCGCCGTGTTTCTACCGCGATCGCTCTACTACAATTGCCATTTACATCCACGGGTAACCACGTACAAACTCGATGACGTGCGACAGCAGATAAAACAGAAAAGTCTTGGAAGATGCGAGGAGCTAACGCGACTAGCTTCGGAATTTGGTATACCTCTCTGCGTGGAGAATGAGTTAGTCCCGTTTGATAAGTCCGACCTGATACACGATGCGCTTTCGCGCTTCTATCCCCATCTGCAGTTCACCTTCGATGTGGGGCATGCGATAAAGGCTGAAGTGCGCCACTCAAAAACCAAAACGGGTGGCGGGGACTATCAGGATTACCTGAAGAACTGGATAAACAAATGCGGTCAGAAGATACTGGTGGTGCACGTGCATGATTGCGTCTGCACCGGAAATGTAGTGCGAGACCATCTATCTCTGGGTAAAGGTGACTTGGATCTCGATACGGTATTCAAGCTCTTGAAATCCACCACCTGTAAGTATCTGCTGGTAGAGACGTTTTGGCAGAATAAAGCGAAGAAGGAGATGGATTACGAAGAACTGGGCAGAAGCGTGGAGTTATGCAGAAGCTATCTTTGAACAGCCCTTCTTTTAAAAGAGCACGTGACCACAGGAACGGGGAGAAGTATCAACTAAAAGCGAATAGGGAAAAAAGAAGCGAGTTATAGAGAACTGCAGAAAAAAATTCGAAACAAGAAAATATGGCCAGAAGTATATAGGAAGGTGGATGTTACCGCCGGTAAGTCGGAAAACTCCGTACTTTATTTATATACTATTAATAACCCTTGGTATAATCTGTACCCAAAAAGGCATCAGGGCATAGCAATATGCCCGCGAAGGCAGAAGCGAGGGGGAAGAAGAAGAAATGGTAATGGAACGGACGTTCATGATGATAAAGCCAGGGAGCGTAGAGCGAGGACTTGTAGGAGAGATTATCGGGCGATTTGAGAAGAAGGGATTGAAAATCGTGGCGCTAAAGCTCTCACAACCAACGAGAGCGCTTATGGAGGAGCACTATAAGGAACACCAGGGGAAGAGCTTCTACGAAGAATTAGTTTCTTATATGATATCAGGATTAGCAGTATCTGTTGTGCTCGAAGGTGAAGATGCAATCGCCGTGGCGAGGAAAATAGCCGGTACAACGGATCCGAAAGAGGCGGAACCCGGGACCATACGTGGCGATTACGGGATAGACCTGCGGCGCAACGTCGTACATGCGTCAGACTCAATAGGGGCTGCGATACGTGAAATCGCCCTTCATTTCAGCGACTCTTTTGCAACTAAACTCGTCTCGCAAGAGGCAGAGTGTGTAAGTACCGCCTTATAGAACTAGTCTCGTGAGCGAGGCACGAATGAATGGTGAGCAGGGGTGCGGCCGAGACTATTCGTGGCTGCGTCTGGAATTTACGTCAGCAGCCGCACCAAAAACTTTACGTAGTTTGTCAAATCGCTTAGCCTAACGTTCTCATCAGGGCCGTGTGCGTTGCTTTCCATCCAATTACCAACGCTGAATGCGCACACCGGCTGCTTCGTCCGTTGTACTACATACGCTACGTCCAGACCACCCTGCACCCCTATTACTCCTTTAGAAACGCCAAAAGCATCCGTTGCCGCAACCTGCACACGCTTTACCCACTCGTCATCGGGATCGGTGAACATAGGCGGGAATCCAGGCTTCGGATACAAATCCAGCGCAATCCCGTGCTTACTCGTTATCGCTGCTACCGCGGCTTCAAACTCTTTTACCACGTCTTCTTCCGCTTCTTCGGGGATGTAACGCCGGTCGCCCCGCACGGTGCAGCTCGGAGGTATCAGATTCTCCTTCACACCGCCGTTTATCATTGTAACGTTAAAAACGGACGTTATGTGCTTCCGGCCCGTCAGTTCCGTCATCTGTGGACTGGATGGCGCCTTCGATTCCCTGCGCTCAACGTCCTTCTTCAGTGCTTCTAACTCCCGGATCACGAGCGCTGCGTTTTCTACCGCATTCACACCCAGAAATGGCATCGAGCTGTGGCACGATCGCCCGTGCACCTTCATCTCCCAGTTCATCACACCGTTCGTTGCCACGCAGACACCCTCGTTATTGGTATCCATACACAGTAAATAATCGCCCTTCAAGAGGTCGTCATCGGCAAAGAAGCACAAGCCTGAGTAAAGTCCTATCTCTTCATCTGTGGTCAACGCAACCTGGATATTGTACCTACTCTCCAGACCCTGCTCAGTCATAATGCGCAGTGCGGTTAATAGTGCGGCGACGCTTCCTTTCGAATCCGCGACACCGCGCCCGTATATTCTGCCGTCCTTCATCACAGGCTCAAAGGGCGGCGTGCTCCAGCCTTCGCCCGCCGGAACGACATCCAGATGCGTGTAAATATCCACACTCTCTTCTACGCCGTAATCCTTGGTAGCGAGCAGGTTTACTCGCTCACCGCTCAATTCCGCACTCTTTTGCCGCGTCTCATAAATATCCGCTGGCATCTCTATTCGGTCGCATGTGAATCCAAGATCGTCAAAAATAGGAATGAGCCAATCAATTATCTCGCCGTAATGTTCGCCAGGCGGCACGAACGTTGGTATCCTGACCAAAGCCTCGAGAGAATCAATAAGATACTTCTGCGTCTCTTTGCTTTCCACTATCTCGTCCAGATCTTTTTTCCTTTGCTCTTCCACCTTTCGCCCTTCTTCGTTCATCATCATACAAAACTCTTATATACGCAGACAAAAATAGTAGGGATATACCACCTGCGGGTGAGACGGAAAGGAGGGAGTCGTAAGTCATGCAAGAGAAATTTAGCTGCACGATCGTTGATTGGAACTATGCCTACGACCTTTGCAAGGATGTGGGTGAGGAGATAAAGGCTGTGGGCTTCAAGCCGGAAATTGTTGTTGGCGTGGCGCGAGGCGGCTGGTATTTAGCTCGCATGCTCTGTGATTTCTTCATGCTCAAAGATCTGCTCAGTTTGAAGATGGAACACTGGGGGATAACAGCTACGATTACGGGCGACGCAATGCTGAAATACGGGCTTGACGAGAAAGCACGCGAGATGCTGAGCGGGAAACGCGTGTTAATCGCTGATGACGTCACTGACACGGGCGATAGCCTAAAACTGGTCGTCGAGTATGTTAAATCCCTGGGTGCCCGGGAGGTAAAAACCGTAACGATGCACCACAAAACCTCTTCCTCGTACGTTCCTGATTTCTACGGCGAGCTTATGAGCGATTGGACCTGGATCGTCTATCCCTGGAGCATTCATGAGGATGTAATGGAATTATCTGAGAAGATCATTGCTAACGAGGGGCAAGGGCTGAGCTTGCGTGCATTACGGGCCGCTATGAGAGTAGAATTTGGCTTTTATGTGCCCTATTACCTGCTCAGGGACGTATTGGAGAATATGGCGTATCACGGTAAAATAAAACGTAAAAAAGAGGGAGAGGAAGAGGTGTGGCTGCTGTGCTGAACCCTCTTCTCCTCAGCTAGTTGAGCTTTATCTCCCCTATCGTGCTTCTGTGAAGCCTTGGCATTATCAAGATGGAAATTCGAAAGGATTATATCGACTCCACCCCAAAGGACTCCAGTAACACCTCTGGATTGATCTTCCCGCTGGTGAACGTCTTGCCACTGTTTAATTCGTTCACGGTCACTTCTGCAGGTGCGAACGACGCGGCGTCTATCTTATAGAAGTCGAATTCCGCCTCCTTAAAGGTGACGTAGAACGGCTTCCCGTAATCCTTCGAGTTCATTGACGGTACGCTCTTTACGTAGCCTTTCAATTCCTCTACGTCCTCGTAATCTATCGAATAATACATGCGACCGCAGTACATGATGCAATCATTGGTCGAGCCCATGCATTTCAGATCGTCACCGACAAGGGGTGAGATCGGGATGAGGCCGTGAGCGTGTTTTATGCGGTTTATGTCCAGACCTAACACTTCGAGCCGGTGTACGCCGGTCTCTATACCCCGCGCGGATATTTGCACAGAGCCCGCGATGGATGCCGTCGGCACAACCACGATATAAAGATCTCCCGGTTCCACGTTGCATGCCTTCGCTATCTCCGCCGTCACTTCTGCATCCGGCATCGTGTTGCTTTCCAAAACCAGTACCGCCTCATCCGCGTCGTCAGTATACTTTATCTCCTCATACAGCTCTTTGGGATTGAGCGAAAGTGCTCGTGCAGGCCCCGAGCCCATAGCGAAGAACTTCCCCACTTTTATCCGCCATCCCGCGAATTGTGACGCCATACACGCGATTACCGGATGGTCGGTGGTAAGCTCTACCGCCGGCACAACCAACTTGCCAAGGTCAAAACTGCTGAATGTAATATCCGCAAGGTCCGCCATACATATCCGCGATACATATAGTCCCGCTTCAAATCCTCCGTTCTCTTCCACGCCCGCATCTATTAGCGTTGTCCCATTATCCAACTCCGCTATGCCAACCTGCAAATCCTCCGCAAGGTCCATCATGTCCTCAAAGACCTCTAATCCATACTCATTCACGCTTATCATTATTCATTCACCTGTGCTACTTTACAATGCCGTGCCACTATTTATAATGATACGATTCTTTCCTTTGTTGCCCCTGTACGAATTGGAACTGTGCATTTTCTGCGCCTTAAACGTGGTATGAACAGAAGAACGGCATACTTTAGCTCTTTATCCTCTGCTCAACGAGGCTAAGAGTATGATTGCGATGGGCAAGGTGCTGCGGCGAACGTGCCTGCAGAGTCCGCTAGATTCACCGGTTACGGGTAAAGACACACGTGCAGAGAGAAAACGACCGGCTACATTCGCGTTAACGATGCAGCAGTACCACCTTCTTTTCCCGCCGCGCCCGCTTCCATTCCTCTATCCGCTCGTTGAGAAGATGCGGATCCACAAAAGCGAACGCTCCCTCTTCTTCATCCTCATCACCGGTTGACAGCAGCGGTAACTCGTGCGTGGAGAACGTGGGAATATCAAACTGAGCGAAGGTATCAGCAGCGAAATGCGAGAGTTCTCTGCCGTAGATTACCGCAACGATACCTTTCTTCGCCAATAGTTCCGCAGTACTTGTCCCACCGCCACTGCCGTCTTTAAGGAACACGACATCACCTTTGTTAAGCCCATATTTCCTATCGGCATCCAAGATCGCATCATGGCTGAACGCTTGAATCACCGTAATCCTCTTTCCACCCCGTACTTCTCGTTTTCCTCGGCCTTTCAGGTTCTCGATGATTCCCCTTAGCTCTGCATTCGCCTGCTCGCGCGCTCTCACTTCCGCTCTCAAGCTTTCAATCGCCCGGTCCCGCTTCCTTATCTCTTCTGCTTTCTTCAACTCTCTCGTACTCGCTGAACGTGTGGAATCGAGTTTACGCTTCAAGCGTTCTCTCTCCCGCTCTCCTTCTTCTAAACGTGTCTCGAGCGCTGTTATGCGTTCTTCCAGCAGTTCGATTCTCGCGTCTTTATCCTTCAGAAGACCACGTAATCTGAGAATCGTTTTACTCTCCCGCTCACGTTCCACACCGCTATCGTCCTCACTCTGCCTTGGCTCTTCCGTAACCTGCTCTTTCTCCTCTTCAGGGGCGATCAGCCGATCTATGGCCGCGCTTATTGACACGCCTTTCACAACCATCGCCTTTACCGCTTCCACATTTACGCCCGCGGGCGTCTTCTTCTGCACCTGTGTGAATTTCCTCTTGTAGTGCCTGAACGCGTTAACGCATGCGGCTAATGCGTCTCGCTCATGAGCGTTTTGGTATTCGTAATCTTCGCCTTTCGTCAATGCGATCTTCTCGTCCGTGGACAGAGATTCGTCCAGGTCATGAACCGGAGAAGCGAAGACACTGCTTATCTTCTTCACCATCGCGGGTGTAGGCGTAACGTCAGAAGCGACGATCAAAGGCCTTCCTCGCGCTGCGATCCATGCTATGGCATCTGAGATCGAATAATTCTTCGCGCTGAACACTTCTACCGGTTTGCCCCGGAGGTCAATCATGGCAATTCCCACCGTCGTGCCCGGATCAATGCCAACGATGGTGTAGCGTCGTTGTGCGTGTGAATCAGCCATTTAACTATTATTATTTACCGCTACAGGCATATAAAATGAATTATGTGGTATGGCTAAAGTAAAAGTGAGAGCGCATGAAAGTGGGAATAATATCAGATACACATGACAATCTTGATGCTATAGGCGAGGCAGTAGTGATTTTTAACGATGAAGGCATCGAATTGCTGATTCACGCAGGCGATTTTATCTCACCATTTACCTCGCAGCCGTTTAAAAAACTTAAAGCCCCACTGGTAGGTGTTTTTGGGAATAATGACGGTGATAAACTGCTTTTAAAGAAGTTTTACAAATCAGACGGGGTGGGGGAGCTCTACGAAGACCCGTATGAATTTGATTTCGCTGATAAAAAGATCATTGTGACTCACAAGCCGCAGATCGTGGAACCCCTGGCTGCATCGGGCAGGTACGATGCAGTGATATTCGGGCATACGCATAACGTGGTAATCGAGCAGTATTCGGGTAGAACCGAGGACCGAGAGAAGACGTGGGTGATAAATCCCGGAGAGTGCTGTGGCTACCTCACGGGACGAAAGACGGTGGCTTTACTTGATTTTGCGATCGACGCTGCGAAGCCGGTAACGTTGTAGCAACAACAGTGTTGTTGTACATCAACGAAAAATAGCAACTTATTTATATGGGCAGCCGAAAAGTTGTAACCATAACGAGGTAGGTACTCGATAGATATGATAGAGAGAGAATATGGAGGAACACCTAAATGGGAACATTAATAGATGAGATAGTTGAGTGGGGTGGAGGAGTGATGGGCGAAGAGCACATGGAGACGCTGAGACTGTGCGTGCAGTGCGGTAAGTGTACCGGCGGCTGCCCCTCAGGAAGAAATACCGCGCTACGGACACGAAAGTTATTCCGGATGGCACAGGAGGATATGAAAGAGGAGATTTTTAACGCTCCTGAACTGTGGTTCTGCACGACCTGTTATACCTGCTATGAGCGCTGCCCGAAAGGGGTAAAATGTACGGATATCATACGGACGATACGGAACCTGGCTGCGAAGGAGGGCCACATGTCAGTGCCACACAGGAAAATAGGCGTTTATGCGTTGAAAACCGGTCACGGCGTGCCGATCGGTCCCGACCAGATGAAGATACGGGAATCGATCGGTCTGGAATCACAGCCACCAACCACACAGAAATTCAAGGAGCAGCTGGAGCAATTCCAGAAAATCTGCAAAGAAACGGGCTTTGACGAACTGATTGATTTTGATTGGGATAAGATGAATCTTAAAGAAGCGGAGGCGAAGAAATGAGCGAAGAAACGAAGGAGTATGCTTATTTCCTCGGTTGTATCACACCGAACAGGTATCCTGGAATAGAAGCGGCGGCGAAGAAGATCTTCAAGGAATTTGGCATAGAGTCGAAAGAGATGGTGGGTGCTTCCTGTTGTCCGGCACCGGGTGTCTTCGGCTCGTTCGATATGTACACCTGGCTACCAATAGCAGCGCGGAATCTCGCTATCGCGGAAGAGATGGGGCTTGAGATCTACGTGACGTGCAACGGTTGCTTTGGATCGCTTCAAGAGGCAGACCATTTGCTCAAGGCGCATCCGAAGTTGAAGGAGAAGGTCAATGAGATCTTGGGCAAAGTTGGAAGAGAGTACAAGGGGACCACGAATGTGTACCATGCGGTTACGCTTCTTCACGACGATATCGGGTTAGACCGGCTCAAGGAGAAGGTAACGAAGCCGATGAAGGGTGTGAATGTCGCGATACATTACGGCTGCCACTTCCTCAAACCGAGTGAGGTGCGAGGGCTTGGGTCTTCGGAAACGCCATTCTACCTGGAAAATCTCGTGAAGGCGACCGGTGCGAAGGAAACGGTGTACAAGGATAAACTAATGTGCTGTGGCGCTGGTGGTGGCGTGCGAACCGCGGACACGCCAACGGCCTTAGAATGGGCGCGTCAGAAGTTGGTGAGCATGATCGAAGCGGGCGCGGATTGTGTGATTCATCCCTGTGCGTTCTGTCATTTGCAACTTGACCGTGGACAGTACGAGATAAACGAGGCGTTTGGCACTTCGTTTGATCTACCCGTTCTGCACGTTATGCAATTCATAGCGCTCGCAATGGGAATGAGCGAGAAAGAAGTCGGGTTGGATCAGCAAACCACCAAAATGCCTGAGAAATTGCTAAAATAAAAGAAGAAAAATAAAAATTTTTTTCTTCTCTTTCTTTCTTTTTTATTTTATTTTTGTGTTATGAACAGAATCGAATTATCTACCAGAGTTTTGACGGTGTCGCTTGCACTGCACTAAACTGCCCTTTCTTCTGCCGCACGGAGCGCAGGTCCTTCTCCTTATCTGTGATCTTATTTATGATCGCAGTCTTCTGCTCCTCATCACTTGCGGCTTTGAATTCGTTCGTTAAATCGCCTATCTCCTTTATCAGTGCCGCGATTTCAGCATCCTTCTCTTTTATTACCTCATCCGGTACAATACCCATCCTTATCACCTCTTTTTAGTTAGTTACACGTTGGTATAGGATAGGATACAAACAACACGCTATTTATAGTTTTCTATATTTGCCTGTCGCGTTTGGTTCGTATCGTATCTACCCTTTCAACACAATCTCTATGTGTACGTCCTTGGGAATAGGTACGCGCATCAGTTGTCGTAGAGCCCGTTCATCCGCTTCCAGATCGATCAACCGTTTGTGTATGCGCATTTCCCAATGGTCCCAGGTGGGAGAGCCCTCGCCATCAGGGCTCTTCCTGCATGGCACAACGAGTTTCTTTGTCGGGAGAGGTATGGGTCCTGACATTCTCACTCCTGTCGTCTCGACTATCCTCTTCACCTGTTGACAGATCTCATCCAATTTCTTATGATCCGTACTCGAAAGCTTTATCCGTGCTTTTTGGTTCATTCTGTTCCGTTCCCTTCCCTCTTCCTTTTCGCTTCGCTTCGTATTTGTTTACGTCGCTTTGTGTAGCTTAGCTTTATTTCTCCTTTATGTCTATTACCATGCCAGCGGCAACGGTCTGCCCCATGTCACGGATAGCGAACCGACCGAGCTGAGGTATCTCCTTCACACGCTCTATAACCAGAGGTCTCGACGGTTTTACCGTTACAATAGCGGCATCGCCGGTTTTTATGAAGTCCGGATTTTCCTCTTTGGTCGCACCAGTTCTTGGATCTAACTTCTTGGCAATCTCGGTTATTGTGCAAGAGACCTGAGTAGTGTGACAATGGAACACCGGCGTGTAGCCAATCGTAATGGCGGTCGGATGTTGAAGCACAATGAGCTGCGCGGTAAATTCGTCAGCAATCGTTGGCGGATTGTCTGTATGCCCGCATACATCACCTCGCCGTATATCCGTCCTACCGACCCCGCGCACGTTCCAGCCGATATTGTCGCCCGGAATTGCTTCTGTGATCTCTTCATGATGCATCTCTATTGATTTTACCTCGCCGGTCTTACCCGGTGGGTTGAAAATCACCGTGTCGCCTTTCTTTATCTTTCCTGTCTCCACCCGGCCCACGGGGACCGTCCCAGCGCCAGTTATGGTATACACATCCTGCACCGGTAATCGAAGCGGGAGATTAAGGGGTTTATCTGGCACTTTCATGAGGTCCAGCGAGTCCAAAAGGGTAGGACCATCAAACCATTTCATCTTCTCGCTGGGCTTCGTAATATTCTCGCCCTCAATCGCAGAAACGGCAACAAACACGAGCGCTGCTTCTTTATAGCCCACAGTGCCCAGGAGCTCTAGAAGCGCCTTCTTCAGTTCTTCGTAGCTCTTCTGCTCGTAATTCACCCGGTCCATTTTATTTATAGCGATAATGAGCTGCGTTACGCCCAAGGTTCTCGCTAAGAAGACATGCTCCTTGGTCTGTGCCATTATCCCGTCCTTGGCATCCACCACTAATACCGCTGCATCCGCCTGCGATGTCCCGGTAATCATGTTCTTCACGAAATCTCGGTGACCTGGACAATCCACGATCGTATAATAATACTTATTAGTATCAAATCTCTGATGAGCGATGTCTATGGTAATGCCCCGCTCTCTTTCATCCTTCAAGCTATCCATCACCCAAGCAAACTCGAATGACCCTTTTCCTATCTCTTCTGCCTTTTTCCTGTACTCATCGATTACATGTGGATCAATGACCCCAGCATCCATCAGCAGCCGTCCCAACATTGTTGACTTGCCATGGTCTATGTGCCCTATCATAGCCAAATTCATGTGCTCTTTCTCTGCCATCTTTCATTTTCCTCCTCTTCTTCTTCTAACCTATACGCCTCACAAACTTATATTATTTACTGATGCATCCTATTTATTTTTATTATATTTATTTTCGGGCGTGTGGCTTCATCTGGAGCGCACTTTACGAATTTAAACTGAGTGCAGAGGAAGCAGAAGCCTGAATGAAACCCGCGATTGGTAGAGCGGAGGCACGCAGCAGCGCATCTAACGACGATAACAGGGAGAAGTTACCGTGAAGAAAATCGTCACGAGTTTTCTTGCATTACACTCTTTCTGCGGCAGGTTATCGAACGAAAAAGCGGAAAGAATTAAATGATGGGATGGAATAGTGATAGAGTATGGGCGTGAGGAGATGGTAGAGATACGAGCATTCAAGGCAACGATACTGAACCCGGAACTGGAGACCCGAGCCGAACTGGTATGCCCTGTTTACGATACCATTGATGCGCAGCAGTACGAGCAGTATGCTGCCGATAGGAACAATGCAATCCATTTTAGCACGCGGAAAGAGGGCGTAGCGGAGGGCGATTTTGTAGATTACGCGAAACTGAGTTTAGAGCGCTTTTTCGCCGATGGGATTTTGAAAGTGCGTGACCAACCCGCGTTCTACATCTACGGGATCCGGTACAGCCTCTCGGGGGGTATAGTGGAGCAAATCCCCGAAGAGGAGCGGAGAGAGATCTATTTCGCATTCGGATTGGTCGCACTGGTGAAGGTCGATAAACTCAACGAGCACAGCATAGAGGGGCATGAGAAGACGTTTGAGACGAAGACGCGCGAGCGAAGCCATCTGATGAAAGCGTGTGGCATGAACTTCTCGCCGATCGTCGCGGAATACAGCATGCCGGGCCATGATATAAACAACATCTTCGAAGCTTATCTGGGCTTTCGCAGGCCGGATTTGAAGCTAGATGAGCAGCGAAAGCCGGTCATGGACGTTGTGATAAACGACGCTCGTCACCTGCTCTGGGAGGTGACGGACGAAGACGTTATTGATAAGATCCAGAAGCTCATGCGTGAGAAGAGGATCATGATTCTTGACGGGCACCACCGATACACCGCGGCGTATCAGGTGAGTAAGGATCAGGAAGAGGGCACGGCATATACGATGATGATGCTGGTAGAAGGCGGTGATCGAGCGCTTTTATTGCTACCCTGGCATCGCTGTGTGCGGCAATGCCGTATGGGGGAGTTATGGGCGAGGATAACGGATTATTTCACGGTAGAATCGTACGATAAGCCTACGGGCGAGGCGCGTATCTATTCGAGGCTTAACGAAAGCACCGATGAATTTGACGTGCGATTCGGTATGTACGACGGAGAGAAGTACTACGTGCTGCGAGCGGATAAGGGAAGAATCAGGAAATTAGCGGAGGCCCGCGGCGAGCGAGTGGGGCTGGATGTCATCAGCCTGCACGAATGGCTTATTGAGCCAACGCTTATTGGTGAACCCGAGGATGTGGTCTTCACCGCCAGTCCGCGTGAAGCGATCGAGAAAGTGGATAAGGAAGCGTACAATGTCGCGTTTTTCCTCAGACGGCTGCGTATAGCCAATGTGGAATACAAGGCGCACGTGGAGAAGAAGGTGTTCCCGCAGAAGTCAACGCTCTTTCTGCCTAAGGTTGCTGAAGGTATCGTGATGTGGAAATGGAAATAGTGGAGTGAATTGTTACGGTAAGTCTATCGCACATGAGTGGAATGCTATCTTTTGATGTAACCCCACCCGCCACAGGTGGGACAGGGTAACGCTACGCTCCCTGGCTTCAGACCCGACCCTTCACAGCACGTACACTCGTTTTTCAATTTAGACGGTCGACGCCCAGTACCGCTGCAGATAAGGCAGGGTAATACTGAAGTTCCCTGTCTCGTACCGGTACCACCGCAATAGCCACAGAGGTATCGCAGTTTACGAGGAATTCTTGTGGTTCCCTTCTTATCAGGACTTCTTTTGAATTCCATCCTTCGGTTCATCCCTTAGGTTAAGGTTAGCAAATACTTTATCCTATATAAGGATTGCGATATTTTCGTGTTCTTAGATGTAGATCAACACATTTTGTTTCTCATTACTAACGTGGCAAAAGCTTAAATTTTACATTTATTTCGGGACGTGCTTCCAGGAGTAGAGAAGCTAAAATGCGGGAGTTTATAGTATAGTATAGAATAGAATCGAACGGTTACGGGCTAAAAATGTAACCGCGGTAGCATACCTGCTGTAAAAAGAGCGACAAGACAAACAACCTCTATCTGTATGTAGAGGCTGTCGATTTTGATCGATCATTCGTTCCGGAGTGGAACACTCAGGGCGCGATAGCAATTTTCGTTCCGAATGATTGTGGCGTACCTAAGAGTGAGTGAAAGAGAGAAGAGCGAAGAGGAGATCGACTTGAAGAAGTAATTTATGAGGTACAGTACAAAACCACCCGTGAGAGGATAATGGTTAAATAAGAAGGAAAAATTTATTACTTTACATGCATTCAGACGCTGACCAGAGACTTACAAAGGTAGTTATTATCGCAGCGATCTGCGTTTTCAGCACGCAATTCGGCGTCACGGTCATTGCGCCACTGCTCGGCACGTGGGTAGAGGCTTCAGGAGCGCCGTTCTTCGTCGCTGCTTTGATCTTCTCAGCCTTTACCATCACGAGCACCCCGCTCAATATCCCCGGCGGTATCATATCAGATAAAGTGGGGCGAAAGCCGTTGATCATCGCGGGACTTTTGCTTTATGCGCTTGCGTCTGCGCTGTTTCCGTTTTCAAACGAGCCGTATGACTGGATCTTCGTACGGGCGTTACAGGGCGCTGGAGCGGGCTTATTTTTCCCTGCAATCACCGCGTTGCTCTCCGAGGTGACGAAGTATGAAGAACGAGGTCATGCGATGGGTGTATATAACATCGGTCTGGGTGTTGGGTTGGCGGTAGGTCCCGCGTCAGGCGGCATTCTATTTGATGCGTACGGTCTTTTCATGCCGTTTTTCGTCTGCGTCGCGTTTGCACTGCTCAGCGTGGTACTGGTGCTGCTCTTTGTTCATGAGCCAACGACCATGCGAGTGCAGAGAAAAGGGACGAAGTTATCGTTATCTGAACGGGAGAGGAAGTCATTGACTCTTGCCGGCATCGTGATCTTCTTTGGGATCGGTGTTGCAGCAATTATGGGTGCTCTATTCTCTCCTTTTGCGTTTGCACCCGAGAATCTCAGGCTCTCTGCAGGAGTTATCGGTGCAATTCTCTCAACGATGTTCATCGTCTTTGCAGTACTGCAAGCGGGATTTAACCGGCTGATGACGAAGATTGGCGAGGTCGTCCTCGCACTTGGCGGTTTGTTTTTGTGCGCGTGCGGCTTGCTGGTGCTGTACTTTGCAACAGCCGTATTCGAGCTGGTGATAATGAGCATTCTCCTCGGTGCGGGTCTCGGTGCGATTTCGCTGGGCACGTTAACGCTGGCATCGAAAGCAACGGTGGGAGAAGGTGCACACGATCAGGGACAAGAACAAGAGCGAGAGCGCGAGAGAAGCGGGAAAGTAATGGGAATCTACTACACGGCATTTTATGCAGGGTTGGGTGTCATTCCGCTTGTTTGCGGCGCGCTTTCTGAAGTCTTCGGTGCGCGAGTGCTGTTCCTTGCGTATGCCGTGTTGCTGCTTGTGGTGATGGTTGTGGTGTGGCGGATGGTTGGAATTGCCGAAAAATCAGCTTAAGAAAACACGTCAGCCGAAATTTTTTCCGCTGCTTTAACAAGTAGGTATTTTTATAAGCATACACGAAGTATAAAAAAGCGTGGGAATAAATGAACTGGGATGCTATTGGTGTACTGAGTAACATTATTCTTGTCACGGCTCTAGTTGCGATAACAGCCTTTTATGCCAGAGAGGTTAGCAGACAAACTGCAGTAATGGTACAAAAGGGAGAGAAAAACAAAATTTTGGAGGAAGTTCAAGATGTTTTAACTCCAACTATCCATTTTCTGGAAGAAGAAATTAAAGCGATCGAAGAGAACAAAATTTGGTGGCAGCGATATACATCAAGATGTGACTTCCAAGAAGGGCTTTCAAAGCTTATCGGTAGCAATAGTAGGGGGTATAGTGGTGCAGCGAGAGATGTCTTTAGTAAGTTTCCTGATTTGAATGGTAAGTTTTCTTCTCACGATGATCTTTATGATAAACTAAACGACCTCTATGCAAAAATTGAAAACGAGGTTAAGACTCCAGCACTCGAAGAACGTTTAACAACCTTGGTAAATAAATTTAATGAATCGGGGATGCAACTCATAGATTAAGTAGGGGATTTTTTGAAAAGCCCGACATAATTTTCGGGAATTTTATTATAAATTCTGGATACCAGATAGAGCGAAGTCTGGACACTATCCAACCCCCTATTGATTTCTGGGAAGAACACCGGGATGAATTATTGAAATTTAGGGAGAAAACGCAGATTAAAAAACTTGATGAAGAAATTGAAGGTTTGTTAAGGCAATTAAAGGAATTAGATGAGACGCTTTTAGAGAAACTTGATAAAATAAGAGAAGAGTATCGAGTAAAGTACAACTTTACCAAATACGAGATCGATCCAGAATTGAAAGAAATTGAGGCGGTGATGTAGGTAGCCAGTGATTTAATTCCTAAAGGATCAGCATCAATCAATTATAAGAAAGCGTATGTTCAGCAGAACAATCAAATCCCTTCCGGCGCACCTGCGATCTTAATCAACGCCTCCTTCTCCAGGAAATGGAGTTCACCCGTAACGATGAGCACGTGCGGCAGTTCGCCGAATTTGTAATGCTTCAACGCCTCAGGATAATCCGCTTTCACCACCGGCTTGTCAGAGCCTGCTCGTGCAATCCCCACAAGTACTGATTCTTTAAGCGCAGTTCCACCTTTTTTAGCTTCTACTGCCTCCAGTAACTCTACCGCATCGTTGATACGCATCGAGAGATCGAGATAGAGCAGCGTATGCAGCCCCCGCTCTTTGTTCGCCTTTATAGTATCATACGGCACTTCTGAGATGACGTCCTTGTACGGTGGCGAAACCGTTACGGATTTACCGAACTTGTAATTCTGAAGTCCCGATATGCCAGCGACAGCCGATAAGATGGACGGTGCGTGTATCACTCGCGTCTCTATTATGCCCATATCAATCGCTCGGAGCCGCAGATCGACGTGCGTCGTGGCAATCATCGCATCGCCGCCACTGAGCAGCACTACGTTTTGAGCCTTTGCAAGCTTTAAGATCCTCTCTTCTGCGTGCTCCTCGATGTCGCTGCGGTCTAGCAGAACGATTGGCTTGCCGAACAGCTTCTCCATCGTATCGATCGTTTTGCCGCCCAGCGGCGAGGTGTAGAACTCGGCGAAAACGATATCCGCCGCTCGTATCGCCTCTAATCCCTTCACGGTTATGTCCTTTTCATCGTACAGGCCGAGACCAACGAACGTGAGCATATACAGACGTTCCTTTTACCAGAAGAAAAGAGTTTTGGAGAACGGGCTGTCCAGTCTGCTCTGATTCGCACAAGCGTTTCGTTCTGAAAGCTAAAACCTTTAAAAAGCCTCATTCCTACTACTACCACAGACCATGTTCCTCGAATTCAAAAAGGAAGCTGAGCACGTGCTGAAGGCCGCGTTGGAAAAGGCAGCTTATGAGTACGGTGATTTGGCATTGGATCTGGATGAGAGCGACCATGCGGACCTCGCGTCCCGGATTGCGTTCTCGTTGGCACGCAGGTACAAGAAGCCGCCTGCAACCATCGCCTTGGATATCGTCGAGCATCTGGAGCTCCCTACGGAAAACACGCTAATCGGATACGTCGCTGCCGTTGGCCCGTATGTTAACTTCTTTACAAATGACGCGTTCTTGCGTAAGACTTTGCGCGAGCTACAACGTGGCTTAGAAGCAGAGAAGAAGCGAGAGAAGATTATACTCGAGCACACGTCGGCGAATCCTGACGGGCCGCTGCACATCGGGCATCTGCGAAACGCGGTTATTGGCGACGTGCTGGTGCGTGTGCTGAAGCGTGCGGGGTACGAGGTGGAGACGCAGTATTATCTGAACGATATGGGGCGACAAATAGCCGTTGTCGTCTGGGGTGCGGAGCGAATACCCTATGATGACACGAAGAAAGCGGACCACGCCGTTGCGGACGTTTACATCGCGGCGAACCGGCTGCTGGAGGCGAACGCGGAATTACAGGAAGAAGTCGGAGCACTCATGCGAAAGTACGAGGCCGAAGATGCGGCAGTCGTGCGTAAATACAATGCGACAGTGCAGAAATGCCTTTCGGGCATTCAAGCCTCTTTTGAGCGGTTGAATATCCAGCAGGTGGTCTTCGTGTGGGAGAGCAAATTTGCGCGAAGCGGCGCGGTGCAGGGCGTAATCGAGGAGCTAACACAGAAGGGAGATATAAAACGCGAAGGCTCTGCGCTGCTACTGCAACTGGAGGGTATTGAGAAGGCGCTGGTGATCCAGAGGACCGACGGAACCTCTCTGTACACGACACGAGATCTCGCGTACCATCGGTGGAAGGGCATGAACTGCGACCGTGTAATAGACGTGTTTGGCAAGGATCACGAACTGGTCTCACAGCAATTGGCCAAGGCGCTGGAGCTGCTGGGCGTCAAATCGCCAGAATTCGTCATCTTCGCGTTCGTTTCTCTCCCATCAGGCTCGGTCTCCACGCGCGCGGGTCGTTACATCGCGGCGGACGACCTCATGGAGAAGATCGAAGAACGAGCGTATGGCGAGGTGGAGAAGCGAAGACCCGATCTGGATGAAGGAAAGAAGCGTGAAATCGCGCGAAAGGTGGGAATCGGCGCGTTGCGATACGATATGATGAAAGTATCGCCGGACAAGCATATCGTGTTCAATTTCGACGACGCGCTGGACATCGAGAAGAAGGGCGCACCGTTCATTCAATACTCGCATGCACGTGCGTGCAGCATACTACGCGCCGCGGAGGAGCAGGGTTACGCGGTAAGCGAGGAGTACGACGCCGCGCTGCTGAAGGAGCCGAGCGAAATAGCATTGATAAAGAAGTTATCCAAGCTCGATTCTGTCATCGATGCAGCAGCTACGGATTTGAAGACGCATCAGGTGGCTAAATACGCACGAGAGCTTGCCGAAAGTTTCAATCTGTTTTATAAAGATTGCCCGGTGCTTACTGCGGAAGCTGATTTGAGGAAAGCACGGCTGGCACTTGTCGATTGTGCACGAATCGGTGTATGTGACGTGTTGGCGGTCCTGGGCATAGCGGCGCCGGAAGAGATGTAAAAACACTTTATCGGATAGTCAACTTTCCATTTTTGATTTAACGATTCTTCCGTATCGTTTCGCTTCGCCTTCCGCTTAGCCTACTATAGTATCAGGAACGTTTTTTGCCCCATGTACTCGTAAATATCCCAAAAAGACTCTATCGTTTATTATAGCATTTTGGATATTTGCTCCTTCCACTTTTGTATCTTGATATTGGGCCTCGCGCAAATCAGCCCCGTGCAAATCAGCCTCGTGCAAATCAATCGTTTCTAGGTCTTTTCTGATTCTATTAAACGCGGAAATATCCCCTGTTCTGAGCAGTTCTAAGAGTCTTTCTTTACTCAATGGAGATTCTACAATTTTTTGAGGGACACTCATTCCCGCTCTTCTGTATTCAAGTAATTTTCCATCGTTCATTGCAAGTATGGTATCAATCGTTCCCCTCACCTTTGCTTCAGTTATGAAATCAACGAGATCTTTTTTATCTTTAAACTCTTCTCTGAGCTTTGTTTCGTCTTTCAAAAGTTCTTTCAAAGTGTTCCGATAGCTCTCGTAAAACAAATCATGATAAAAGTCGTACCACTTAAACTTCAGGACGGTCAAAATGAGATGCACCCTCTTATCAAGATCCTTACCCTTAAAAACCTCATGCTCGCTGATGTACGTGTTGATGAATCGTTTAACCTGCCTGGGTGTTTTTTCTATTACTTTTAAAACGATGTCCCGATATTCTTCGAATGTGCCCTGGTATTCTGAATCTATCTCGTTCTTTATTAAATAATCAAGGTATGCACTAAGATCATGTTCGATCCAATCGGGAATTTTAAAGGGAATTTGAATTATTTTTTCAAGATAATCTTCTCCTTTAATTCCAATGCTTTCATATTTTTGATCTATTGCTTTATTAACAACGTCAGAGTTCAATCCAAGCACGTAAACGAATCCTTCGAGGTCCAGAAACACTTTTGTTGATTCAAGGACTTCTAAAATTTTATCGGGTGCACATCTGTCCAGATCGTCTATGAATACTACTATCTTTTTATTATTTTTCCCCAAAGCATTTTCGATAGCAGTGATTTTATCGTAGTAAAGTTCCTTTTCTGGTTGATTCTGAGATCCTCCACCAACACTAAGCTCTCCCTGTCCAACAGGTAAGCAAAATTTTAACTGAATTGATTTAAGAAAATTTACGATGGTTTTCCGAAGCTCCGGTTCTTTGATTTCACTTACCAATAATTCCAGCAGAGGTACAATGGCAAAATACTGCTCTCTCTCGCATCGCCATGCATTAAACCAGACAGGTATAACTCCTTGGTTAGATTGTTCTCTTAGCTTCGCACACATCGTTTGCATCAAGCTCGTCTTTCCAACACCCCAGTCGCCCAAAATGCCAATGGTAAACGGTGATCCAGAATCCATAATTATGTTAACTAAAGCCTCCGCATAATCTTAAAATCCCATCCCTTCCCTAGTTGGTGTATCAACAACTATTTTTGCCATCTTTTTATAATCTCTTCACCTTTCTGACATTTTCAGCTTTTATAGTCAATACTTAAAAATCTTTCGCTTTATTTTAATCATCGGTTTTTATGCAGAATTTAGTGCACTCAAAATAACCAAACAAGCTTTCAAAAACCCTTTATGAGGGAGTCCTTCTGATTTTGAGAATAAGGAATCGCCGATATCCCGAAGGGGCCGGTAGTCGCGACGTTTAAGTTTTGTAAAAACCGTAACTTGGAGATGGTGAAAGCGCCCGCTCCAGAGTTTTTCAAATTCATATACACAAGGTTCTATGGCTCAAGTTTCAGTTTTACTAGAAAACTGAACCATAAAGCAAGATTGAGGAGTCCACTCCCAGTTCTCTTTTAACTTTCTTATAGACCTGTTAACTGGTTGTTTTATGGGTTGATTTTCGGGGGATCAGCTTCTTCCGGCACTGCATCTTTCGGAAGATAATCGTTATTCTTTCTACAAGAAAGAACCGGTGCTTGCTAAGCTAAGGAAGGACTAAAAGGTTTGAGTGGTAAGATGGGTTTGGCCCCTTACTAGGGCTCTCTAAACTGTCCGATCCGGTACTCGGCTTTGTACGGCTCATCAACCGTGTTATTCCAGTAATCGACCGTCAGGTGGATCGCCCAGTAGCCGTCACGACCTTCATCAAGCAGGATCTTTATCGTCTTCGTCTCATGAACGCCCAGTGCACGCAAGATCGTTTCGTCGTACACTTTCCAGTATGGATCGATAATATACCAATTAGACAGATCCTGCCAGTCCCCGCCCGTATAGATCATTCCGTAGGTGTGCACCTCGGAAGAGCCCCATGCGATCGTCTTCGGCCCTAACTCTTTGTACGCCAACCTGCAGAGGTCCCGGGTGTAATGAACACAAACCGCATCGTCATTCTTTGGGGCTTCAAGACTCGTATAATGCTCTACCCAGGCGACCGTCCTGTTCAGATTCTGGGGATACAGCACCTCATCAAGAATAAGCACTGGCTCTTTATCCTTATCGATCGTGTAATTGGTCAGGTTCCAGGCCGAGATGTTCACCGCTACGCGATACCGATAACCCAGCGGGACACGGTCGGCGAAATAATAAAAGTCCTGCGCATCGCAGCGGAAGTCCGCGTTCAGATCCCACGGCACGTACCACTTATAGCGTTCGTTGAAGTGCGACTTCAAGATCGTCAAGTCTACATCATTAATAAACCCGTCATTATTGAAATCGAGGTCGGTCAAGGCGACGACACGTTGTTGCTGCTCGACGTGCTGTTCCTCGGCACCACCGCAAGCGCCGATCGGGAAGCCAAAGAGAAGCGCGAGCACGAAGACAACCTTTAACGTTCCCCAAAAACTCCTTCTTTTCATCGGCACCACACCACCACCGTTAGCGACTCGTAATTTTGCTACGGCATCTCGTGGATTAAGTAATTGTACAGGGATTTATAACTTTGAGCGAGAGCTATTCTACCTGATCGATCGTCTTGTTATTCACCACACATGCACAGTTTAAATCACCAGACAGCATTCTCGCCTTGCAACCACCGCAGACCTGTACGTAGTCACACCCTGCACACTCATTATCACCGCGCGAAAACGTGAAGGCTCGTAAATTGTCCAGGATCGTATCAACTCGTTCCTTCCGCACGTTGCCAACCTGAACAGGAAGAAACGGACATGCCCACACCTTGCCATCAGGCTTAATGTACACCATGCCTTTCTCAGCCAAACACCCGCCGCTGAACTGTCCTATGAACTGAATGATTCTTCTGCGGTGTATCCCACGACGATGAAGTGCGTATGCCCAGTATTCCGGTGCTGCAACCGGAATGATGATTCCGCGTACGTCACGCTGCTTCTTCAGCAGTAAGTCCAGAAGCGCGTTGAACTCCTCGTGGTCAAGTGTAGTATCACGAGCTGTTTCGCCGCGGCCGCACGGCACGAAGTTATAGACAAAGTAGGAATAAGCGCCGAGGGAATCACCATAATCGATGATTCGTTCGATTTCATCGAAATTGAGCCGGGATGCCACGATATTCACGTGTAAATAGAGCTTTTCCGCAGTGCAATGCTCGATCCCTGCGATCACGGCATCGTAAGCGCCCTCGACACCACGGATGGCATCGTGCGTCTCTGGATTCGCGCCGTCCAGGCCGATAACCACCCCGACATCGAAGGCTTTGAGCAACTTCGCAACCTCTCTCGTTATCAGCGTGCCGTTCGTCGCTATGAAGACATTAAACCGTTTCGATTTCGCGTACGCGATCAATGCAAAGAGATCTTCACGAAGCAACGGCTCGCCACCAGAGAACACAAAGGTGCGAATGCCTGACGCGGCTATCCGGTCTATCAGTCTCATGCCCTCTTCTGTGGAGAGCTCGTCATACGTCGCTTCGCCGCCGAACGCGTGACAGTGGATGCACTTCAGGTTACAACTGCCCGTCATTTCCCAGACCGTGTGCGGATTAACGCCGAAACAGCAAATGCCTTCACCACTAAATAAAATTTGATTGTAGCGCGAATTTGAAAGCCAACTTGAGGCAGAAGAGAGCTTATTTTTGATGTGTGGCTTCGCTGCGATACGCAAGAAGAAATCGCTGATGCTGTTGGGTTAAAACAAAACACTTTGGTAGATGAGATTAAAGTATTATCGGATTTAGACAAATGTCCAAAACCGTATAAATTAGGGTAATGTCCCACAAACCGTGACTTTTATAAACACCCGATCTAATAACTTATTCCATGGCCGGAGCAAATTCAAAAGGGCAGATATGTTTGAATCTGGATTGTCTGGACTACCGAAAGAGGAACAC
>Ga0307378_10001767_pt1 | contig 34325 bp, 19 predicted proteins | sample UN1MG_FD_202238 | JGI IMG/M metagenome (GOLD analysis project Ga0307378, IMG submission 202238) | Soil microbial communities from Risofladan, Vaasa, Finland - UN-1 | ecosystem: Environmental > Terrestrial > Soil > Coastal area > Acid sulfate soil | place: Finland: Risofladan, Vaasa | collected... | reverse complement strand
CAAACTCTTCATTGTAAAAAATATCTGTTGTCTCTTCGAAGATAAGACCCCTTGAACTCGTGGCTTTTGTTGTACTTAAGCCTGGATTTGTGCTTCATTTAATCAAAGAACTCTTTCTGCCCGCCAAAGTATCAACTTAGGCGGATTTTTTATCCGTCAAATCTGTCTGCAGACTGATAGTAACGGATTCACTTAAAGCGGCTGCAAAAATATATAATATTTAAATAACCTCAAAACAAAATATCATTCAAAAGAAAAAATATTTTTTATGAAAATAGCGTATATTTGATTATGTCAATATTAAGAATATTCTAACCCCTGATTTATTCCTTACCTGATCCCTGATACCCAGTCCCTGATCCCTGATCCCTGATCCCTGATCCCTGATCCCTGATCCGCGACACCGTGCCCGTTGATAAACCTGAATACATGATTTATAACACCAATCTTTATTTTATTTCAATGCAATTCATTCATAAATTTGGATAAACTTAAAAACAGATCGTATGAAAACATTTACAAACCTATTCATCGGACTGGCACTGGTATGTTTGCTGCCTGGAACAACCTCATCAGCCCAGGGGACTATTGAAGATTACAAGCGTGCTAATGAACTCTCCGGGAAATTCGGTAACAAGGTCTACTATGGTGAAGTAAGGCCCTTGTGGGCAGGAGAATCCAGTGTTTTTACCTATGAGAACAGGACACCCGAAGGCAAGGGATATGTTCTTGTCGATCCGGTGAAGAAGAGTAAGAGTGAGGCATTCAGTACTGCCAGACTGGCAAAAGAACTTGGTGATATTACCAAAGAGGAGATAGATGCTTCAAACCTGCCGATCACTCGTATCAGCTTTAAGGAGGATCTGAAGAGCTTTACCTTCGTACATGATGGTATTTCCTGGACCTGTACCCTGCCCTCCTATAAACTGACAAGCGGAGAGAGAGAGAACAGAGACAGAAGATCCGGTGGTGACAGATGGAGCGATACCCGTGATGAGACGGTAAATGAACCTGTTGACTCGCCTGACGGGAAATGGACTGCATTTATTAAAAACCACAACCTCTATATAAAGGATAAAGAGGAAAATGAGTTCCAGTTGAGTTTTGATGGTGGAATCGGTGAGTATTATTCTTCATTTGTCAGATGGTCACCCGACTCAAAAAAAATTATGGCATACATGGTTCGCCCGGCTGAAAGGCATTTTATCCATTACATTGAATCGTCACCGGCAGACAAGGTTCAACCCGGATATGATACCAGGGAGTACACAAAACCGGGTGACGCACTTCCCCAATACTATCCCCAGCTCTTTGATATTGAGGGAAAGAAACATATTAAAGTGGATGACTCCCTTTATCCAAACCAGTACAACCTGGGTAACATCATGTGGAGGCACGACAGCAGGGCTATTACCTTTGAATATAATAAGAGAGGTCATCAGCTGTACCAGATAATTGAAGCAAATGCAACCACCGGTAATCAGAAGATCCTGATAAATGAACACTCGGAAACGTTTATTGATTACAGTGGTAAAAAATACCGCTTTGATTTGAACGACGGCAGAGAGATAGTATGGGCATCTGAAAGGGACGGATGGAATCATCTTTACCTGTATGATGGCGAAACCGGCCAGATTAAGAACCAGATCACAAAGGGGGAATGGGTTGTAAGAGATGTTGAATATGTTGACACCCTGAAAAGGCAGGTAGTTTTCATGGCAAGCGGCAGAGAGGATGGTGATCCCTATTTTATCCATTATTATTCTGTAAATCTTGACGGCACAGGTCTTAGAAAACTGACTGATGGGCATGGTACCCATACAGCTTCATTTTCACCTGATAATAAATACTTTGTCGACAACTGGTCGACCATCGATACACCACCTGTTTCCGTACTGAGAAAAACCCAGACAGGGGCGCTGGTTATGGAGCTGGAAAAAGCTGATATTACCGAACTCATTGCCGAAGGATGGAAAGCGCCGGAAGTATTTGTCTCAAAAGCACGTGATGGTGTTACCGATATATGGGGTATAATAATAAGACCTTCCAATTATGATCCCGGCAAGAAGTACCCGGTAATTGAGGAGATATATGCCGGCCCTCACAGCAGTTTCGTCCCTAAGAATTTCCGGAGCTACCTGGGAGGAATGCACGCTCTTGCCGAGTTGGGGTTCATTATTGTTAAGATTGACGGGATGGGAACATCAAACCGCTCAAAAGCTTTTCATGATGTTTGCTGGAAGAACCTCAAGGATGCCGGATTGCCTGACAGGATACTATGGATGAAAGATGCAGCATCAAAATATCCTGAGATGGACATTACGAGGGTTGGGGTATACGGGACTTCAGCTGGCGGACAAAGTTCAACCGGTGCAGTATTGTTCCACCCCGAATTCTACAAGGTTGCCGTATCATCATGTGGCTGTCACGATAACAGGATGGATAAGATCTGGTGGAACGAGCAATGGATGGGATGGCCGGTTGGTAAAGAATATGCTGAAAGTTCAAACGTTGATAATGCTTACAGGCTGGAAGGGAAACTCCTTCTTATTAACGGTGAAATGGATACTAATGTCGATCCCTCCTCCACCGTCCAGGTGGTAAATGCCCTGATAAAGGCCAATAAGGATTTCGAATACCTGTTTATACCAGGGATGGGGCATTCAAGCGGTGGAGAATATGGAGAACACAAACGGCGCGACTTCTTTGTTGAGCACCTGCTTGGAGTGAATCCGCCGGATTGGACTTTATTTGAGACTAAAGACTAATTGGCAGGGGGCAGGGGGCATAGAGCGTATAGCACAGGGATAAGGGACCGTGGATTAGTTACTGGATTTATTATTATAATTGTAATTAATAACATGCTTTACCGTCAGCCATGTGCCATGAACCATCAACAAATCAACGCATCAACAAATCAACGCATCAACGCATCAACGCATCAACGCATCAACGCATCAACGCATCAACAAATCAATCATATGTTAGACCTAACCTACATCCGCTCCCAGTTCCCCGGCCTCAACAGCGACTGGGTATTATTTGATAATGCCGGAGGGTCACAGATATTAAAACCTGTTGTCGACAGGATCGATGATCATTTTTATACATCTAATGTGCAGCTGGGAGGATCATATCCACATTCGGTACTGGCAAATGAACGGCATATGGGATCCCATAAATTACTGGCAGAGTGGATTAACGCCGATGATCCCAGAGAAATAGTGATGGGATCAGCGACCTCACTTCTTATAAAGATCCTTGCTGATAATTACAGGCGGGTATGGAAAGAGGGAGATGAGATAATTGTCACCAATTGCGACCATGAAGCAAATATAGGGGCATGGCGCGATCTGGCCAGTTATGGTATGGTGGTGAAGGAGTGGCGACTCAATCCTGAAACATTTGAATTGGAAAAGGAAGAGCTGTTGAAGCTTATTACCGACAGGACAAAACTTGTGGCCTTCACTGCTGCCTCGAATGTTCTTGGAACCATTAATCCGGTAAAAGAGTTTACCGAAATAGCACACTCGCATGGAGCACTGGTCTGTATCGATGCAGTTGCCTATGCTCCTCATTGCCTTGTGGATGTAAAGGATACAAATGTTGATTTCTTTGTGTTCAGCTTCTACAAGACATACGGTCCGCATTATGCAATGATGTACGGAAAGCTGGATCTGCTCAACGAATTACCCGGGATTAATCATTTCTTTATAAATGAACCTCCTTATAAATTCCAGCCAGGTAACTACAATTTTGAACTCTGCTATGGCTCAGGGGCTATCCCTGAGTACTTCCGTGACCTTGCTCCTAAGCATGGATACAATGGGAAAAATGATACAAGGTCAATGCTTGAGTATGCCTATTCGTTGATCGCCGGGCATGAGGAACTGCTGTCAAAGACACTGCTCGGGTACCTTAACAATAAGCCGGGGATAAAAATAATCGGGTCAAAAGAATTCTCAAGGAAGATCCGCGTTCCTACGGTTTCATTTATTAAAGAGGGTTCAGACAGTGAACAGATAACTCTCAGGACCGACAGGGATAAAGTGGCTATAAGATGGGGCGATTTCTACGCCCGTCGTCTGATAGACGACCTGGAATTATCAAAAATGAACGGGGTGGTCAGGATATCAATGGTTCATTATAATAATACTGATGAAATTCAGAGGGTAATTGAAGCGCTTGAGAAGGTATTATAGTTGTATATTTGCCAGTTCAATTTATTCAGATCCCGTTGGAAGACAATAAGCGAATTGCTCTCTATGCAATTATTTCATGCCTCCTCTGGTCAACCGTCTTTGCAGGGATCAAGGTTGGCTTGAAATATACATCTCCCCTTGCTTTTGCAGGTACCAGATTCTTTATTTCCGGCCTGTTGATACTTCCCTTTGCAGGTCATTTCAATAGTTACCTTAAAGCTGTCAAACGGCATATTAAAATACTGTTTACACTTTCTCTATCCCAGGTTCTGATAAATTATACCATGTTCTATATTGGTATGTCTCTTGTTCCGGCAGCGGTTGGTGCAGTAGTGATCGGATCACAACCCTTTATTATAGCGATCCTGGCCTCGTTTATGATGAATAATGAACCATTTACACTGCGTCGTTTAATTACACTTATCGCAGGTATCTCCGGGGTTTTCCTGGTAAGCTTTGGGAGACAAAAGCTGGGAATTGGTGAAAGTGTGGAGCTTGTGGGGGTATTGCTATTATTTGGTGCGAATATAACCTCAGGTATCAGTAATGTAATAGTGGCAAAACAGGTAAGAAAAATAAATCCGGCCATCTTAAGCTCCTTTTCCCTTATGAGCGGAGGGGGTGCCTTGTTCCTTCTGTCAATTCCTATCGAGGGCCTCACCCCGCTTGACCAGCCTGCTGAATACTGGATATCGCTATCGTGGCTCAGCCTATTGTCTGCAGTTACCTTTACCCTCTGGTACAGGGCATTGCACATACCGGGAGTAAAGGTGTCTGATCTGAACCTGTGGAAATTTGTCGTACCTGTGCTTGGAGCGATCCTCAGCTGGATCATTATACCCGAAGAGAGTCCCGAGTGGCTTACTGTATCCGGAATGATTATAATAGCCTTATCCCTTGCAATATTCTTTTACAGGAAACCTGATTAGCTGGTACAGCAAAAAAGTGCAAAAACAAATTGCAGTTTACTTATCTGAAAGCCATTCCCAAATGGTTCTAATAGTGGCACAAAAGAGTTAATAAATATAAAATTCGTAAAATCCTGAGTACGAAGATGATTTTTTCTTAACTTACAGTCATAGTGCCAGGAAAACATGAAAGTTTATTTTGATTATTTCAATCAGAGATTTAGCCTGAAGCATATAGCAACCTATACGTTAATCACTCTGTTATCATGTTATTCCTGGGGTCAATCTGCTACAAATATTGATAGTTTAAAACGGAGACTTGAAAAGACCACTGTGACAGAGGAGAGGATAGAGGTACTGTTATCCATCATTGATGCTTACTCTGGTATTGATGACAACAAAGCTATTCAATATGCAAGAACTGCATTGATCGAGGCTGACAATGCTGATAATGAGGAAGTAAAGGCAAATCTCCATTTTATCTTAGGAAGCTTATATGAAGAGGGTGGTAATTATGATCAGGCGATTGATAATTACCTGACCTCTCTAGATATATACAGGGACCTGAGTATCGAGAAGGAAGTTGCGAATCTGTATTATAGCCTCGGAGATATCTATAAGAAAAAAGGCCTTTACCGGCTCTCTCTTGAGAACTGTCTGGAAGGGTTGAAAATCTATGAGAGGTTAAACGACAGCGCCGGCCTGTCCGATATCTACATCTGTATGGGCAGTTTATACAAATACCAGAATAATAATGCCAGGGCTCTGGATTACTACAATAAAAGTCTGAATCTCAGGACCGGAATAAACGACTTTGAAGGTATGGCGGTGGCTTATAATAATATAGGTGTTGTATATTCCCTTGAAGGTAATGAAGACCTTGCCCTGGATTATTTCAACCGGAGTCTCAATATGTTCATTGAAGCAGGTGATATAAAAAACGAGGGGATTACCCTGGGGAACATTGCCGGTATATACCTTACCCAGCAGAAATATGATGAAGCTTTGGAATCTATTACCAGAAGCCTGAAAATTCATACTGAAATTGGATATTCACGGGGTCAGGCAATTCAATATCAATCGCTTGGCAGATACTATAATCTCACCGGAAACAGCGATCTGGCCATTGAAAACATGGTGAAATCGTTTGAATTATTTAGTATTCTTGGAAGACTTGAGGATGAAAAGGAGGTAACAGCTTCTCTGAGTGAGGTTTACTATAATAAAGGAGATTTCAAAAATGCATTTGATTACTTTTCATTATATAAGGATATAAGCGACAGGATTTTCAATTTAGAGATGATGAAAAGTATTACCCTGATGGAGTACGAGTATAACCAGTCAAAAGAGACTGAGATCCATAGTTTAAAGGATCAAAAGCGAAAGATAATTAATACATCGATTCTTTTTGCCCTGGCATTTACTATAATAATTGTCGCTTTACTCTTCTCCCAGTTAAAAATCAGTAACAGGCATCATTCCCTCAAATTCAAGAATATTGAGCTTGAGAAGAGACAAATTGAGACTGACCTGGAACTTAAACAAAAAGAACTGACAGCCAGTACAATATATATGGTAAGAACAAGTGAAATTATTAATAGTATCGTTGAGCGTTTTGAAAGTGCAAAAAAGAACCTTAAGGAAGAAAATATTCCGGTTATTTCAAATATAATAGATGACCTGAAGAGCAGCGCAAATATAAATATTTGGGAGGATTTTGAGATCCGGTTTCTTCAGGTTTATAAAGCATTCTATGAAAATCTTCAGGAAAAATTTCCCGATCTGACCACAAATGAAAAACGAATATCCGCTTTTATCAGGCTCGATATGTCAACAAAGGAGATATCCTCTATCACTACCCAATCACCTCATAGCATCAATATCGCCCGTACAAGACTCAGGAAAAAACTGGGACTTGCCAATAAAGATATTAACTTATCATCCTTCTTGTCTCAATTCTAGTGATACACCCCTGATATATAACAGTCTCCTGTTGTCAGTTTATTGCAATGCTGCCCGGGTTCAATCATCGGCTTAATTCCGCACTTTTTTCAATGTATTATTAATGTATTAATGGTAAAAAACCGAGTATATCATTTGTATGTCTGTATAATAAAGAGGTATGCAGGTTGTATCTCCAATAAACTTAAGTATTGTCAGGTATTGGCCGAACTTTAATCCTGAATTAACAACCAACAGAAAAATGCTTGGAATCCTCAGGTACCTTCTTCCGATTATTTTGATCGCACTTTCCGCGCAGGCAGAAGCTTGTGCATCAATAACAAATTCTAATGATTCGCTGATCCTTGCTTCAGTTAAGAACGGAGATATTTCAAATCTGAATGATCTTTTCAGGTTGCCCATTGATCTGAACCGTGAATATGGCAAAGAAAAAAGGACGCTCCTGGCATATGCAATTGAAAACGGACAGGTTGAAAGTGTCACATTTCTCATTGATAAGGGGGCAGATATAGAACAGCCAAATGAGAATAAAACACCCCTTATGTATGCCGCAAGGTATGGCAGCACTATGATAACTGAGATCCTTTTAAGGGAAGGTGCAAATATTAATTTTATTAACGGGGACAGAAACACTGCATTCCACTACGCTGCCAAATATAACAATCTGGAGGTTCTTAAAATACTATACGAAAACGGTGCTAAGATCAATATCCCCAACTGGGATAACTGGACAGCCCTTGATTATGCAATAATTAATAGTAACGAAGAAATCCAGGATTGGCTCAGGATGATAGGATGCCTTGTTCTAAAAAAGAATATCCCTGACTATTTCGATGGTCCCTATATAGATGTGCCTGACACCGGAAGGTTGAGCATTAAATACCTGGTTAACAAAGAAAGGAAACAGAAGAGCAGTTTTATCTCGGAGGAGATACCGGTAGTTGAGTCTGAAATAAGAATCGACGGACTTAAGAAGGATAAGAAAGAATATTATATTACACTTAATCCGGAACCTCCACCATGCCGTTACATAGAGCAATCCAGCGTATTTGTGATAGGAGATATTCACGGACAGTATGACAGGATGGTAAAGATGCTCATAAGCGGAGAGGTAATCGACAAAGATCTTCACTGGATATGGGGTGACCGGCACCTGGTTTTTGTTGGAGATATCCTTGATCGTGGTGAGGGTGTTATGGAGGCTCTCTGGCTTATTTACAACCTTGAGAGAGAGGCTGAAGTCTGCAACGGGAAGGTTCACATGCTGATAGGAAATCATGAAGCAATGATCATCAAGAATGATATCAGGTATATAGCCAACAAGTACTACAGCCTTACCTCAAACCTTAACATCGATTACTACAGCCTCTTTTCAGAAAACACAATCCTGGGAAGATGGCTAAGATCAAAAAATGTAGTGGAGATCATAGGCAATACTATGTTCATTCACGCAGGTATTTCTCCGGAGCTGGCTGCACAGGGCCTTTCAATAGAAGAGATTAATGACTCATTCCGTGAATACCTTAAGAGCGGTTTGGACTCAATAAATCCTGACCTGATTAATATACTGAGAGGAAACCTGGGTCCGGTCTGGTACAGGGGTTACATAAAATCAGGTAGTGGTTATCCAGAAATTGAGATGGGTCAACTTGACTCAATATTGAATCAGTACTCAGCTAAAAAGGTTGTAGTGGGACATACTGAAGTTGATGAAATATTACCGCTGAAAAACGGCAAAGTAATACCTGTTAACATTCCACTCGCCAACAAAAGAATTTTAGAACAGGCTCTCCTGATTGAAGAGGATGTATTATACCGGCTTACTACAGAAAAATCAAAAACTATTATGAAATAAACTACCTAATAACTGATGCCTATGAAAATAAATCTTATTAACCGACCCCTTCTTCGACTGAACTAGACTCTTTTTGATTTATTGGAACAGGGCGAAGAAAAGACTCTTTAATTCCAAAAAAACTAAAACAACGTTCAAAAACCAAATCTATGAAAAAAAAGATTGTTTTATTTTGTCTAATAATGTGCATCGGTTTTCCAATGCTTAATGCACAGAATATCAGCATTTCCGGAACTGTAACCGACAATGCTACCGGACAGCAATTGCCCGGTGTAAGTGTTGTTATAAAGGGGACATTTACCGGAACAGCTACTGATACTGATGGTGCTTATACCATAAGCGTACCTTCCTCCGGGACTATCCTGGTTTTTTCTTTTATGGGTTATGTCACACAGGAAGTTCCTGTTGGTGAAACAACAGTAGTTAATGTTGCAATGGAACCGGATGTGATACGGCTTTCAGAGGTTGTAGTCACTGCACTTGGTATTCAGAAACAAGCCAGGGAACTTGGTTATGGTATTTCTGGTGTTAAATCTGAGGATCTAACAGTTGCCAGGGAATCGAATGTTCTAAATGCCCTTCAGGGAAAAGTAACCGGGGTCAATATTTCTGCAACCGGGGGAAACCTTGGCGGATCTGTAAAAATTATTGTTAGAGGAGTTACCTCTCTGGGTGGAAGAAATAACCCTCTATGGATTGTTGATGGTGTGCCAATTAATGATGAACAAACGGTGTCTTCTAACACAGGTTCACGAATTCAGGGTAACCGTGATTTTGCCAATGGTGCTTCAGTCATTAACCCTGATGATATTGAATCGATGACTGTTTTGAAAGGGGCTGCTGCAAGTGCACTATATGGTTCACGAGCTGCTGCCGGGGTAATTGTAGTAACTACAAAAAAGGGCAAGTCATCGATGGGTGCGGGGCCTGATGTTACTGTTAGTTCCTCCTATCGCTTTGACAATATCTTTAAAGTTCCGGATTTCCAAAACGAGTATTCAGCAGGGAATTTTTCGAAATATGACTCCTCATCATTTAGTAACTGGGGGGCAAGAATTGTCGGGCAGATGGTATCGGATGCTATTACTGGTGAGCAGGTTGCTTTGCAAGCCTACCCGGAAAACTATAAAGATTATTATAAGACAGGAAAAACCCTGATCAACAATGTCAGTATCTCTGATGCCAGTGATCGCGGTGATTACCGGTTAAGTGTCACCTCATTAAACCAAACCGGGATACTGCCAAATGCTGAACTTGATAGAATAACCACCAGTTTTAATGCCGGGATGAAGCATTCGGAAAAATTAACTTCACGTTTTTCAGTTCAATATATTAATACCAAAACTCAGGGAACGGGCGCTTCAGGGACAAATGATCCAAACGTAATTGGTCCTACTGTTTTTACCAGAACCCATGATTTTAAACAATTTAAACCATGGATTGATGAAAGTGGAAATCAAATAAACGCTGTTGGTGATTTCGAGAACAATCCATTCTGGATAAGATATGAAAACAGGAATGAAAGAGATGATCAACGATTTATTGGTAGTTTTGAGACTACCTACACGCCTCTTGATGGATTAAATCTTCTGGCTCGTATTGGTTACGATTATGATGGTGATAATCGTTTGGTAACGAATAGAAACGGAACCATAGGCTTCGCTCAGGGAGATTTCCTGGTTGATGGTCTTCAGAGAACCCAGCTTAATACCGATATAATCGCAACATACTTAGCCGATATTACCGAGGATCTGAAATTAAATATTCTTGGGGGATTTAACTATAATAAGCGAATTTATAAAAAAGAGCAGTTGTTCTCTTCAGCTTTAAGTATTCCAAACCTGTTTAGTCCTTCGAATGCATTAACCAATGTTCCCACACGCAACTATTCAGAGTATGTTTTATTTGGTGCTTATGGAGAGGTTGCCATGACCTACATGAACTGGGCTACCCTTTCCCTGACCGGTAGAAATGACTGGTCTTCTACACTTCCGGCAGATTCGCGATCATATTTTTATCCATCAGCCAGTTTGGCTGTTGTCGTTACAGATGCCTTAGGAATTAGTAGTAAGGCCATATCATATGGTAAACTTAGGGCAAGTTATGGCCAGGTAGGAAATGATACAGACCCTTATCAGTTAGATTTTACTTTTGATCCGCAATCCAGTGCATCAGGTCAGTATAACAGTTGGGTTAATTTCCCATTTGATGGTCGCTTAGGATTTGCAGCTTCCTCGACAATTCCGCCAACTACCCTGGTACCTGAAAAACAAACAACAGTAGAAATCGGGGCAGAGGTTAATTTTATAAATAATCGTATCAAACTGGATGTAGCTTATTTTAATTCAAGTAATAAAAATCAGATAATACCAGTTCCTATTCCACAATCGACCGGATATAGCTATAAAATACTAAATATTGGTGAGATAACTACAAGTGGTATAGAATTTACTATAGATGCGGATATTGTCAGGACCGCCAATTTTGTATGGAGCTCAATGGTTAATTTTACCCGCAATGAGGCTATTGTAAAAAGTCTGGCGGAAGGATCAGAGAGACTTACTATTGCGAGTGAGTTTAGCAGTAATAATATTATAGCTACTCCGGGCCTGCCGTTTCAACTGAATACAACCTCATATGTAGTGGATACAGTATCAGGGAGACCTATAATAAATCCATTGACCGGGTTGAGGCAAGATGGTGCTGCAATAAATCATGGTTCGATAATGCCTGATTTTAGCTTCGGATTTATAAACTCATTTAGCTATAAAAACATCACAGTATCAGCAGCGATTGATGGCAGAGTGGGTGGATTACTGTCTTCCGGTTCGGTGCGAAACCTGTGGAATGGCGGCTTTACAAAATTAACGGCAGAAAACAGGGAAGGAACCTTTATAGACAGAACCGGAGTTCTGGATAATGGTGATGGTACATTTCGCGATAATGATATTCCCGCCAGAAGTGCTGAGGTATTCTGGAAATCTCTTGATGACATGAGTGTTTCTACTGCCTCCATTTTCGAGGCTACCTTTGTTAAGCTTAGAGAGGTTGCAATTTACTATCAGTTCCCAACAGGAATATTTGGTAACTCTTTTGTGAAAGGATTCCAGGTGGGTGTTGAAGGGAGAAACCTGATGCTATTGTACACAAAAGTTCCGGACATTGATCCTGAAGCGAATACATTTGGCTCTGGTGCAGATGGTTTCGGTATTGAGAGAAATGCGGTTCCATCTACCCGTAGTTTAGGATTTAATGTAAGATTAACATTTTAAATTATATTAGATATGAAAAAGTTATTATACCTGCCGGCATTAGTTTTTTTACTTTTGACAATGTCCTGTGAGGAACAATTAGATATAAATATTGATCCTTTGGCGGCTTCGTCTGCCGATCCAAATGCAGTGTTGCCTTATATACTGGTTCAGTATAGCTACAGGCATTCATCTGAGATGACGATGCGTACGCTTGATGTATATCAACACACGTCCTACACCGTTGGCTCTCCAAGAGAAGGAAAGACTTCAAATAACACTACCGGTAATACCTGGAGAAACCTCTATCAACAGGTGATGGGAAATAGTGCACGTATCGAAGCCGATGCAAAAGAAGCAGGGCCTGCCAGCAATAATATTGCGGCCATAGCTGTTATTTTAAAAGCGCTGGCCTTTCATGACGCAACCCTGGCATGGGAGTATGTTCCGTTTACACAGGCTTTGAATGCCATTGATTATCCGACACCCGAGTTTGACGATCAGGAAACTGTGCTACATGGTATTGTTGACTATCTTGACGAAGCAATTGCTCTGATTGATGCGATGCCTGCTACCGGGAATTTCAATGTTACACAAGGCGATCTCATCTATGGTGGAGATATGACGAAATGGCGTAAATATGCTAATTCACTGAAATTACGTGTATTGATGATTATCAGAAATAAAGATACCTCAGTGGATGCAGAGATAATCCAAACTTTAGGAGAGCCTCTTATTACATCAAGTGATGACGCTATGCTCCTGAAATATCCCGGTACACCGGATAATACTCATGCTTTCTTTCGTTACCTCCAAAACGCTGGAGCTACCTCTAATGAAACATATAATTTTTGGGGCCCATCCGCAGCAATACGCACTCTGTTGGAAGGGGATCCACGATTGGAGCTTTGGTGTGTTGATGGAACGCTCGGGGGATATCTGCCAAGTAATATTGGTGTAAGACCAAATGCAACCAGGGCCAGATATTCGGATAATGTATTCAGGGCCGACAGGCCTGATATCTGGTTTTTGCCAGCCGAAGTCAGCCTGTACCGGGCAGAATTGGCAATATTAGGTGTCACTGCGGGTGACGCTAATGCAGCTTATCGTGATGGTGTAACAAAATCGCTAAAGTTCTGGGGTCAGGATATACCAGGAGCTATAAAAACCCTTTCTGATACTGAAATCAGTGATTATGTTAATACTCTGACTAATATTAATACGCTTACACCAACTGAGGCATTGACAAATATATGGGAAGAGCAGTACCTGGATAGTTTCTTACGGGTGGTAGAAGCATGGACCCATGTCAGGCGGACAAAAGTACCTGATATTCAAGCCGCTCCAGCATCTAAAATTACAACAATGTTAAAGAGGTTTACCTATCCTACTGCGGAAATCGGGGCTAATCCCAATACACCTCCAAATCCGGCTACTGATGTACCACATTGGTTCGAAAAATAAAAACTTGAAAAAATGAAAAAACTTTATATTATCTTAATAATTAGTTTGGCCTTCGCTTCATGCGAGGATTTCGATTTTGCAGACCAGGGCTTTGATCTGGAGGCTTTACCCGGATATGTTGCATTCGCAAATTCCGGAGGTACAGTGGTACCACCAGTTAGTAATGTTAATGAGAATGCCGGCTCAACCAGTTTTCGGATAGAGTGTCCAACAGGTAACCTTACTGCGATTACTGTTACATTTTCATTTGCCGGCAGTGCAGTCTATGGAACAGATTTTACGGCTCCTAATTCTTCTGCCGCTGGTGGCACAATTGTTCTGCCAAACAGTATCTATGATGTTAATGACTATAACCATGTTGATCTTGTTGTTAGTCTTTTAACTGACGGTGTTACGGATGGTGATAAAACTCTTACTATAACATTAACTGGTGCAGTTGATGGTGATGGTGAGCAGTACAGTGTCGGCAGAGGAAATTATATGAAAGTGGCAACTGTAAATATTGCTGATGTAGATTGATAAATATTGAAACTTGTTTCCTTAAAGAGCCGGCTCTGCCGGCTTCTGTGACCTTATTAGAAAAAGAAAGGATATTGTAAGGTCGGTTAAAATTGACTTATGTTAATTTTAGGCTTGTTGGCGCCGGTATTTAATCACCGGCGCCTTTTCTTAAGTACAACATATAAAACATTAAACCTGGCTTAATTATTTAACAATCGAATCATAAAGAAACTTTATCTCCTTCTCCCACATTTCTTCATCGGGAGTCTCAAGGATCAGGGGAATATTATCCATTCTCGGATCATTCATTATCCTGATGAAAAGTTCATTACCTATAAAGCCCTCTCCTATCTGGTGGTGGCGGTCAACCCTTGTACCAAAATCCTTTTTTGAATCATTGATATGCATCCCTTTAAGGTACCTGAGTCCCACAATTCTCTCAAACTCCATAAATGTTCTCTCGTAACCCTCTTCACTCTTCAGGTCGTAACCGGCAGCAAATGAATGGGCCGTATCCAGGCATACCCCTACCCTGCTTTTGTCTTCTACGTGATCAATAATGAAGCTGATCTGTTCAAAAGCATGTCCCAGGTTTGTTCCCTGGCCTGCTGTATTCTCAATTACGGCAGTAATTCCGCTGGTTTTATCCAGGGTAATGTTGACCGATTCTGCTATTGTCTTCAGGCAGCTCTCAATATCGGTCCTGTTCAGGTGACTCCCGGGGTGAAAATTCAACCTGTCGAGTCCTAACTGCTCACATCTTTTCATTTCATCAAGGAATGCGGCCCTTGACTTTACGAGCTCCTCCTTTGCCGGGTGCCCCAGGTTAATAAGGTAGCTGTCGTGAGGCAGTATCTGGAATGGTCTGTATCCATATTTCTCACAGTTATCCCTGAATTTATCAATGCTTTTCTGCTCCAGCGGCCTGGATACCCACTGCCTCTGGTTCCTGGTGAACAGGGCAAAAGCCCTGGCTCCGATATTATGAGCATTCCAAGGTGCATTTTCAACACCCCCGGATGTGCTTACATGTGCTCCAAGATATTTCATAATTTAGTTATTGAATCCGAGGCGATGTATTACTATATAAAATTCGTAAATAGATCATTTTATACAACATTTTATGCGTTGGTAAACCAAATTAATAATTATTCTAAATAAGCTATAAATCATTATTATTCATTCATTTATCAAATTGGTCAAAAAATCAATTAATTAATTAAGTGTTAACAGACATCATTTTCTTGGTACTAATATGTTAAAAATGCATAATTTGCAGTAGCTATGAAATAACTGTATTAATAGTTTTTATTAACCTAAACTAAAATTTTATGAGAAAGTTCTTATTAATGCTGGTGCTTTTTAGCACTGGTGTGGTCTTGTTTTCCCAGGTAACAGTGGTGACCGGCACGGTTACCAGTTCCGAGGAAAATCTGACCATCCCCGGAGTTTCCGTTATTGTGAAAGGAACCTCGCTGGGTGTTGCAACGAACATGGATGGAGGTTTCACCATCAATGTCCCTGAAGGTTCTACCACTCTTGTATTCTCTTTTCTGGGAATGTTGACCCAGGAAATTGAGATTGAAGGAAGATCGACAATAGATGTTGTAATGGAACCTGACTTGATGAAAGTTGACGAGGTGCTGGTTGTAGCCTATGGCTCTGCCAAAAAGAGTGCCTTTACCGGTTCTGCGTCCCAGGTCGATAGCAAAAAGATCGAATCAAGACCTGTTGGCAATTTTACAACAGCAATTGAAGGTCAGGCTGCCGGTATCCAGGTAACCCGTGCAAGCGGACAGCCCGGATCAAGCGCATCGATCAGGATAAGGGGCATTGGTTCTATAAATGCCAGCAATTCACCGCTCTATGTGGTTGATGGTGTGCCCTACTCCGGAAATCTTGCCAGTATCAGCAGCGATGATATTGAAAGTATTACCATTCTGAAAGATGCTGCTTCTACTGCACTTTACGGCAATAAGGCTGCAAATGGCGTTGTCCTGGTAACTACCAAAAAGGGAAGGCCAGGCGAGGGAAGGTTTAATTTGAAGATTACACAGGGTATTACCACCCGAGCACTGCCCGAGTATGAAAGAATGGATGCATTCCAGTACTACCCGGTTCAGTGGGAATCACTCCGTAATTCCTATCTTACCGGAGGTAATGATCTGGCAACTGCCAATCAGGATGCTACCGACGACCTTCTTGGACTTTTGAGATACAATCCCTTCAATGTTCCAGATAATGCTATCATGAATACTGACGGTACGCTGAATTCAGGCGCTGCCTTGAAGTATGATGATCTCGACTGGTTTGAACCGCTTGTTAAGCCCGGTAAAAGACAGGAATACAATCTTTCATTTGATGGTGGTAACGAAACAACTGACTATTATGTTTCAATGGGATACCTTGACGAGTCAGGCTGGACAGCACAGTCAGACTATGATCGTTTCAGCGGTCGTGTTCAATTGAATACCAGACCCAGAGACTGGTTTAAGACTGGTTTAAACCTTAATGCTTCAATAGTTGAGTCTCAAACTGTACCCACAGGTGGTACCTCTTATGTAAACCAGTTCTTCTTTTCAAGAAACATCGGACCTATCTATCCGGTTTACGTGCACGATCCGGTGACAGGGGAATACATCCTTGACAGTAATGGAAAGAAGATTTACGATATTGGTACCGGCGAATATGGAACTCCGACCAGAGGAGCTGGTGGTATGCCTGGAAGACATTCTGTTGCTGAAACTCTATGGAACGACGATCTAACTCAAAGAAAGGTTATCGGAGCTAAAACGTATCTTGAATTATCCTTCCTGAAGGATTTCAAATTCACCACTAATATCAGTGTTGACGTAAATAACTTTAACTTAAGGAGCTATGAGAATACTAAGGTTGGTGATGGTGCGCCAGCCGGAAGGGCCGAACGTCGTAATTCTGTCACCACATCGGTGAACATCAACCAGCTTCTTAACTACAACAAGTCATTTGGGAGTCACACCATTTCTGCACTTGTTGGACACGAAAGTTATGATTATACTTACAATTACTTCCGTGGTTTTCGCCAGGGACAGATTTCAGAAGGCAGCAGCGAGCTGGTGAACTTTACCCAGACTAACAGTCTTACATCATATACTGATAAATATCGGACCGAAGGTTACCTTGGCCGACTCGACTACGATTATGATGGCAAGTATTTCTTTACTGCTTCCTACAGGAGAGATGGATCATCAAAATTCTACACAGATGTTCGCTGGGGTGATTTCTGGTCACTAAGCGCCGCTTGGCGCCTGGATCAGGAATCATTTATCCGCGATCTGAACTGGGTGAATGTGTTTAAGCTGAGAGGATCATATGGACAGGTAGGTAATGACTCCGGTATCAGTGATTACGCATATCAGTCACTTTACAGTATCTACAATAACCAGACTGAGCCTGGCTTCAGGCAGGACACTCCTTCAGCATATGAGCTACAGTGGGAATCGAGTAACAGTTTTGATATCGCTGTCGAATTCGGATTATTCAGCAGGATATTCGGTACAGTGGAATTTTTCCACAGGATATCAGATAACCTCCTGTTTGCGGTTCCTGTTCCTCTCTCAAGCGGACTGTCCTCTATCGATATGAATATTGGCACAATGTATAACCAGGGAATTGAATTCCAGGTATCCGGTGATGTAATCCAGACATCTGACTTCAGGTGGAATATTAACCTTGTTGCTTCAACTTTTAAAAATGAGATTACAAAACTGCCACAGGAAGAGATAATCTCTGGTACCAAGAAGCTGATGGTAGGTCATTCAATCTATGATTTCTGGTTGCGCGAATGGTACGGTGTGGACCCAGACAATGGTGATGCACTTTACACCGCAGAAGATTGGGACGCAGCCACATGCCAGGTGATCGGAGCTGACACTTTAACTACAGACTATAATAATGCACTGTTTAAGTACGTGGGAACTTCAATCCCTGACCTGGTCGGGAGTATTACAAATAGCATCTCATTTAAAGGATTTGAGCTTTCTGCTATGCTAACTTACCAGCTTGGTGGACTTGTACTTGATGGTACATACGCGGGTTACATGAGTTATAATGACTTTGGTGGCTCAATGCATGTTGACCTCCTTGATTCATGGAAACAACCTGGTGATGTTACAGACATACCGAGGATCGACAATGCCCGCAGTACTCAACATAACTCTACTTCAAGCCGCTGGCTTACTTCCGCCAACTATCTGAACATCAGGAGTGTCACGCTCTCGTATAATCTTCCAAGTTCTCTGCTGAATACTCTTGACCTGGGTAATGTAAGAATATTCCTTAGTGGAGAAAACCTTAAGATGTTTAATGCACGCAAGGGTCTGGACACCCAGGGAAGTTTTGGGGGGACAACAGACAATGTATATACGGCGGCCAGAATAATGACTGCCGGGATAAATGTCCAATTCTAAATATTTAGTGCAATGAAAAAGATTATATATATATTATTCGTATTTGCCGCTGCAACAATCACATTCAATTCATGCAGCGAGGATTTCCTGGAAACTTCCCCCACTGACCAGATTTCAGAGGCTACTGTCTTTGCATCAACTTCAAATGCATGGGGAGCTATCAACGGTATACACAGATCACTATATCTTCGTTATGCCTCCCAGGGTGAAGGGGGTATTGGTGGCATAATGATCCTGACAGATATGCTGGGTGAAGACGTGGTTATGACCAGTGCCGGTAACGGTTGGTATAACAATCTCTACAAGTGGTTAGATCATAGGAATGAGACTGACCGTGATAATCAATTTCCCTGGATAGTATTCTACCGGGTGACTGCTAATGCCAATATGATTATTGCCAACATTGACGATGCAACCGGTGTCCAGGAAGACAGGGATATTATCAAGGGTCAGGCGCTTTTTTACAGGGCCTGGTGTCATTATAACCTGGTTCAGTTCTATGCTCAACGTTATGATGGAGCTGGTACAAATTCACAGGCAGGTGTTCCCATTATGATTGATAACACCATTGAAGGTTTACCACGCTCAAGCGTTGAAGATGTGTACACTCAGATCAATGCGGACCTTGATGATGCAATAGTGCTTTTACAGGGATACGACCGTGTTAATAAATCCCACATTAATGTTGATGTGGCTCGTGGATTAAAGGCTCGTGTTGCACTCACAATGCAGGACTGGGCTACAGCCGCCACCTATGCAGGTCAGGTTATTGCAGCTGCTGATTTCTCACTTATGGATAGTGCAGATTACACAGCCGGATTCAATGACTATACCAATGATGAGTGGATGTGGGGATGTCACCTTATTGAAGAGCAGACAACCTACTTTGCCCATTTTTTTGCCTATATGTCAAGGAATTTCAGCTCAACAAATATCCGCTCAAATCCGAAGGCAATCAGCACACTTCTGTATGCCCAGATTCCGGCAACAGATGTAAGGTCAGTGATCTTTGACCCGACAGGATTGCATACATCAATAGGTCTTGCTTCAAATTTCACTATATTCCCCTACACCAGCCAGAAGTTCCTTGCTGTAGGTGGCGCTGACAGCCGCGGGGATATTCCTTATATGAGGCTCGGTGAAATGTATCTGATACTTGCTGAAGCTCAGGCCAGGCAGAGCCAGAACGGAACAGCACAGCAAACCTTGTTCGACCTGGTATCAGCAAGGGATGGAGCTTACACGCTCTCTGCTAATAACGGGCAGGCACTCATTAATGAGATCCTGCTCCAGCGTAGAATTGAGCTGTGGGGCGAAGGATTCCGTTTCTTTGACCTTAAGCGCACAAACAGTGCTCTCGACAGGAATGGGGCTAACCACAATGCATCGCTATGTGGCATATTTGATGTTCCTCCAGGTGATGCCAGGTGGGAATGGCTCATACCCAGAGATGAACTGGACGCCAATCCAAATATGGATCAAAACCCGTTGACAAAATAAATGGTTAATCATCTATCGATAAAAAAAGCAGCCGCAGGGCTGCTTTTTTTATGATTAAAGATTATAAAATTATAAGATTATAAGATTTGTAGGATTCATAGGATTTCTTAATTTGTAGGTGGAATAAAACAAATGTTTCACTGAAAAATACAGGACTTGTGAAAATTGACAGATTTGAGGATGCTGAAGTATGGCGTTTGGCAAGAGATTTTGCTGGCAAGATATATTTACAAACAATAAGCGGCAATCTGGCCAGAGACTATTCTTTCAGAGACCGGCTTAGAAGGTCAGCTGTATCTATTATGGCTAATATTGCTGAAGGATTCGAACGACAGACCAATAAGGAGTTAGTGCAATTTCTTTATATTGCCAAGGGATCAGCTGGTGAATTAAGGAGTCATTTATGCCTGGCCTATGATGTAGGGTACCTTGACGAAAATACAGTAAATGAATTGTTGGAACAAGCACTGAAGATATCCAGATCTTTAAGCGGTTTCATTAAATATCTTCAAAACAATTAAAATATCTCCCTTGATAATCTGACAATCTGCTAATCTGATAATCTGATAATCTGATAATCTGACAATCTGATAATCTGATAATCTTATAATCTGATAATTTTTATAATTTTATAATCACCTATTAAATATAAATCCTATATCATGAGAGCTACATCCTTACTTAAAACCAGTTTACTTACCCTTGTCATATGTATGTTATCGATCCCCTCCACTCCTGGTCAATCATCCGGTTCAATAATAAATCCAAAAGATCATTTTGGTTTTACCCCGGGTGATGATGGAATGCTGTTCGACTACGGTGGTCTGACAGGATACCTTAAAGTTCTTGATGATGCAAGTCCGAAGCTTAAAATGGTAGAGATTGGCAGTTCACCAATGGGCAAACCGATGTACATTGCCTTTGTATCATCGGCAGATAATATATCCAGGCTTGGTGAACTTAAAGAGATTAACCGGGAGCTTGCCCTTAATCCGGATATCCCGGATGCTGTAAGAAAATCTTTGATCGATAATGGAAAAGTTTTTGTACTTGGGACACATTCACTGCATTCAAGCGAGGTTGCACCGGCGCAGGCTGTTCCCATCATCGCTCATAAGCTTATTACATCAGATGATCCGCTGGTCCGAAAGATTTTGGATGAGGTAGTCTTTATGATAGTGCCGAATCCAAACCCGGATGGGATGGATATGATCGTCAATAACTATAAGAAATATAAAGGTACCAGATACGAAGGTGCGATTCTGCCCGGAGTATATCATAAGTATGTCGGGCACGACAATAACCGTGATTTTGTAATTCTCTCTCAGGAGGATACAAAAGTCACTAACAGGATCTATAGCCGGGACTGGTTTCCGCAGGTATATGTCGATAAGCACCAGATGGGTTCCAGCGGTATAAGATACTTTGTACCACCGCTGCATGATCCGATAGCGGAGGTTGTAGATGCTGAACTCTGGAACTGGACAGGTATCTTCAGCGCCAACATGCTCAAAGATATGACCAGCGAGGGTCTTGCCGGTGTGGGAACCCATACGATCTTTGATCTGTACTGGCCGGGAGCCTCTCTCACTGCTATCTGGAAAAATGTTATTGGAATGCTAACCGAGGCGGCCGGTGTAAAAACTGCGACACCAATATATGTGGAGCCAAATGAGCTAAGCGTCGGAGGAAAAGGATTATCAGAATATAAAAAGGGCGTAAACCTGCCTCTTCCCTGGGAAGGAGGCTGGTGGAAGCTTGAAGATATTGTGGAATACGAAATTGCATCCACGATGTCGGTTTTGAAAACAGCATACCTGCATAAAGATGCGATTTTGCAGTTCAGGAATGACCTGTGCAGAAAAGAGGTTGAAAATGGTAAGACCAAACCTCCCTGTTATTATGTCTTGCCAGAGGATCAAAGGGACCAGAGTGAGTTTGTGGACCTTGTGAATCTGATGAAAGAACATGGTATAAATATATTCCGGTTAAAGGAAGAATTTAATTTGTCAGGCATAAATCTCCACAAGGGCGATATAGTGATCCCCCTCGCCCAACCCTTCCGTCCCTTTATAAAAGAGGTGATGGAAGCCCAGCAGTACCCTGTGCGTCATTATACCCCCGGGGGCGAGGTCATAAAGCCTTATGATATAACCAGCTGGTCGCTACCCCTGCACAGGCAGGTAAGGGCTCTTGAGATAACCGGGCGGAGTCAGGAATTTGAATTTGTACTTGAAAAAGTAGAAGGCGAATATGATCTGTCAGGGAACACTGCAGGAGATTACTGGGCTGCTCTGTTCCCTGCTGAGGCAAATGGCAGCTTCAAGGCTGCATTCTCAGCTTCCATACAGGGTCTGAAAGTAGAACGCATTGCACAGGATAATTCATATAACGGAAAGACAATTACAGCAGGAAGCTTTTTAGTCTATGGCATGGGAAGCACATACGATAAAATAAACAGCATAACTAAAGAGCTGAAGTTTTCTCCATATTACATTGATAATAAAACAGATATTAAGACCACCTCCTTTGAAATTCCGCGAATAGCTCTCATTGAGCCCTTTTTCCGCAATACAGACGCAGGCTGGACAAGATTTGTTCTTGATAGTTATAATATACCATTCACAGTTATTCGTCCTGGTGAGTTTGAAAACACAGACTTTGTAAAAGATTATGATGTTGTTATATTCCCGAGCTGCAGTAAGGCCCTGCTTATGACCGGTAAAATGAGCCCCGATGGCAGCTATCTCACGGGCTCTGCCCACCCGGACTTTATTAAAGGGATCGGTGATGAAGGGATGAAAAAACTGATGGCATTTCTTGACAATGGAGGAACTATATTAGCCTGGGGCGAGTCAACGGAATTATTCGTTGGAAAATTAGAGATCTCCAGGGGGGATTCGAAAGAGGAGTTTCACCTGCCTTTCATCCTGTCAGAGGAAATTTACAGATCAGGATTATATGTGCCGGGATCTTTATTGCAGGTAGAGGTATTACAGGGGCACCCATTGACTTTTGGTATGCCTGAGAAGGCCGGCATATATTTCAGTAACACCCAGGTTTTTTCGACATCAATACCAGGATTCGATATGGACAGGAGGGTGATCGCAAAATTCCCTGAGAAAGATATCCTTTTGAGCGGTTACGCGGAGAATGAAGAACTGCTTGGGAATAAATCAGCTATTATATGGCTTAAAAAAGGTAAAGGCCAGCTTGTGCTATTTGGATTCAACCCACAGTTCAGGGCGTCGACCCAGGGATCTTATAAGTTACTGTTTAATGCAATATTGCTGCCGGAAGCGGAAGCTGAGAGGTGAGTGGTGAGAGGTAAGATGTGAGAGGTGAGATGTGAAGGCCCCGATATCCCGACGATACTGTCGGGATTTTCAGGACTGAGTGGAGAGGAAGTCAGGAGAGTTGGTTTGCAGGTCGGGATTTATTAAATTAGAGTTGTGGAATAATTAATGAGATGGAAAACAACAATAGTTTTATTTATGTGATATTCGGCGCTTCCGGTGACCTGACAAGGAGAAAACTTGTCCCTGCGTTGTATTCGCTGTTCGTGCAAAACTTGCTTCCTGAAAATTTCGTTCTCCTGGGTGTTTCCCGGTCTCAATTCACCGATGATGAATTCAGGGAGAGAATGAAATCGGCCATCAACGAGTTTAATGAAATTGATAATACATCACGGATTGATGAATTCATTAAGAAAATCTCTTACACCACCATCCGGTTCGATGACGCCTCCTCGTACCGGCTGTTAAAACATCGTTTGGAGTTGCTGAGGAGTGAAGGGCATATCAGCGGCAACAAATTATTCTACCTGGCGACCCCCCCAGGTTTATACGGGATTATTCCCCGGCACCTGGCTTCAGCAGGATTAAATAACCAGGTTGACGGATGGAAGCGGCTGATCATTGAAAAACCATTTGGATATGATCTGGAATCGGCTTCAATTCTTAAAGATCAACTTCTGAAGGACTGGTCAGAGGAACAATTGTACAGGATCGATCACTACCTGGGCAAAGAAACTGTCCAGAACATGCTGGTCACAAGATTTGCAAACGGGATCTTTGAACCACTCTGGAACCGGAATTTTGTTCATCATGTAGAAATCACTTCGGCTGAAAGCATAGGGATTGAAAAACGCGGCGGCTACTATGACAGTTCAGGGGCATTACGCGATATGGTACAGAACCATTTGCTGCAGGTAGCAGCATTATCAGCCATGGAAACGCCATCTTCCCTCGAGCCGGCTGCCATCCGTAATGAAATCTTAAAAGTATTTCAGTCGCTTCGTCCTGTCAAAAGAGAAGAGGTGAAAAATATTGCCATTCGTGGCCAGTATCTTTCTTCAACAATAAAAGGCAAAACCATACCCGGTTACCGTGAAGAAGAGGGTGTTAAGGAGGATTCCGTTACAGAAACCTATGCAGCCCTGAAGTTTTATGTCGATAACTGGAGATGGGGAGGTGTTCCATTCTACATACGTACCGGGAAAAGAATGCCGACACGTGTTTCTGAGGTAGTGATCCATTTTAAGCCAACCCCCCACTTCCTGTTCTCACATAATCCAAACTGCCAATCATGTAATCAGTTGGTTATCCGGATTCAGCCTGATGAAGGCATACTGCTGAAATTTGGAATGAAAACCCCTGGGGCCGGCTTTGATGTCCGGAATGTAAATATGGATTTTCACTACTCCGATCTTTCCGTTAACAGGATACCTTCGGCTTATGAGCGACTGATTTGGGATGCTGTAAAGGGAGACTCCACACTGTTTGCACGAACTGAAGAGGTGATTGAGTCATGGAAATTCCTGACTCCGGTTATAGATTGCTGGCAATACGATAAAAATATTCCCCTTTACGGATATCCGGCGGGTACATGGGGCCCTGATAAAGCCGATGACCTGATCGGGGATAAAGACATTACCTGGCGTTATCCCTGTAAAAATCTGGCAGAAGACGGTATTTATTGCGAACTGTAAACATGGAAGATACTGTCAAGATATTTAAAAGCACCAGGGAGCTGGCGCATTTTTTTGCTCTGAAGCTCGCCGCCGGTATCCGGGAAACACCCGAAAGTCGTTTTTTCTCGCTGGCATTATCAGGAGGGTCAACCCCCGGGGTGGCGTTTGAATATCTCGCTTCAAATTTCAGGGAACACATTGACTGGCAAAAAGTGTGGTTATTCTGGGGTGATGAAAGATGTGTTGTTCCGGATAGCTATGAAAGCAACTTCAGGATGGCAGAGGAAAGTCTTTTGGTTCACATCTCAATTCCGGCATCTAACATCTTTGGAATTAAAGGGGAGGCTGATCCTGTTACCGAATCAGAACGGTATGAGGCAGTCGTCAGGCAGCATATTCCTTCAAAGCATGGTATACATCAGTTTGACTTAATGATGCTCGGGCTTGGCCAAGATGGCCATACGGCCTCCATTTTCCCCGAAAACATCCATCTATTCAACAGTGACAGGCTATTTGAGGCAACTGAAAATCCCTATAACAAGCAGAAAAGGATAACAGCCACAGGCAAAATGATCAACCAGGCCAGGAGCGTCGTTTTTCTGGTAACTGGTGAATCCAAAGCAGAAGTTGTTGCACGGATTATCAAAAAAAAAGATGGCTGGGAAAAACTTCCTGCTTCGCTGGTTCATCCTCAAAACGGCCAACTCCTGTGGCTCCTTGATGATCGTGCGGCATCATTACTAAACTTATGAGCTAAGCAGAGCTATGATTAATGAATAACTGCCCGATAAGTTTGATTACCACTCCGTTCAGGAGCTGTGATTTCCAAAAGAAGTGCTTTACAAGCTAATGAAGCCCGGCCAGGCTTTGGATATCTTATAATCTTCAAATCTTAAGAATATTGGAAATCCTAACCTTAGCACCTCAACAGAATAAACTGATTTATATCCAACAGATAATACATTATTACTCTATTTATTTGATAATAAATATTTTATATTCTTATATCCATCTTTAAATTTGAGAGACGTGTATCAAAGTATATGATGTATTGCGTCCTTTGGGCTGTCTTGTAGTCTTGCAGGTCTTGCTCACTTCCCCGACAAACCAGGGCAGGCTGTTAGCTTGTCTTGCGCCTTTCAGGCGCTTGTCCAGGTGTCGACATACAAGGAGAAGCCCAAGACAGCCCGCAAGTTTGCGGGTGTTAAGACGAAGTCCAGCTTTGCGGGATAGTAAAAATAAAAACACTTCCCTTTCCATCTTCACTCTCGGCCCTAATTTTCCCCTTATGCTTTTCAATAAAATCCTTACATAGTAACAACCCCAGACCGGAGCTGGGTTCTCCCTCTGTGCCTTTCCGGCTAATGTACTGATTGAGCAAAAATAATTTGTTCAACAATTCAGGTTTCATGCCAATACCTGTATCGCGTATTCTAATTTCAACTGCCTTGTTTACTGTAATTGAAGCTGATATGAAAATTTTACCTCCTTGAGGGGTAAATTTCACAGCATTTGAAACTAAGTTACGTAAGACTGTTTCGATCATATGTATATCGGCAATAATCTCTAAATCCTCAGGAATATCGTTGTTGATCTTTAAATCTTTTTTTTGCGCAGCCTGGTTAAGAATCTTGATGGTTTCCGTAATTCTCGTGTTCAGATAAAATTTTTCCGGATTGAAGTTAATAACACCCCGTTGCAGCATCGACCATTCAAGCAGGTTTTCGAGCAGACTATAGATATTATTGGCAGAGTTACTCATGCTGACAGTAAAATCTCTAATGTCCTCAAGGGTCATTGTTTGTATATCTTCTGTAAGTATCTGTGTGGCTGCCACAAAAGAACTCAGAGGTCCCCGCAGATCATGAGCAAGAATGGAAAAAAATTTATCTTTCTCAGTATTTAATACATTTAGCAATTCATTTTTTAATTTTATCTCTTCTTCTGCTTTTTTACGATCAATAACGACAGCTATCTGGTTTCCGATAGAACTGAGAATTCTGACATCACTTTCTGAATAGACATTTTCCTTTTCGTAGTGCTGAAGAACTAAAACACCGATTATCCTGGAAGGGATTTGTAAAGGCACGCCTACCCATGAAGGTGAATTTGTGCCAACTAATTCGACCTCATTTTGTTCATTGAGCTTATCAAATAACTCCTGTGTAAGCAATAGCGGTTTACCGGTACGAAATACATAAGCAGTACAACTTTTCCTCATGGAGGTTGGCGAGAATACAGTATCAATCTTATCAACAAAATAGGGAAAACTGAACAGCCCTGTTTCCGCATCATAAAGCGCTACGAAACAGTTTTCTGCATAAACAGCTTTCCCGAGGGAGTGATGTATCAATTTCAGCAACTCATCGAGATTGGAAGTTGAAGTAATCCCTTGAGTGATCTCATAATTTACCATGCTTTCCAAATCCCTTTTCTTGCGATCGGTAATATCAAGAAAAGTAACGACGGCCCCTATAACTGAATCATTATCAAAAATGGGCATACTGGTGAAATCAACGTAGAAACCGGAACCATCCTTTCGCCATAAATAGCCTTCACCATTATGGGTCTTCCCATCTTTAAGGGTAAAATATATAGGGCACTCCTCAACTGGAAATGGACTTCCGTCAGGGAGATGATGACTTAACATTGAATGGCTGTTCCTTCCGATAAGTTCATCTTGCTCATAACCAAGCAAAGAGTTAGCTTTTGGATTAATAAAAGTATGATTACCATTTATATCAAGCCCAAAAATAGCTACTCCCGCACTTTCCAGAATCAATCTCAATTGATTCCCATCCAACGAGCTTTTAATTTGAGGTTTCATTACTTAATTTTCCTTTTGAAGCTCTCTGGACTTTTTTAAAGTTCATCTTTTGCTTTATCCCTGTAATTAAAATCGTTAGTTACTTCCAGATTAATCAGTTCTACTTAATATAAAACATTTTTAAGTAATTGTACTGGCTAATGCCAAGAATGAAAATACATATTCCCTGAATCACAAGAGGATTTCAAGTAAATGTACGCTATTAAGATTTCAAGTAAAGATACGCTATTAAAAATGAATCCATAATTAATTCTTAATAATTCACTCTGAATAGAAATATGTTCATGACTAAATCGTTAATGATTATTGCGGATAGGTTAAGGGATTCTTTCATCCGCTCCCCCATCTCATCCGTCGTAGTCCGGCGCAACCGAACGTAGGTGGACAATCTTCAAAGAATCACTTTGTCCGCCGCCTGCGTTCTGTTGAAGCTTTAGCGGAGGCGGAACTAATCAATACTGCCTGCCGGCAGGTGAAGGTGTGGAGTGTGGTGGTGTAACGTAGCATATGGTTCCGGAAAGGTCCGGGCCTCTTAAACCGGAAATCAATATTCACAATTTTTTTTCAACTATATAAACTCATTTTATAATTCAACTCAGTTCATTAGACGATGTAAACCCAATAAATTGAAAATAGTTTTATGACTGATGCAAAAAAACCGATTAATCTTTTTTTAGTAACTTAGCACTAATATTTGATCTGATGGGGAAAAAACTATGTGTTTCTTTTGCAGTCTTATGTTTACTAATTTCTGCAAGGTCACAAAATCTTTCATTAAAATTCCAGCACATTGGCAGTAAAGAGGGCCTTTCTCAGACTACAATCAGTGGAATAGCTCAGGATAAATACGGTTTTCTATGGATTGGTACTCAAGACGGACTAAACAAATATGATGGTTATGAATTTAAGGTATTTAAACACGAACCATCCAATCCATACTCGATATCTGACAGCTATATTCTATCCCTTTACAGAGACAGTAAAGACAATATTTGGATAGGAACAGAAATAGGATTGAACCGTTATGACTTCAAAACCGAAAGATTTATCAGATACAATAATAATGCTGATAACAGAAGTCCATTAGAATATAACTCTATCAATAGAATAACCGAATCCAAAAGTACTCCCGGCTTATTGTGGCTATGTACAAATCACGGTATCAGCAGTTTTGATATTATAACCGGACAATTTACAAATTGGGATCTCCATTTTTCTGATTCTCTTCAGCAGCTTCACCATCCCAAAACAGCATTATATGAATCATCAAACGAATTGGGTATTCTTTGGGTCGGTACTTCTAATGGATTATTCAGATTCGATACCGAAACCAATTCCTTCGAGCGCTATATTAAAGAAGATGGTTTATGCAGCAATTACATAACTTCAATATATGAAGATCCACAGCAGAAAATATGGATTGGCACTAATAACGGCTTGAATGTTTTTAACAGGATAACAAAAACATTTATATCCTATAAACACATTCCAGGTAATCCGACCAGCATCGCAGGCAATAATATTAATACAGTTTTTGAAGACAGTCATCATAATTTATGGATTGGGACACAAGGCAGCGGCCTCAACCTGTTTAACAGGGAGACAAACCATTTCACAAAATGGACTTCCGATCCGGGGAATCCGATGAGTATAAGCGATAATAGCATCTTGAATATTTTCGAAGATGAATCGGGTATACTTTGGGTAGGCACTGAAGGCAATGGCATGAATAAAGTGAACACAAATTATGAGAACATCGGTTACTTTTATCACGATCCGAATAACCCAAACAGCTTAGTCGGTTCTTCTGTTCGTTCGATTATCATCGATAATCAGAATTTGCTATGGGTAGGAACTGATAACGGAATCAGTATATATGATGAGCAAACAGGAAAGTATACTCATCTTTTACATGATCCCGATAACCCGAATTCATTAGGCAGTAACCAAATCAGGGTAATACATCAGGATAAAAACGGAATCTTTTGGATTGGAACCAGAGATCGCGGATTTGACAGGTATGATCCGCTTGGAAAAACATTCAAACATTTTATAAAAGACTTTCAAGGGCAGAATAGTATTAACAGTAATAATGTAAGAGAAATCTATGAAGATGATAATGGTATTTTTTGGATCGGAACAGTGTTTGGTGGATTGAACCGCTTTGATCCTAAAACCGAAACATTCAAACATTACTATTATGTCGACTCTGATACAAACACCCTGAATGACAATCGTGTATATTCAATCTGCAAAGATAAACACGGAATGTTATGGATAGCTACCGGTAATGGAATTGCAAAATTTGATCCTCAAAAAGAAATCTTTAAAAGATATTTGGCTGATCCGAATGATATGAACAAACTGAGCCATCATCTGCTTATGGGAGTTACCGAAGATCATTACGGCTTTATCTGGATTGGCACTTACGGACGTGGCTTGAATAAATTAGATCCTGAAACAGGTACATTTACCCGTTATACCGAAGCAGATGGCTTGCCCAATAATGTTGCTTACGGAATTATTGAGGACAAAAATTTTAATATATGGATAAGTACAAATTATGGTATTTCAAAATTCAACCCGCTCACTGAACAATTTACTAATTTTAATATTGCCAACGGATTACAGGAGAATGAATTTAATGCCGGAGCATATTACAAAAGTCCCGGGGACGAAATATATTTTGGAGGTATTAATGGTTTAAATGTGTTCGATCCCGAGAAGATCAAACATAATTTATTTGTCCCTCCGGTTATTATCCATGAATTTCTACTGTTCAATAAATCAGTATCTCCTGCCGATTCATTTAATGGCAGGCAGATTCTTACAAAATCTATTTTAGAAACTGATACAATTCGTCTTACTCATAGGGAAAATGTTTTCTCATTCAATTTTACCGCCCTTGATTTTTCTTTCCCCGAAAGAAATGAATATGCGTATATCCTTGAGAATTTTGAAACAGAATGGAATAGAGTTGGGGCAAGGCGTTTTGTAACATACACAAGTTTATCACCCGGAGAATATACTTTTCATGTAATCGGGTCGAGCAGTGACGGGGTATGGAACGAAGAAGGCCGATCAATTCAGATAATTATTATTCCGCCCTGGTGGAAAACAAAAGCATTTTATCTCTTATTATTTTCCACTGTTATTTTGTTAGTGTACATATATATCAGAACCCGTTTAAGCCAACTCAATAAAGAAAAATCAAGACTGGAAAAGCGCGTAAAAGAGCGTACGCAAGAAATTAGTAGAAAAAATCTAATATTAAAGAAAAACCAGTTAAAACTTAGTGAGGCTAATGCCACCAAAGACAAATTCTTCTCAATCATCGCACATGATTTATTGAACCCTTTTGGTGTTATTCTGGGACTTTCTGATATTTTGAATTCAGAATATGACGATATTGATATGTTGGAGCGTAAGAATATGATCAATGAAATTGACAAATCATCAAAACTCACTTATCAATTATTGGAGAATCTGCTTACCTGGTCCAGATCGCAACGTGGAAAAATTCAGATCAACAAGGAAAGATTTAATCTAAAAGAACTGGTTACCAACAGTGTTGAATGTTATATGCCTGGTGCCGATAAGAAAAACCTCCAAATTATAAATAATATATCTGATAAAATTGAGATAGAAGTTGACAAGTTTACCATCTCAATGGTAATTAATAATATTATCAACAATGCCATTAAGTTTACCCCCAAAGGTGGCAAAATAACAATTTCAGCCCTTACTGTTGACGACAGGATTAAACTAATTGTGCAGGATACAGGAATTGGCATGAGCCAGGAAACTGTTGCTAAATTGTTCCGTATTGATGAAAGCTATTCAACGTTGGGTACCAACAAAGAAAAAGGAACAGGTTTGGGACTTATCATTTGTAAAGAGTTTATTGAAATGAATAAAGGAAGTATTGAAGTTAAAAGTGAGGCCGGCAAAGGATCAAGCTTTATAATATATTTGCCAAAAAGAATACTTAGTGACTAACCTCGCATACATTCCTGATCAGCACAGTTTAAAAATGACAATAAGTATAAACGGATTTGTCCCCGGTACCGCTATTGAAACATACTAGTTTCAATATAAAATCAAAGGAATCCTTCTTCGTCCCTCTCCGGTGAAAAATTGTGAGAGCTGGGAGAGGAGATGTCTTGTAGTCGAAATTATTGTGTTTATTACAATGAAATGCAGCTTATCGCTCCTTATAATCTTATAATCTTACAATCTTACAAATCAAATTCACCGTCGAAGCGGGAATTACCACACCGGCTTTGCGCTGCCGTAGCCGGCAACCGAAGGAGCGGGGCGTGGTGATGTAAAGGGGTATGGGTATGATCTTGAAGCTTTAGAGATGGAATAAAAAGCAAAGAAATTTATAAATTAGCAGGAAAAACTTAACAATATGAATAAAACAGTCAAAAGAATTCTTTTAGGCTTCAGAGTAATTTTTGAGGGTTAGAGACTATTGTATTTTTAATATATTTCAGGAATATTTACTCATGCAAACATGCTATGAAACCCACATGTATTTGAATACACATACACAATGTCATAATAATCTGCTACATGTGGGATCCATCAAACCATTAAAATCAATCATTACAGGATGAAAAAAATTACTATTTCACTCTTTATTACTTTGCTGTCGGTAGCAGCCCATTCGCAGCTTGATGCTCAGAAAATCAAGGCAATTGACAGCCTGTTCATTTCATGGAATCAGCCCAATCATCCAGGAGGTGCAATAGGTATTGTACAGAAAGGTGAACTGGTCTATTCAAAAGCGTTTGGGCTGGCAAGCCTTGAATACCTTGTTCCGAATACAACAGGAACAAGATTTAACATTGCCTCCATCTCCAAGCAGTTCACAGCAATGGCAATAGTGAAACTTCAACTGGAGGGCAAGCTGTCTGTGGATGACGATATCAGAAAATATTTGACGGAACTCCCCGATTTCGGGCATACCGTTACATTCAGACATATGCTCCACCATACAAGCGGTATGCGCAGCCTTCATATGATGCTCGCCCTGGCCGGCTGGCGTGGTGACGACTCACGAACCAATGAAGACCTGCTGCGCTTCATGAAGAAACAACAGGAGCTGAACTTTGTCCCCGGAGCCGAATATATGTACTGTAATACCGGTTATATTTTAATGGCTATAGTAGTTGAAAAGTTGACAGGTGTGAACTTCGCTGACTATATGAAAAAGGAGATATTTGTTCCCCTTGGTATGTATGAAACCTATGTGGAAGACAGGTATAACAGAGTTGTACCGAATAATGCAACATCATATCAGGGAACAGCAACAAGAGAATTCGAAAGAGAGGTCGAATACTGGGGATATACAGGGTCAGGGAACATACACTCAACAACAGATAACCTGCTGAATTGGTTCCGTTATTTTTATTTGCCACCCGAAGGATGGGAGAAAGCTTTCGAAATGATGTTGACAGTTGATCCCTTTAATGACGGCAAACCAAATAATTATGCTTTCGGTGTCATTGTTGATAACAATAGAGATGAGAAACGAATATCACACAGTGGTTCAATTGGCGGATTCAGGGCATTTGCATGCACCTATCCTGAAAGTCAGATTGAGATAGCAGTGCTTACAAATTTCTCATCCTCAGACATTAACAGAAAAGTTAATATTATTTCAGATATTCTGTTTGAAAGATCTCCGGAAAAGAGACCGGAATTCAAACTTGAAGAAGTAATTATGGATGATTTTGTTCCGGAAGACTATACAGGAACATTTCAAATTGAAGATATGCCCAACCGCCGGTTTGAAATACTCATAAATGAGAATAATCTGTTTTACAAATTCACAGGCCAATCCAACATAAGGTTGGCAGCATCTGACAAAAATATCCTATTTAATAACAATTCCCAGACAAAAATAACATTTGACCCCTCTGATCAGGACACGATCGAATTATTCACTAACGGCAGGAATTACAAAGGGATAAAAACTATGAAATATGTTCCTGATGAAGAGGAGCTTACGAGTATAGCAGGCACATACTGGTCGCCCGAGCTTGACACATATTACAATTTCAGCTTGAAAGAAGGTAAGCTGACAGGCTATCACACACGCCATGGCGAGTTCACAGCAGAATGCCTGGAGAAGGACCTCTACGTATCCGACAGCGGGTTTATAAGCAGGATATCTATCGTCCGGGACAAAAAAGGCAGGGTTACAGGAATGAAAGTATCAAACTCCAGGGTAAGGGATCTGCGGATGGAGAAGAGGTAAGGGGGTGCTGGGTGCTGGGTGCTGGGTGCTGGGTACTGGGTACTGGGTACTGGGTACTGGGTGCTGGGTGCTGGGTGCTGGGTGCTGGGTGATGGATACTGGGTGCTGGGTACTGGGTGCTGGGTGCTGGGTGCTGGGTGCTGGGTACTGGGTACTGGGTGCTGGGT
>Ga0307378_10001766_pt1 | contig 34368 bp, 53 predicted proteins | sample UN1MG_FD_202238 | JGI IMG/M metagenome (GOLD analysis project Ga0307378, IMG submission 202238) | Soil microbial communities from Risofladan, Vaasa, Finland - UN-1 | ecosystem: Environmental > Terrestrial > Soil > Coastal area > Acid sulfate soil | place: Finland: Risofladan, Vaasa | collected... | reverse complement strand
TGGACTACGAGAAGCAGACTGATGCTAAGATTGATGGCCTCATGGCCGAGCAACGGCACATGACTCAAAGGACACGTGACGAGGTAGTTCTAGTGCGTATGGAACAGGGCGTTCTGCGCGACGAGATAAAGCGTTTGGCCGAAGAGGTCAGAAAGAATGGTACGCAGTAGCTAAGAAAAGTATTAGAGGGTAAAGCAGGGACAAAGACCGGTGGATACGGCGGCGTCGCACTTTGCCCTCTATACTTATGTAGATCATTGACGACTCTCTTTTAAGCCACACCTAGTAAATTTTCGTTGACTATGAGCGCCCCCAGATGCTAGTCTGGAGGCGTCTTATGTGCTCATCTGCTATGGAGAATGCCTGTGCAACGGAATGTGATGTTGCATGTTCTTAACGTCATGTGGCTCGGCGGCGTTCCGATGTTCATCCGAGATATGATGCGCGCCTATCGTCAGTATCATCATGTCGTTTGCTATCTGTGGAGCAAGACGGGATTCGGTACTGAAGACTACGATATGATGCAGGAGTGGGAGCATGAGTTCGGGGCTGATATTGGGCATGCTGAGACCGCTAGTCTAACTGAGGACATAGTAAAAGCCGCCGATCCGGATATCGTCGTACTTCACTGTACAGGTGGAAAGAGCATTGAAGGTGAATGGCCATATGCGTGGCTCAATCAATGGCCTACTATATTCGTTCACCACATGCCTACCTATCCACTTCTTAACGTAGATCTTGATTTATTCGTTTCAGAGTATATGGCAAAACGATACGAGGGGCTCAGGTCTCGCATGAAGCGCTGGAAGGTATGCCCTCCAGTCATTGACACCTCTCAGTATACAGGCATAGTACGTAAGCCAGATAATAAACGATGTGTTATCGGTAAGCTGTGCTCGGACTGGAACGCAAAGAAGTACCCTGAGCAGCTACTTAGAGTCATGAAGGCAGTTGGGGACAAGTATTCTGAGGCATCGTTTGAGATTACTGGAGGGGCTAAGCACTATAAAGACACTACGATCAAGGTGCCTCGAATAGTTATGCCGGAGACGATGACTAAGACAGTTCCTGTGTTCATGGCTGGGTATGACATATTTCTCTATATAAACGATCCGTCGTTGCCTGAGACGTGGTGTCGAGCGGTTACTGAGGCTAAGGCAGCAGGTCTTCCAGTAGTCGCTGAAAAGCGTGGTGGGATCGTTGAGCAGATTGAGCATGGTGTTAATGGCTTCTTGTGTGATACTGATGAAGAGTTCATTGAGTGCCTTACAAAATTGATCGAAGATCCGAAGCTGCGTTATGATATGGGTGTGAAGGCCCGTGAAGGCGTTGCTGGTAAATATGGTCTTCAGCGACTTCGTGATGAGACTTTAGACATAGTACTTGGGTCAGCAATAGGCATTATCTAATGGCTACCAGAGAGTTTTGGGAGGAGCAGCACAGGAAGGCTAATGTGCTATGGCTGACTCACTCAAATCCTCTGAATGTCATTAGGACGCATGGCCTTACCATATCTCCTGATGTGCGAGTCCTTGATATTGGAGTAGGATCGGGTGGATTTGCTCGCTGGTGTCATAGGCAAGGCAATAAAGTAGTATCGTGTGATATTTCCGAGAAGGCACTCGATAAGGTCAAAGACGTGGCTGATACGGTTCTGATCGATGATATTGGTAGCATAGGCGTTGTTGATCTAGCTGTATGTCACTTAGTATTTCAGCACTGTACTGACGAGCAGATACTTCATATTCTGAATAATGTGAGGCTCAGTCATAGAGGGTTGTTTTCATTTCAGTATGCAAACAAGGTAGGCATGCTATCGAATGCTCGTGAAGAAGCGGAACGGAATGGGCTTCTTTATTTCAGAGATCATAACACTATGGACACTCTAATTTCTAAGGCCATCAATCTGAAGATAGCCTGGCGTTCAGGAGCATTCTTTCCATCTCCTACCGAAAAGGCTATTTCGTGGGAAGTAATTCATTGTGAGGCCAATTGTTGAAGAGTTTTGCTGACGCACGTTTATCTTTGGACAAGTACACGTCACTACTCGATGTTGGATGTGGGCGAGGACAGTTCATTCGATGGCAGGGTGCAATTCCTGTTCGTGTTGGAATAGACGTGTGCAAAGACGCGTTAAAGTTCGCGGCTAGTAAGGACGTTGACCACGGTGTAGTTTTCGTTCAGCATAATCTTATAAAGCTTGAAGAGCTATTTCCATATCCAGCGTTCGAAGCCGTAATTGGTATAGATATTATAGAGCATTTCGATAAGGATCAAGGAGTAGAACTAGTCAAATCATGTGAACGGATAGCGCAAAAGTGTGTACTTTTCTTCGTTCCTGTTGGAGATCATCCTCAGGAAAATTGTGATCCGTGGGGATACGGTAATGAATATTACAATGCTCATAGAAGTACATGGTATCCGGAAGATATGGAGCGATTAGGATATGAAGTATGGCATTGGCCACAGTGGCACAAAGACAAGGGAGCGGCCATGTGGTGTCAAAAAATAAAAGGGTAATGTAGCAGGGGCAGGGGGTGTTTCATTTTTTTTCGATTCAAAGGTGGTAGACGAAAAGCAATTGATCTTGACAACACATTCAACGGATCGTGTTTTCTTGTTGGAGGTGGTTCTCAGCTTAAAGAAGCTAAGGAGAAGCTCAACGATTCACGTATTGTTACGATGGCAATGAACAATTCAGGAACTCAGATATCTCCTAATCTATGGGTTGGAGCGGATAAAGCTGAGTACTATTCAGAATCGATTCTGATGAACCCTGGTGTCATGAAGTTTGCTTATATCACAAGGTCGGGAGGTGATGTTCATGGAACTCCATGGAAGCTACTTCCGAATACGTACTTCATTACTGGGCTATCAAACTATGTAGAGAAGGCTTTCTTTCATCGTGGACGTGATTTCGTTTGGTGGAAGAATGTTTTTCTAATAGCCGTACAGATTCTCCATCGTTTAGGTTTTCGTAGGGTCTATACGGTAGGATGTGGCTTCAATATTAGCCCCGATAAAATCTATGGCTATAAGACAGATCTTACTAAGGATCAAGTAGCTTATAACCAACGGACATATGATATGGTCGTAGGTCAAATTAATGGAGTGCTTCCCTATGCGGCTGATACTCATTTCGAGTTGATTTCCTGTACTCCGGACTCAAAGCTAAATGGGATTATTCCGTACATGGAACTAGATCAGGCTCTTGAAGAAGAGACGAAGAAGATTCCTGAGCATCGTACTACTGGTCTTCAACACCCATTAATTGTGAAGCAGGCGGCAGCGGCGGCTGAAGCAGCTAAGGCAAAGGTGGAAGAGCAGAGCGTGGAAGCAAAGAAGGTTGATTTCGAGATGCCTAAGACGACTATTCTTATGCCTACCTACAAACGCGATGCTCTTCTTGATTTAGGCCTAAAGTCGATAATGCGGCAGAAGATTCCTGGGCTTGAGATTATTGTTCTTAATGATGGTCCTGAAGAGATCGCAACTAAGAAGATTGCAGAGGATCATGGCGCTAAGTATGTATTTACTGGAATGCGCCATAAGAGTGGTGAAGAAGTATGGAGGGTTCCAGGATTCGCCTTTAATATTGGTGCTAAGATGGCTCAAGGTGATGTGCTTGTGCTGACATGCGCTGAGATGTGGCATGAGGAAGGCTGCTTAACTGAACTTCTTCGCCCCATGATGACACATAAATTTGCTGAGGATAGGCGTGGAGTAGTGTCCATTCCTATCGCTAAGGACGATGACGGAGGTTATCTAAAGGCAGTTAACTCAGGTCAATCTCTTGATGGGATATTTGACAACCTTAAGGACTTGCGTGCCGAGCTTCCATTCTTGCTGGCGGTCAAGAAGGATATCTATCTTGAGATGGGCGGTTATGATGAGGACTTCACGGGCCGTTGCTATGACGATGACGACTTCACTGATCGTCTAGGGCATCACAAGTGTGTCTTTGTAAAATCTAACGCGAAGTGTGTTCATCTCTTTCACCCACGCAAGACTGTCAAGAAGGATGATGATGGAGATAGAGTAGCCTTTAATAAGAAGCTATTTCTAGACCGGCGGGGAACTGTAGTTCGTAATGAGGGCCGGGAATGGGGAATACTAAAGTGAATGAAGATAAAGAGATAGATCATCAGTATCAGCTGAAGACGACTACTGCTATCAAGAGCTATACAGCGGCGTCTGGGCTTCCTTGGAAGTTACTACAGAATAAGGGATCTATTATTGACGGCCGTATTCGCCCAATTCATATTCAGTTTTCCCCTACAAATAAGTGTAACGCAAACTGCAAATGGTGCTCATGCTCAGGAGTTGATCGCGAGCTTGAGATGCCAATTGAAGAGATTGAGAAGATGTTGGTGTACTTTGCGGCGCATGGTACTAAAGCGATCACAATCACTGGAGGAGGTGAACCTACACTTCATCCTAACATCCAACAGATTCTTGAGGCCTGTAAGCCAAATGATATTAGTGTGGGGCTTGTTACTAATGGGCTATTGTGGGGAGACTTCGATACTGATATCTCCTACGTCAATGATCTGGTAACGTGGATCAGAATGTCAACCGTACGCCCGGACGGAAAGCCACGCCCCGATAGGGTTATCAATCTTTGCCGGAAGCTTCCGAATGTTGCCATTGGGGTTAGCTTCACTGTTCCTAAGGACGTGAATATCGACGCCGCTATTGCAATATGTCAGATAGCTAATGGTCTTCCAAATCTTACCCACATTAGATTTGTGAGTGATATTCTCGATCCTGATGATGCGACCATGGCGATGGTTAAGGAAAAGTGTGAGGGCCTGACGATTAAAGCTATCTTCCAGACACGCAGCAAGTTTAGCAAGGGCATGAACCCCTGCAATATCTCAAAATTAAAGCCGTACATTGATGCTGATGGGGAAGTTTATGGTTGCTGCATTGAAGAGAATGAGAAAGTAAAAGTCGAGCGTGATGGTGTTTTGTTTAACATTCCAATTAAGGAAGTTGTCGTTGGGGATATCTGTCCATCTGATTTAGGCAAGGGAGAAGTTGTAGGAACATTTGCTAAGGACGTAACTAAACTACTGAAGATAACTACAGCGACCGGTAGATCAATTATGGTTACGCCTGACCATACGATGCTTAAGGCTGAGGTTAGCTTCTCTAAAGATAGAAAATATAGGCTATTTGAAGACTACAAGGTAGCATCCTCTAAAATTAGAGAGGTAGCTGCCAAAAAACTTTGTATAGGAGATCTTGTTCCGACACAGTTAGTTGTTCCGAAGTATGCATCGTCAACAGTGCCCGAAGACGAAGCGTTACTTACAGGAATGTACGTGGCAGAAGGATGGACATCTAGCGGAATTACTTTCATGCTAGGAAAAAAGTCAGCTATTGTTCCTGAGTTCAAGGCTGTGCTGAAGAGGCTGAAAGTAACTCATAAGCAATACGACCGAGCCACAGGTCTGCAGATGAGTTTACATCTCCGTAGTATGAGTGGCTCTGTTAGAAGTCTCTTAGAAGATTGTGGCACTAGGGCACTTGATAAGTGTATATCTTGGAAAATTCTCAATGCTCCTGACAATGTAAAGATGGCGTTTTTACGTGGTTATCTTATGGGAGATGGGTACTTCCAGACTCCTAGTGAGCAGTATCAGGGATATAAGCTGGTATCGAATACGATAAGTCGAGCGCTCGTTTCGGATATGGTCGTATTGCTTCAGCAGTTAGGCATAGCCCCTACCTTGGGGTTTACTAAGCGGTCTGGAACTATCATGCATATTCAAGGCCGCGAGGTAAATGTTCGAAATCGCTATGAATTGAAAATCTCTGGTAAGTATAATCTAGATAAGCTCGTGTCTATAGTAGGGCCAATTCCGAATCAAACAAGAAGTCAGCGTCGAGCAATCTCATTTCCTCATACAGAAGATATGATGTTTATACCTATAAAGAAGATTGAAGTACTTGAGGGTGAGTTTAGAGTGTGTGATATTCAGGTTGCTGACACAAACAGATTCTATGCAGGCGTAGGAGGGATCTTAGTCCATAATTGTGGAATTCAGTATTCTATTCCTAGTGATACTAGACGGTTGCCTCTAAAATTTAAGATGGGTAATTGGAAAGAGTTTTGCCATGTGCCCCCATTCGATGGGAGCGTTTGTCAGGTATGTTATTACGAACAATACAATCTATCGATCAAGAACATGATCGAGCCTATTGAACACGAACGTTTCGTGTAGGGGGAACTATGAAGAAGTTCGTTTCTATCGTTTTATTGCTTACATATATGTCTCCAGGATGTATCTATATGATCTCTGATGAGACGAAGACTCTTGCCCAGACGGTGCACGAATATGCAGCCATCCAGGAGACTCAGATCAAAAGTATGCTCAGTGGGGGTGAAGTAACTCAGGAAGTTGCTAATGAGGTGCTAGAAAACGCTACGAACCTCACGGCCACTACAAGCAACCTATCTGATATTCTGGGAAAGCCAGAGAAGCAAGAATCTGCTCCTTAAAGAGAAGTCCAATCGACTGGACTACTAGGGCTTGACTAACGGCGGGTTTGGCTTGTCTCTCTTAGAGGAGAAGATATGGGCAAGCCCGTCGATCCATTGACACTGATAGATAACGATCTTATCCGCAGTCAGCACATTCACGAAGAGCGCTCTCTATCAATCCAGACGCCACACTCAGCATGTCGAGAAGGCCATGCAGTCGCATCGGGCCTTACGAGCCTAGCTAGGGCTGTGCTAGCCCTGGCCAAATCAGTTCGTGATAAAGGAGATCTCACACGATGACCAAGATAGAGAACAAATTTGGATCGGGAGATCTATACGAGGCTGATGATATTCATGGCCGGATTTATGTTATGTGTACGGCATGTATGAGCATCTACAGTGAGTTCCTCTCGTGGGCTAATGCTAACGCCACACGGATAGTCAAAGATCCTAACGAGGCCGATTCTATTGTCGTTCTTTCGTGTCAGGTTACCGAGCTTGCGGTCCTTAATGATCTGAGGACGATGGAATCCCTAATCGAAGCCCACCCCGGCAAGGAGTTCTATATCGGGGGTTGTTTGGCTAGGAGATTTGATATAGACCTTCCGGAATCGGTGCGACGCCTCGACCATGTTCGAAACGACTACGGCTGGATAGATGATCGTACTTTAGTTGATTTCGCTCCTCCATTCTGGATCAATGATTTCAAGGAGTCGGATGATGACAATGATGATGGGCACTTCGGCAGAAATTGCTACCCATTGAGGATTGGTGCGGGGTGCACTGGCACCTGCGCCTTCTGCACAATTCGTCATACTCGTGGCAATGCATATAAGCTCGATGAGTATAAGCGCCTCGAAGATGAGTTCGTTGCTCATAATGATGTTGTGCTGATATCTGACAATCCAACGGTGCGACAGATTGAGAACTGGTGTGACATTGCGGAAACCTACAAGAAGCCCATATCTATTCGGAATGTCGAGCCACCCTCGGCATGGGCCGCTCGTCACGCTCTTCGTGCCTTATCGAAGAAGGGGTTGCTGAAGCGATTCCATACTCCTGTTCAGTCAACATGTGCGACCATTCTTGATACGATGAAGCGCGACGCTAGGGCTGTTCTTAATGCTCTTGATCTAGTTGCTCAGTTACGGTCATATGGGACGTTTACGGCTACCAATATCATTATCGATGTGGCACCAAAGGACGGTATACTTGAGAAGGACTACTATTCACTTGTCTATTCGGTATTCAACTATGTGTCATGGAATCCTATGTGGGATGGTGTATGGGATAGAAGTAGGGCCGAAGAGAAATTCGCTCAATGTTTCCCATGGAGTGTGAGATGACAAAATCAGTAGCTTATCTTCTACAGCTAACTATTCTCATAGTTGCTGGCTCATTGGCAGCCATATATTATGAGGAGGGAAGATCAATTGAAGAGTTCTTTTATAGCTACTGGGAAGTTTGCGTGGGATGCATTGTGATGAATATAGTGCTCTTCATATGGGGGCCATCATATGGGGGCCATCATAATCACAGAAGTCAAGAAAAGGAGCGCAACGATGGTAGATTTCAATTTGACTGATGAAGAGCGTGCTAGGATGAATAAGAAAAGTGTTCTCTGTGTTCAGCCTAAGCCCGTCAGGGATATGTACGTAGGAGATGCAGTTTCTTGTCCTCGATGTCATCGAGGGGCCGTAGTTGCCAATGCGACACAGCCTTGTACTGCGTGTCAACTCAAAGATGCTCAGGATCACATCGAAAAACTGAATGCTAAGATAAAGGAACTCATGAATGGTGCGCCAAAGGGATAGACGCCCGGATAAGTGGTTTCCTTCGAGCCGTGACTGGATGGTTGAAGAGATTCCGTGCACGTGCTCTGACTGCCCGTCCAACAATGGCAGAGAAAAGTGTGTGATGCCATCGGCTATCTCAATCAACGCTGCCGGGGTGTGTATACAGGCATTCAGAACACATTTGGATAAGAAGAATAATCCTGAAATGTGGCCTAAAGAGAAATGATAAGGACATCAGACCCCATTAAGATGGTACAGGTAACATGCTATAATTGTGGGATAACGTTTGCACTCCCCTTTGAGTATGCTAAGAGTCACAAAGAGCATGACAAGCCGTTCTGCTGCCCGAATGGCCATTCTCAGAAGTTCTTGCGGCCAGAACGAGTGGATACGACGGACATCACTGACAAGACCGTTTCAAACGAGCCTATGACAATGTGGCCCGAAGGACAAGTAAATGAGTAAGAAGCCCTACGAAGAATTTGGGCTAGCTGTACACTTAGAGAAGCTAGGCTTATTCTTCATACAGGCAAATATGGGACTTTCTGAATACAAAAAAGTGCTTCCAGAAAACGTCACAAGATCAATTCGGTATGGGGCTGCTAAGGTAGTTCGTGTTAGAATTACAGTAGAGGAGCGGAAGACTTATACGGCGCGAAAGGAGACGTAATGGGAAGAGCATATCCATCACGAGCTGTGCGGACATCTGGCCCAAAGAAGACTACAGCAAAACTACTCTATAGATGCACGGGCTGTGGATCTGAGATCAATCGGACGATTAATATGCCACGAGGAAAGTCATACGCATCGGCCATATCATATCAGTCAGTACATCCTTCGCACTGCCCCCACTGTAGAGAGACACATCCAAACACATGTGCGTGCACTGGATGTCAGGCCGAACGGACTCGTGCTCTCTAATTATCGTGTAGCTATTGACTAGACCTTGTTAGCGATCCTCTTATATGGGGGTATTATAATGGTTATCTATTGTGACATCGATGGAACGCTAACGACCGCGCCAGAGAATGGCTGGGGACCACTATGCCCTAAAGTCATTAGTGGGGTAAAGGAAGCCATTGAGGCAGGCCATGAAGTAATCCTATGGTCAGGACGTGGAAAGCGGTATGCTGAGGCGTTCGCTGAGAAGCACGATTTGAAAGTGGTATGCTGCCTATCGAAACCTGATATGATCATAGACGATAATCATGATATCAGGCCTAAGAATCGCCTATGGAGACTAAGCCCAGCCGACGTAAAGTCAGGACTGCTTAGGAAGGCGCTGAAGCTTGGCTAAGGCTGCTACTTTTACTGGTGTGTTCTCTAGTGCGCCTAGCATCAAAGACAATATGCTTGAGCCTGAGCAGGTTTCTGAACTGTACCACGAACGTGCTCGTCATCTAGAAGCTATGCTCACTCAGCTAATCGACGCTGCGAAGTTTGACCAAGACAAGCAATCGTGGAGCGTAAGATTCACACAGAAATACTTGAACGAACTTCGTGAGTCATTGGGTATGAGAGAAGTTGGTCCGGACGAGGGGCAGGGCCTTCTTATGTGGCCGGAGAAGCCGAATGACTAATCGTCCTATAGTGCCAAACGTGACTATGAATGGAAAAAATGGAGTCACCACAGTTAACATGCCCTACACCCCAGCACTACCGGCTGAGTATATTCAGTTGGAATTCATCATTGAGAAGCCGCGTTCTAAGGAAGGGATGTTTGATGTTGAAATGTGGCCATCCGAAAGGATTCCCCAGTATAAGGCGCGTGCGCGATGGCCATACTTTGGCTACACGTACGCACATGGCTGTGGAGACAGCGATAGATCTGTCTCGACTTCCGGGGACGTGGGAGGGACTGACACGACGGCATCGACGGGAGATTGGTAGATGGCAAGAATGCCTATATTGATCGAAGAGCGTCGAAACGTGTTCGACTATGCAGACAAAGGTACTCCACTAGCTCATTGTATTGCTTCTGATCTTCGTATGGGGGCAGGGATAGCTGTGGCCATGCAGAAGCGATTTGGCCTTAGGGGTAAGATTGAGGCCAGTGGAAAAGCTACTAAACACCCTACGTGTATCTATGTTGGAAATGTATTCAATCTTATCACTAAGGCGCGGAGTTCTGGCAAACCTACTTATGACTCACTCAGATCAGCTGTTGTACAAATGGCCAGTAGTGCTTTTGAGAATGGGATACATACGATTGCGATGCCTCGTATTGGGTGTGGCTTAGATAGGCTATCATGGCCGATGGTTCGTGAGATACTAAACGAGGAACTCGTATCAATGGGAATTAATGTAGTTGTGTGTCGATTGTGAATGAGTGCAATCTTGGGAATCTTCCATTTCCAGAGCAGTGCTGCTGCATCTGTGAACATCATTACGAAGATTGCAGTCACCCACACACGGATGGAGGAAGTATACTCTCGTGCCGAGGCTATGTCTGCGTATTACCTAATTTTCTTGACTCAGAGAGGCGTCAGGCGATGCATAGCGGCTGGCCAGAGCATTCTATTGGGTGTGAGATGTTTAGGAAGCGTGCGGCAAAGGTTGGAGTAGTTGCACCTTCAATGTGGGGAGACAATGGCGTCAATACCTAAATATTCTCGACTGGCTGGATACTATCCAACATTTGACTATAGCGCGGCTGAGACGAAGATGGCGGCTGCTATGATTGAGCAGACAGTGACTGCTAGAATTGAGCGGGTAAAGATAAAGCGTCCGTTGGAGATGTGGCCAAGGCCTAGTACTAAGGAAGAGAGGTTCAGGCTTGCCTATGGAGCTACAATTAAGCGACCTGATAACAAAGCTTGATCAGATATTCAAGCACACTACGCCTAATCAAGATATACGTGATTGGATGATTGCAGACGAATGGGAAGCTTTACTTGAGGAGCTTGATAGTTTTCGTGATTGGTATGCGACAAACGCGGCATTAGCGAACTATATCAATGATCCAGTCAGTAAGCGAGAACGAGTATATGTCGAGCATGCCAAACTTATAGGAACATTGGAAGTAGAGAACTGGGAATTAAGGCGCAAGATAGAAGAAATGGAAAAGACCAAAGAGTTGAAGAAACCATGAATGAGGAAGTAGCTATTGGTGATCCTAGCCGCTACTTTTGCTTTGATGATAGTCCTTGACCAGCCACGGTCAGTCGTGTTTACTATCTCTGCTGACCCAGGATGGCTCGGCTAGGACATGTGTAGTGCTCTTGTGATATTCATAATGTCTTCTATGCATACGAGCGATAAGATATAAACCTCCTTCCGCCCCCTATCCAGGATAACTTCCTGATCGGAGGAATGTGTGACGCGACGGCCGATTCCGTATTTGTACGTGGCCATGCCGAGCGGGTTTGCTCGCGATCCGAATTTCACTCTAGAAGAAAAAGGCCTTATGATGGTATTGATGGAATGGGCACGGCCTACTGCTGGAAAGTATACAGTTTGGCCGGGGGTAGATACGATATCTAGTCGATGTAATGAGTCTCCTCGTAGTATTCAGCGTGCTCTTTCCTCTATGGAGCAGAAGGGCTATATAACGCGAATGCGACGGGGTGGCAAGTCTAGTGTCACTGTCTTGGTGTGCATGGACCGTTATCGATCAGATTCAGTCTCTGGTGAACTTCCCGATCTCGGTATGATGGAGCCCCCAGATATTGATTTAGATGTTGAGCCTATTGAAGCACCAGTTGTCGCTGACGATGTTATAGAAGAAGAGATAGACATAGAGCCAGAGCCAAAATTTGATTCCTCAATGGTAGTTGGTCAGGAATCACCACGTGACCAGCTATCAGCGTGCCTTCCGGCTGGAACGACGGCTATTTCGGATCGACCTAAGGGAAGGGCACCACGCTCTAAGGGAACGTATGGGGTGGCGAAACCGAAGAGTGAATCAGCCAAGCCATCGTCTACTGCAGTTGCTGTCGCAAATGTGTTCACAGAACGCATGAAGAAGGCATATCCATCCTATATTGCCCCAAGACCATTTGTTGCCAGCCATATGATGCAGTGTGCTGAAGATATGGGAAAGATGTACGAGATGGAGCACTTGGTTAAGTATTTCGATTTGCTTATTGGCGATTGGACTGCGATTCATAATGACAACTCGAAGTGGATTAAACAGAAGACTCCTAGCTTACACTATGCTTTTCGACTCATTGAAGACCTCATGCCATTGGCTCTTGATGGCCGTGGATATACGAATACATCGCATCGTGTTAGTGGTCTGGAGCAGAAGAAGAGTTCAGATGGCCTGACGTGGGATGATGTGAAGTAAAGTTCTCGTAGGGCTTGACTATACACGAGTTTGGTTTCCCATAAATAGGGAGAGGGTCTGTTGAGTCTGATTGAATCATCACCAATTAGAAAATCGTTAGATCCAGAAGATATGCGGACGATGAACGTCGGCAAACGCTACTGGCATTCTTCTGTGACTAAGATAGATCCTACTGCCGAGTATCGTAAAGTAATCGAAAAGTACATAAAGAACATTCGTGACAACATCGTTAATGGTCGTGGAATTTTGTTTCATGGAGACTACTCAAGTGGCAAGACGGCCGCTTCGATCATACTTGCAAAAGCCGTAGTAATGCATGGTGGTACTGCATTCTTCATTGAAGTTCCAGAACTATCCGACATTAAGATTACTTCCAAACGATTTGACGATGACTCTACAGTATGGGAGCGCATGGAAGCTGTAGATCTTCTTGTGCTCGATGATCTAGGCTCTGACTATGGTACTGAGTGGGCGAGGCAGTTAGTAGAGCGTATCGTCAGGCATCGTGTAAATAATTGTAAGACTATTGTAGCAACTACGAATATGTTTCAGAGTCTAAAAACGATTTATGATGATGGGATGGTTGAAGTACTTTCGTCTGCTCTCATACCTGTATCGGCTGATGGTAAGAACTGGCGTATCGCTGAGCGCGAAGATATTCGGCGCGAGATAATGGGCGACAATGAATCTTGATCTGGCGCTGTGCAAGAGAATACTAGAGGATGGCGCTGAGTCAATCCAGAACGCTGGTCTGACTCCTCTGCACTTCGAAGGCAGTGGAGTTCCCGTATTCAAGTTCATCATGACACATTTCGGCAGTCATGGGAAGATGCCAGATCCTGCGACCATAAAGTCAGTAACAGGTATTGATCTTCCCGATCCTCCTGAGCCATTGACATACTATCTCGAACAGGTCATACGACGGAGAATGGGCAACGTTTTTGGTGACCACATCAATGATGCTATCAGATTTCTTAAAACTGGTGATCCTGAGAAGGTAGTTGATGTAGCGAAGTCAATCATTTCGTCTGGCCAGGGTTTCGGTCAGCGTCGGGCATACGAAGATCTACGTAATACTGTCAAAGCTAGATGGGACGCTTATCAAGAGATAGCTAGTAACTTCGGAGCTATCGATGGTATTGGAACTCCTTGGGTGCAGTTGGACGAAGCAACTCGCGGAATGCATAAAGGAGAGCTTTGGGTTGCCGTTGCAAAATTGAAAACTGGGAAGTGTGCTGCTGAGTATACAATGGTACCTGACCCAAAAACTGGCCGGTGGATTTCAATCCAGCAAGCTGTTGAGGGCAAGTATGACGCACTTACCATGACTAAGGATGGCAAGATAGAACTGACTACTCCATCCCAGCACTGGGATAATGGACTTAAGGAGTGCTTAAGGCTAAAGACTCGATTAGGCAATGTATTCGATGCTACTCCGGATCATCCAATACTTACAGTCGATGGCTGGAAGAATATGAGTGAGTTGGCAGTCGGGGAGAAGATTGCTGCAGCAGCAAAGATTCCTGAGCCTACACATACTAAAGTTATTTGTGATGCTGAACTAACCATGCTTGCGGTTCTTATTGCCGAAGGATGTACAAGACATCATGGTGGTGATGTACGATTCAGCAGTGGAGATAAAGCTCTTGTTGATCAGGTACGTATAGCTGCTAGTAGTCTTAAATGTGATCTTCATAAATCTGGAAAGTATGATTACAACATAGTTGGGTCAGTGTGTGGTAAGAATTATATTAAGGCTCTAGTAGTTAAATGGGGGCTCAAAGGCAAGCTCGCGAAAGAGAAAAGGATTCCTGATCTTGTATTTGCGCTGCCGAATGCTCAGTTGGCTGAGTTTCTAGGCATTCTTTGGTCGTGCGATGGCTTAATAGAAAGTCGCCATGGTAGGTTGTCTTATTCGTCTGCATCCGAAGGTTTGATTGATGATGTCCAACGTTTGCTTCTTCGTTTTGGAATAGTGAGTCGAAAGAGGGCCAAGAAGCCTACGTGTAACGGGAAGATTTTTAGCGCGTGGGAACTTACAGTACGGGCACAGAGCAGATCATCTTTCGAGCACAGCATTCTGAACTATATCATTCGTCGCAAGCGTTTAGTATTCGAGGCTACGAAAGATATCTCAAGAAAAGCAAATGATGACTCGATAAGATCAACAAAATCTACTAGAGAGAAAATTGAATCCACCATAGATAAGAGCGGCCATACGTGGAAGGAGTTTTGGTCAAGCTATGGATGGAACTGCTCGACAGGTATCAGAGATTTGATTAGCCCTTCCACAGGATTAATTCCGCGTAAGAGACTGAGAGCCTTTGTTGAGTTTACAGGAGCTACTGAGTTGTCGTGGTTAGTATCTGACGACATTGTGTGGGATGAAGTAGAATCTGTAGAGTCTATAGGAAAACGTCAGACGTACGATCTGACGGTAGATGACACGCATTGCTTCGTGGCGGCCAACCTCATAGTCCACAATACCTGGATGCTCATGTTGTTCTTGGAGCGAATGTGGTCTTCTGGGTGTAAGCCTCTTCTCGTGTCGATGGAGATGCCTATCAAAACAGTATCCCGGCGGTTCGACGCGTTGCATACGTGTCTACCTTATGGTGACCTGAGAGCTGGTACGCTCGGTGACTTTCTTGAGCGTAAGTACATGAACTCTCTTGCTGAGTTTCAAGCTAAGCACGAGATATGGATTGCTGGCAATGGGCGCATCAAGACACCGGCCGATATAGAAGTTCTCTGTAAGGAGCTTGAGCCTGATGTAGTGCTCATAGATGGTATGTACCTGCTATCACCGTCCAGGGGGCGTGTTGGGAGCAAGTATGAGCGGGTATCGATGGTGGTTGACGAGCTTCAGCCGTTGGCACATAAGCTTGATATTCCCATTATGGTAACAACTCAGTTCAATCGATCTCTTAAAAAGAAAACAGGTGGTGACGCGACAGACTCTATAGGCTATGCTTACGAAATTGCTCAAAACGCCGATGTACTGATTGGAATGTTTTCTAACGACGATCTCAAGGCGTCTAGACGAATGCTGGTCACTTTGATGGAGCACCGAGAAGGCGAAGACTTGAATATGCTTGTTCGTTGGGATCTGGACGAGATGAATTTCGATTTCATAGGAACAGTTGACGCAGAAGAACTAGAAGAACTACAATCAGGAGCAAAGAGCAGCAAAGCGGCGCAGACCGCTAGCCAAATAACATTCTAGACAATAAGAGAAGAGAAGAGAAGAGAAGAAACATGGACGTAAAATCTATTAAGTATGTATTGAGTAAGCTTCCAGTCACAAACGTTTCACCTGGATCACAGAACGTATATTGCTCCTGTCCCCTAGCCCGTTGGGTGCACCCCAAGGGCATCGACTCGAACCCAAGCATGTCTATTAAGGTGTCAATGGACGGAGATAGCCTCGTATGTTGCTGGGGCACCGCATGTGGATTTACAGGAACTCTGACAAGTCTCGTCTCTTTGCTAAGCACCTTTGAAGATGGAAAATACGACGATCTTCTGGATGAAGTACGCAAACTTGAGAAAGCTGATCTAGACGCTAGATTACAATCCGCCCTTGCTTCACATCAAAGCATGTTTGAAGAAAGGAAAGAGATATTTTATGCTGATAAAGAACTCGATCCATATAAAGGGAGCGTTCCGAAGTACATTCTAGATCGTGGTTTTGAGATAGACACCTGTAAAGAATGGGAACTAGGCTTCGATAAGAAGATGAACCGACTCATTGTCCCGGTTCGAGATATTCAGCATCGTCTTGTCGGTATGATGGGGCGAGCCGTAATTGATACGGTTAAGCCGAAATGGTGGGCATACTGGCATTTCTTAAAGAGCAAGTATCTCTATGGTGAGAATAGAATTTCGTATGGGGGTGGCCAGCCTGAGCGAATCATAGTTGTTGAGGGTATGCTTGATGTTTTGTGGCTATGGCAGATGGGAATAATGAACGCTGTATCCATACAAGGATCTAAGATGTCTGATGAGCAGGTAACTAGAATCATAGACATAGGACTTCCAGTCTATCTCATGTTTGATGGTGATGATAGCGGTCGTGAGGGTCAGGAGAAGGGTAGATGGCAATTGCGCGGTAAGATTCAGGTCAATCTATGTACATGTCCAGATAAGAGAGATCCTGGAGTATTGGAACACTCGGAGGTTGATCATCTGATTGATTCTGCAGAATTTGTTCTGTAGTAAGGTTAGTGGAGGAGGTACAAGAAGGGGGAAAATATAACCACACATACAAGAGAATAAGTCATTGTTTTGTAATCATCAAGGGAAGTAAGAAAGGGGCCGTACAATGAGTGATCAAGTCGGAAGTTGGTATAGTACTGGATTTGAAGCAGCAGATAACGAGAAGGAGGAGCGCGATAAGCGACGTAACACTCCATGGAGATTCTTCCTTAAGCAGGGAGGATCAACGGAGATCGTATTTCTAGACGATTTCAGCAAGACACACGAGGTTAAGCTTCCTAATGGCGAGGTCATTCAGAAGCCAATCGTTCCATTTTCACTCGATGAACACAACTTGACAGTAGATGGCGATTGGAAGAACTGGTACACATGTATCAAGAAGGTCGATCCTCCTTGTTCCATGTGCTCATCCGGCCATCGTCCGTACTACGTCGGAATGCTCACCGTACTGGTAAAGTGGGTCGATAACGATGGCGTTGCGCGATGGTCGAAGCGGCTGTTCGCGGGAAAACTCAATGGCATTGAGCGAGTTCGTCGTCAGCTATCAAAGAAGGGCAATCTCTATCTGTGTCGCTACGAAGTAGCTCGTACTGGAGATCGTTCTGAAGTAACAGGAGACGACTACGAGTTTGTGGAGAGAATGAGTGCCGAGGCGGCTCAGGAACTGGTAGCTGATCAGAAGGATCTTGATCAGAAGCCCATTAGCATTGAGCCATATGACTATATGCAGATGTGTGCTCCATTGCCTAAGGAACAACTTGACAAGTTGCTGAAGTCAGGCCGAGTTGCTCCAGCTCGTAAGGGTGGTCAGCCATCCTCTCAGCAGACAGGGCCTAAGTCTCAAATAGTCGTTGGTAAGGATGATGGTGAAGAAGGCGAGTCATCGAATCCTGCGGAAGAGGTAAAGTTCTAGGTCTGTAGGTCTACGGCACGGCCTAGAAAGCTGCACCTCAATGGATTTTCAGAAAGAGTTACGTGATGCTCTGTCGTCAATTAAGTCGCATGAGAATTACGCGTTCGACTTGGAGACCACAGGGCTGGACCCCTACAAGTCCAAGATACTAATCGTTTCTCTTGCTACTGAGGATGGGGCATGGGTCCTCCCTTTCGAGGGAGACCATGCCCTGCCGTACCTAGCCACAATGCAAGAACTTAACGACAAAGTATTTGGCGATCCTGATAAGATAGCTATTACTTGGAATGGTGAGTTCGATGTTCGCCATCTAATTGTTCATGGTACGAAGTTTAGGAACAAAATAGCCGACGGCATGGTCGCCCGTTGGCTCTGTGATGAAACACTAGCTCAGCGTAAAATGCTAGGCCTCAAGAAACAAGTTCTGATCAACTATAACTATGACATGGGTGATATCGGTAGTACAAATCTTCTTCAAGGCGTGGTCGATGCCATAGCGTGGGAATATGCACGCGATGACGCTCTCTACACCTATAAGATCTGGCACGAAAAGATTGCGCCTGAGATGACCCTCCAAGGTCTTAACAAAGTCTATTGGCGAATATGCTCACCTATAGTGCGTGCCATTGCTGATATGGAACTCAATGGAATCTGCCTCGACAAAGACCATCTTCTGAAGCTAGAAGTAGACTTAGCCAAAGAGGTAGAAGACTATACGGCGTGCATTAGAAAGATTGCTGAAGAGGACTCGCTCAACCCCGGTTCCGGAAAGCAGCTAGCCTTTCTTCTATTCGAAAAGCTCGGAATGGAAGTAAAGCGTGGGCATCCTTACACTAAGAATGGATACTGGAGCACTGGTGTCAGTGATATAAAACGTTATACGGGTGAATATATATCACCAGATGGCGACGATCCGGTTGACATCATACTGAAACTACGTCGTAGTACGAAGCTACTCAAGACCTATGTTAGGCCATTCATGGAGAGGATTGATGACTCTCATGACGGCAGAATTCGTACTAGCTTTCATCAATGCGGCACAAAATGCGTGCGTCATGATACTCTCATTGCATCAGATAGAGGCTTAGTGCGCATTGCAGATCTTGACAGCTCACTTGGTCCTAACAAAGAGCGTAGTCTTAAGTGCAAAGTAGCATCTAGAGGTGACGTTGATCGTACTTCACATATTGTCCATAATGGGGTCAGGCAAACACGTATCATCAAGACGCGCATGGGATTCGACATCGAAGCTACGCTTGACCATCCTTTGTGGACAAACATAGGAATGAGAAGTATCGATCCTTCGGAGGTGTCGGGGCATAGGCGCGACGCTTTATACGAAGATGCGGACTGGGTACCTGTTAGGGATTTGGGTATTGGCGATAGGGTGGCTCTAAAGAAAGATACAAATATCTTTGGGTCGTCTACAGATCTTGATAAGTTCACCCCAGTTTACAGGACGAATGCCAAACGAGCTGTATTTCCTACTAAGCTTACTCCTGAACTCGCTGAGTTCGTTGGTATCTACACTGCCGACGGGTCTACTCATACTGCTAATGGCGGTGGCTCGATTCGTATATCGAATTGTGATCCTGCTGTTAGGAAGCGAGTAACTGCACTATCGAAGCTGTTATTTGGTGTAGACGCCTCCATCTCTGCGGAAGGTGTTAGCATTATCTCTAAGCAGGTAGTCGATTATTGCAGAGATTCACTTAAGTTTCAGTCAGGTGCTCGAAATAAAGAGATACCCTCGTATATTCGTACCTCTCCTAGAGAATGCGTAGTTGGATTTCTCAGTGGGCTTTATCTTGATAGTACTTGTCTGCCAGATAGGTTTGGTGTTCGTCTTAGTACCGCGAATGAGTTCGTAGCTACGTGGGTTCATACGCAACTACTAAATCTTGGCATAGTTGCCTCTAAGAGGATCAGTGGAGATCTTACTGTAAATCAACACGTTAGTGGTCTATCAGAGCCATCTCATGAATACTCAGTAACAGCCACTGGAGAGAATGCTTTTAGGTTGCGTGAGATTATTCGCCCCATAGCGAGTAAGCTCATTACCTATTTCGCCCGTGATAATATTAAGGTCGGTAGGAAGAACTATACAGAGTACGGCGACGTAGTGTGGGTAAGCATTGTCGGCCTTGATAAATCAAAGGCTGATGTATGGGATCTAACTGTCCCATCTTCACATAGCTTTGTTGGAAATGGTTTCGTTAACCATAACACAGGAAGGCTATCTTGTGTTGCCGGATGGACTCCGGTCGAAACGTCTCAAGGAGTGGTCCCAATACGTGATGTTCGGATAGGTGATCTTGTTCGTACTCATCAAGGACGTTTCCGACGTGTAAATCGAACTATTATCAAAGGTGTCGATCATATGCATGACGTTGTGCTATCGAATGGGAACATTCTGACCTGCACAACCGACCATAAACTGCTAACATCCAAGGGAACTTGGGTTAAGTTAGGAGACATGATCGATGTCAATAAGCAAGTCGTGGATACGCGACCCGCAAAACATCAAGCACACGTTGGCTCTATACAGAAGTCCAGAATTGCCTACGTTGGAAACTATTGCCAAGAAGCTGGAGACATCATATCAGAATGTTCAGTTTGTGGTGAAGAAGCATCTTACGAAGGACGAGTACTCTGCCCACAAGAAGGTAAGGTACTCTGTCTCGAAGACAGGCGACTTGAATCCGATGAAGGACAAGACAGGCAAGAAGCACCACAATTGGGTAGGGGAGTGCGAGAATCACAAGGGCTACCTCACTATAGTAGTGAATCAGAAACGAGTGTTTGTACATCGTCATGTTATGGCGAAGGCCCTAGGGCTGAAGAAGCTTCCAGGCATCTTCGATGTGCATCATATAGACGGGGACACGCGAAACAACGATCTCAACAATTTGGTGCTGTGCACCAAGACGGGGCATCATGGTATCCACTTCTTGCAGGTAGAGACGGAGACTGCAAGATTGAAGCGATCAACTATCGCGGTCGTTTTGAAGTCTATGATGTCACAGTAGACGACGATCATAGTTACTGTGCATGTGGCGTTTACCATCATAATAGCTCAAAACCGAATATGCAAAATATACCTACAGAGGAAGGAATGATTCGCAAGGCATTCATCCCTCCCCCTGGCAAGAAGCTACTTGTGGTCGATTATTCTCAGCTAGAGATGCGCGTAGGTGGCCTTCTTGCTAAGAAGCGTATTGGATGGTCAAAAGTCCAAGAAGCCTATGAACTCAGCGGATGCTGATCTTCACGAGGCGACTCGCGCTCAGATGGAAGGCCTTGGAGTAGCGAAGTTTTTCCGTTCAGATCCCTTGTGTCGTCGTAATGCAAAGGGTGTGAACTTCGGTTTCTTTTATGGACGATCAGCGGCGGCATTTGCTCGTGATAATGAGATGGATCAGTCTGAAGCTGCTGACCTCCGCCATAAGTTTCTAAATGATCTTTATCCTGAGATTCAGGCAATGCAGAAGTATTGTGCCGGTCAGTTGGTAGCTAAAGGTTATGTCACTACGATCACAGGGAGACGAAGGCGCTATCCCGAAGAGCGAGGAAAGAGTTTCCAGGATGTATGGTGGCCAGCGTGGCAAAGCTGGAATGCCACAGTACAGGGCAGCTCTCAAGACATAATTCAGATTGCTATGCGTAATTTATACGAGAGCATCATGAAGAATCGTGAAGATGGTTTTGAATTTGAAGGTGAGAAAATTCCTGCCTCAGCGTGGGAAGAAGTGAAAATGCTGATTCAGGTTCATGACGAGCTTGTAGCTGAAGCCCCTGAAGAGCATGCTGAGACGATAGCAAAGTGGATAGGGCATATGATGTCAACGGCTGTTGTTGATGACGATATGATCTTTCCGGTCGAAGCAGGTATCGGAAATTCGTGGGAAGAGGCCAAGTGAGCGCCAAGGCAATACTCGGGCCGTTGTTCCGTGTTCCTAAATCATTATTTGCTGAATGGGAGCTTGATCAGATCCGGAAACAACTATTCTATACTACAAAATCCGATGCTAGGTATGGTATGGGGGATAGTGTATCGTTCCGAACGTACGAAGAGGATGATGAGTGGTTGATTGTTCCTAGAATGTATGGCGTGCTGGGGGCTAATAGGTATCCACAATTCAAAGATCCAATAGTACATGTATCTGATGGAGCACCAGTAGTGTATACCTTTAACGAGACACTTCAAAGTACCAAACCTGACAAGAAGATCATACAGGACAAGCTCGTGAAGAAGGTCGTCTCGCGCTTTCAAAATGGAGAATTTGGTGGAATGTTGGTTGCCCCATGCGGATTAGGGAAAACGGTTGTCGGACTAAAGATTGCGGCTGAGCTTGGTGTCACGACGACTGTCCTCGTGCACAAGGAGTTTCTTGTTGATCAGTGGAAAGCGAGCGTGGCGGAGTGGCTTGGACTTGGTGATGACGATATAGGAGTGATTCAGCAGGATAAGTGCGATTACGAAGGCAAGAAGATTCTCATAGCTATGACTCAATCCCTCGTTAGCGCACGTGAGTATGATGAAAGATTATTCAATCATTCAGGTCTATTACTACTTGACGAGACCCATCGTCACGGAGCCGAATTGTGGCACAAGGCAGCCGCTAAGTTCACTTGTCGTTGGAGGCTCGGTCTGACGGCTACTCCATCTCGCAAGGATGGTCTATGGGACGTAGTTAGATTCAGCGTGGGCAATATCATTGCTGAGGCCGATGCAGGATGGGTGAAGCCCTTAGTCTATAGAGTACGATATTCACCTCGTCTATATATACCTCAGTACTGCTGGGCACGAACTCGTCCGGATGGATCATATCAGATTAAGAAGGTCTATTTAGCGAAGTTGCTTAATCTTCTTGTGGCCGATGAGGGCCGTAACAAGATCATTCTCGATATGATTGTGAAGGCGGCTGCTAAGGGCAGGAAGGTTCTACTTCTATCCGATAGGAGAAGTCAGATCAGCTATCTAGAATCGGCCGTGAAGATTGCGGCTGGTGACTCCTGCACAGTGAGCCCCTATGTTGGTGGGATGGGTAAGCGCCAACGGGCGGTTGCCGAACGATGTCAGGTCATGCTAGGAACATTCGCGATGGCGTGCGAAGGATTGAATGTCCCTGATCTCGATGTGCTGATTCTGGCGACTCCACACTCTGATATTGTCCAATCGGTTGGACGTGTGCTGAGAGATGTGGATGGCAAGAAACAGCCTATAGTCATTGATATCTGCGACGACGAGCCATATATGTGTGGAAGGATGGCGGAGAAGCGCCAGTATACATACGATAAAATGGGATGGGAAACTAAAATCATTTGAGGTTGCTATTGACTAAAGGTCAGTTCTGGGACTTCTTAGTAGGAGGCGTAATAGCCCTTTAGTCAGGAGTGTAGAATGCAGGTAATCTTTCCAGATGGATGCGTACTCGGCACAACGCAGAAGCATGCATTGGGCATGATGTTGTCGAAAGATGATTTTCCGTGTGATGGATGTCCCTCTCAAGAGGCTTGTTCTGCGTATGCTGATCAGAAGGATAAGCAAGGGATGCTCGGCGATCCTACGGCATGCCCATATCATCTTTCGGAACTGAATGGTTCTGTTAGCTCCCCTGAGCTAATGGGGGGTGCATTCATTCACTGTTCTGAGAATAATGAAGAGTGGGCTTTCTCCTTCGACTTTGTTGGTGTCGAAGATGATGAAGCTATTGAGGAGTAAGCATGAGCGTTGCACAAACTCAAGCTGACTACTACTCGAAATATTACGAGCAGAACAAAGGGCGTATCAAGCAGGCTCGTAAGGATAAGTATAGGGTTGACAAGATCTTTCGAGAGAAGCAGCAGAAACGAGCAAGGGATCGCGCTCGGAGGCTTGCTACCGAAAAGCGTGAAGAACGCGCCCAAGCTAGTGTTCACAAGGCACGCACGCTTCGTGCGATGGAAATAAACCTAGACGAGTTCAGTTCTCAACAAGTGAAGCGCTGGCCGGTAGGGACACTTGTTACGTCTTCGGTAATTTGCCACGCACTCAATATTTCGTTGGGTACTCTGAGCAATTGGGTTAAGAAAGAACTCATTCCAGAGCCTACTATTAGAACGAGTGTTCGCAACTACCTGTTCTCAGTTGACTATTTGCAGGTGGTCCGCATCTCCAGGATTGAAGCACTTGAACAGAATCTAAGTCTTGACGAGTTTAAGATTCTAGCGCACAAGCAGTATGAGATTATACGTGACAAAGAAGAGGGCATACGAAAGGGAGGGGCAGTGGACTGATTATGAGTGATGGAAAAGGGTTAGATCCGCTTCACAAGAGGACGACTGGGATAGGGACCGTAGAGTATATTGTCAGCGAAAAGAGCTTTGGGCAGACAATTGAAAAACGGAGGGATCGGAAGGAATTCAAAGTGAGTTTTAAGAATTTGCCACCCATTGAGGGAACACCGGCCATCGTAGGGACCACGCGAGGATTGACATTGAGCCTTGGCTCTTTTGAATTTGCCCGAGTTGACGTGTCATTACAGTTGCCGTGTAATGCTGACTCGATAGAAGAGGCGTATCAAGTCGTTGAGAAGTGGGTAGATGATAAAGTCGAGTCTCAGGTCAAAAGTATCAGAAAGGCATCTGATAGCAAATGATCACGCATCAAATGTGGCCAACAATTCGTGGCAACGCTAAAGAGCCACTTGGTGGCATGGCCGGATCGAGTGGCTCTTCGTTAGGGTATATTCTTTGTGGGGACTGCTCTCCAGAGCCTCTCGAAGAGTCCACGGCCATATTCATGAAGGTCAGAAAAGTAGGACTTGTCCTACCGAGATCCGATGGGTCAAAGATAGGCGTCGATGTTGTTGAGTGTCCAAAATGCCATAGGCAGATCTTACGATAGGAGAGCATCAATGCACGTGACCGAGCATGAAATTATCGAAGGGACACCTTACATCAATGGTAAGAAGGCCATTAGATGCACCTCTGATAAGTGTTCATGTAAGGATCACATGAAGGATGTTTTCGTGCCTTGGAAATGTCCGGAGTGCAAGTCTCACTTGAGCAGTAAGACTATGGTCTGTCTGAATGCATGTCATCTTAATGCTGAATCAGCCACTAGACTCTCGGAGATGATGGCTAAGGTACTAAAGCAGGGATGGAAGTGATGGGCGGGGTGCATGGCGTTCGTTATATCCTTAAGGAAGGACATCAGCCCATGGCACTCATAGCGCACAACCAATACAAAGCGAAGAGAGATAGACTTTGTCGTAACAACTAGGCACTAAGGAGAGGATCTCGGGATTCTCTCACCCGCCCATCGCCGTTTTTGTATTTGGAGATACTAGTGGTCTAGCGATTCAGGAGTTAAGCGAAGATGATGGGCAAAGAAGCAATAAGTAATGATATTGATCTGGTAGTACGTGCCAAACTGCGTGCTGATGAAGCCCACGAAGGGCAGACTCGGCGTGGCAATGGCGAGCCATATGCTATGCATCCAACTCGTGTAGCTGCTGTTGTAGCTGAATACGTGAGTGCTGAAGCTGTGGCGGCAGCGTTTCTACATGACGTGCTAGAAGATACTGACAGTAAGATCGATGACTTCCCGGATTACACCAGGAAGCTTGTCGATATTCTCACTAAGCGTACTGATGAAGAGCGAGACGAGTATCTTAAACGAGTGTCTGACTCGGCGTGTCCGGAGGCTATTCTCATAAAGATAGCTGACCGTACCGATAATCTAGTTGATGGTAAGAAGCTTGGCAAAGGATGGGTTAAGGGGTATCTAAAAGGAGCACATAAGATCCTTGACGCGGCCAGGGCAAATGGACTTGCCGACCACGCGCTCGTATTTAATCTTTGTGCAACTGTAGAAGACATACAGAAATGGGCATACTCGAAAGATGTTACTTGAACTTGATGGCTACGATTGGCAGAATGCGTTTGGCTATGCTGGTGGTGCAAACAACAACGGCATTACGGCAAGCATAGATCCTGCGTTCCCTACATCGAAGGTTGATCTTAGTACGTTTGATCGTGACGACGTTGTTGAAATTGCTTACATAGATGAGGGTGTACGTGATGAATGCCCATGGCTGATTATCGGAAAACTAAGAGATGGACGATGGTTTTACATCGAGGCCGGATGTGATTACACAGGATGGGATTGTCAGACTTCTGGTAAGTCGTTAGTTGCCGATTCTAAGAAGACCATATTAACCTATGGTCCTGGTAAACGAGAACGAAAGCGTTTCGGTCTCCCCGATCTGGCTGTGTATGACGTGAGCATGTGGGGGAAAGATGCTGACTTCCAGCCAACTGAAGAAGGTCCTTAAGATGCAGCAGGCTATTTCTGGGGGTATCTCCAATCGAAGGAGCAAGAAACAATTATCGAGTATGCTTAAACGAAACACCGCACATAGGAAGGGGAAAGAGACGGCAGAGAAAGCGAGTTTGAAGAGGCTACGAGAAGTTAAGCGACTTCGGATGTTGGATATTAGGATGTGGTCAAATGGCTAAGAAGCAAGAAGGCTGGGCTTGCCCTGTGTGTGGTAAGGGCAATGCGCCATGGGCAGCTAAGTGTGGTCATTGTGAGGCTGCAGGGCGCACGCTTGGATTCAGGCCGGTAGTCTGTGCATATTGTGGTGCGGTTTTGCCAAAGACCGAAGGAAGTTGGCATCTATGTAAGGGGCCAACAGCAAGCATAGGTAGCTAAGAATTGGAGAGAACTATGAGCATCGATCTGGATGTTCGGATGTCTGTGGTGGACCTTCTTGAGAAGGTGAAGACGCAGCGAGATAAGCACGAGAAAGCCTACGAAGAAGCGATCAAAGGATGGCGGAGTAAGCTTAAAGTAGTTGCACAGAAGATGGCCGACAACGCTGACAAGATCAACAAGTTCCCCCAAGCAATGGACGCTCTTTCTGATAAGCCACGCCATTACCTCGAAACGTTCGATGAAGCAATAGACATGCTGTCGATGACCAAGGACACTGAGGTCAAACTCAACTCGAATCAATTCAATCAATTGGTTCGCGGGAAATGGCATTGGGCGACAGCCTTCGTCTCGGCTAACAGTAGTTATGTTGGCTACACCGGAGCAACAGGCCCTACTGGCGCGGCTGGTAGTACAGGCCACACAGGACGTGTTGGCGTAGGTGGAGCAATCGCTGGTGATGACATCTCTGATGCTTTCGGGGACGACGATGAAGATGAAGACGACTAGATCTAATCGTCTTCACTGGTTCACTAGATCTTGGTGGGCCTATCTACTGGAGAAGCCCTTCACGTGGACCAAATTCTGGTGCCGCGTGAGGGGCCATCCATACGGCCCTGTTTGGTACACGGCTACTGGGCTTGAGCCAGATGGCCACTGCAAGAATTGCGATGACTACATATTATGAGTAAGATCAGAGTTACTACTAACAAACGAACAGGCAAGTGTAAGCGGTGTGGCAAATGCTGTACAGGAAAAATCTACCTGCACGGGTCTAGAGAGCCCAAGCAGTCCATACGTAGCATCATTAAGGAGAAGATCGATGATGGCTTCGTCGTGCTTAGGTATGATGAATCGGATACAATCACTCATTGTGCTCAATTTACTATGCATGTGAAGTGTAATAGTTTCAAGGATGGGCTATGCACACGGCACGACAAGGCAAAGCCTGATTTCTGTGCAGCATTTCCATTCCGCCCGGGGCAGAATCTTTCTAAAGGGTGTGGGTTCAAGTGGAAGAAGAAGTCCAAGTGGATAAAGAGCCTATAAGTTGGGTTATTAGGGCATTTTATGGGGTTCTACAGCTATCAGCGATCATTGCCACCTATGTGTAAGCACTATATAAATCATGGTAAGTGTGCAAAGAAACCAAAGCGGTGGTTCGGTATAGCCCATGCTACATGTCCTTTAGTAATCGAAGGTGCCAGTAGTTGTGCTATTCAGGATGTTACCAAAAGGCCTCCACCTCCTAAGCCTCAAGGACGGCATATGTCCGCTAGTGAAGATCTTGATGATACGATGCAAAGATTGAAAGACCTAATTGATCAGCAGTGTGCGAAAGAATTGTCAATGACGAAAATGAAGGAACAGGTAAAGACGATAAGAATGTGGGACTAATGGGACTCTTCTTTCCAAATGACTTTGTTGACTGGCTTCCTAATCCGCCTTGCTCACATTACGTTAAGCATTGTAAGTGTAGCACACGTCCTAGGAGATGTTTTGGGCTACGGATGGCTAAGTGTGTCAGGGATAAGAATATGGCAGTCCAATGTGAGTTAGAAGAACATCCATATCGTGAATCAGACAAAACTAATGATGCCGTACAGAAACTAAAGAAGACTATCGAAGAATCTGATCCGTTTTATAGAAATGTAATGGATGCTACCGGGCCTACCAATTACTTCGATATTGGTGTGACAGGAAAGCGCAAAATAGATTATTTCAATGTTAGGATGTGGGACTGATGCTAAAGCAACAAGAAGAAATGAAGTCAAATACGGATGGGTCAATGGAGATTGAGACACGATACTCAAGCGGTCCTATGCAGGAGTGTGGCGGCTGTCCTCTGTTGTATATCGGAAGAGATAGTAATGGGCCTCTGGCGAGGTGTGCTAAGTACAAAGAGCGATCTGACTGTCAGATGAAAAAGATTATCTTGATAGAACGGGTGTGAGATGCTTAGGTGGTTTAAGGCACAGTTTCTGTACGCTTGGTATGTTACCCGGCATAAGTGGTTCGTTATGTGGGAGTGCTTCAAGCGTGGGTTAATTTGGCGGGGACTCACTCATGACTTGAGCAAATTACGCCCATCAGAGTGGTTCCCGTATGCTCGTTATTTTTACAATAAAGAGGCGCAGAATGGGGAGACTCTGAAAGCGTTCGCCTTGTTTGGATGCGCCGAAGTTGCTCCATACGGTTACTACACAAAAGATCGATTCAACTATGCATGGTTGTGGCATCAGCACCGCAATGATCATCATTATCAGGTTTGGATTCTCACTGAGGACAGTGGAAAAATCTTCCCTCTACCTATGAGTGAGCCAGCCAGGAAAGAAATGATAGCGGATTGGATTGGGGCCGGTCGTGCTATTATGGGGAAGAAATCCAACACTAAGGAATGGTATCTCAAGAATCGTAAGCATATGAATATGCATCCTGATACACGGGCTTGGGTAGAGAGTCAGCTTGGAATTTCTAAAGAAGACAATACTATATATGAAGATTGATACCATGATAAATATACACGCACAAAGAAAGGAAATGCAATGGCCATCATAAATTGTCCAGAATGTCATAACAGCATTTCGGATACCTCGTCCAAGTGTCATCGCTGTGGATATGTTCTTGTAGCACCGTCGCGGTCTATCTTCGGTAGGATGTGCAAATGGGCGTTTTTTATCTTCAATGCTCTAATGCTTTACATCTTCCTGTAGATCGTCGTGGGCAGCCTGACACTGTTTGTAGCCTGGCTCTGCAGAAGGAGATTCATGGTGCGGCAGATTGCTATCAGAATGCGTATCGTTACTGGGGGCCTCGAATGAACATCGCCTCGTTGAGGATGTGGGGATGAAGACGAACATCGGACGGTAGAGTAGTAATTCACTGTTGCAATCTTTAAGCTTACGTACTAGTATGCTTACGGGGCGATTCCTCCACAAGAACTACGGCTGCAGCTACATATGGCTTGTCTATTAGACAAATCTGTAGCTCTGCATCAAGGGGGTACCGTGACTAGGCATGCAGGAAAACTGCCCTCTGGTGAAGTACTAGAGGGTCGAGAAGGTATAGAGCGTCGTCGTGCGTTTGTCATGGAGTGCCGTCTCAAGGGCCTTAAGGTAGAGGCAATTGCTACGATTCTCGACGTTCACCGCAACACCGTAACCAATGATATCAAAGCCATCTCACGTCGGCAGGCCGAGGTAGTTCGAGGCATAGATTCAGACGCATCGATTGGTGAGACTATTGAATTCTATGACTTTGCTCGTGATCGAGCGATGCTTGAGTATGCACAAGCGCTGTCAGAGGGTGGAAAGGTTGCCTTCTTACAAGCGGCGATCAAAGCAACGGAAATGAAAGCCAAGCTGCTCATGGACTCCGGAGTAATTCCGAAGGCGGCTCGTTCTGGCACTAATGGAGCATCAGCTATCTTCGTTGATGGTGAAGAGATTAATGATGACGACATCGACAAGATGACCATACCTGAGCTTCTAAGTTATCGAGGTAAGCTTCAAGACAAGATATCTATGTGGGGCGAAAGTAGTGACAGCGCGGAATCGAACTGATGTCACGAGCATCTCGAAACATAAATGGAGATTCTACCTAACGATGTCACGCTTATGGGAACATTAGATAGAGGGATCTAATTTCTATGACGAAAGTAATACTACGAGCCTGTACTGGGGGACTATATTATGCCTGAATGGGGATGGATTGCGCTGGTTGTTGGCCTTGGTGTTTGGGCGTTGATTAAGATGTTTAGAAGCATGAGTGAATCGAGTAAGGCTGCGATCAAGGATGAAGTCTCTACAGCCATCATCGAAGAAGTAAAGAAGAAGTACGGTCCTGCTCAGGCAGTTGAGATAGCTACGAATGTAATGGTAGCTATAAAAGAAGGCGATTTGGGTAAGGCTGCTGCTAAGGTTGGCGTTGAGATCGCTGACAAGTTGGCGACAAAGCTAGAAGCGGACACTGGTATTGACTACGATGAGATCCGTACCGCTGCGGGTGATCATCCTCTTGCTATCGCCGCCCGAAAGGCCGTTAAGAAGGAAGCTGAGAACGCAACTAAGCGGGAGAAAGTTATCAAGGGCGCGAAGGTAGCATTGAACATTGCTAAGAAGATCATATTTTAGGGAAAGGGGCCTTTGATGCGTGTAATGGTTGCAATGTTAGTGGCGTTGATGTGGAGTGGTGTGGCTCTCTGTCAAGAGGCGGTTCAGGCGTCCGGAGGTACTAAGTGGTATGAACCTATCCTAGCGGCGGTTGGTGTAGCAATCGCGACAGTGCTCGTTCGTCTGATCAACAATTGGGCCGCAAAGGAAGCAGAAGAAGTGAATATTGCGAAGCAGGATGGCAAGAAAATACTTAAGGAACGAATCGAGGCATCATTTGCTCGTATCGTGGCTAACATTGCTAATAAGGAACTCATAGAGCTTAAGAACGCTGCTGCTGATGGTAAGATCGACAAGGCCGACCTCAAGAAGCTTGAGATAGTAGCTAAGGACGAACTCAGGGATGAATTTTCTCGTGAGGGTGTCGATGTTATGAAAGAAGTTGGCGATAAATATCTTGGGAGCGCCCTCCGAAATAATGTAGACAAGTTCAATAGCAGTAGATAGTATGTAGTAGCCATCTTCGTTCCTTTCTCCTGGGCCTGGCTCGATCTCCAACCCGCATTGAGTCAGGCCCGCTCCATTTTATGGCTGTTCGCGCTTTCATTTTCATTCTTTTCATAGTACCTGTGTACTCTTGGATAGCATTAATAAAATTCTATTTTGGTATAGTTATACTATATATGGTTAGGTACACTCAGTAGGCTGTGTGTCCAATCGTTTGGAAAGGCTTGACTAAAGAGTAACCACGCAGCCTATAGGTAGGAGGATTATTATGGGCAGGCTTGAGCGAAAGAAGAAGTTTATACGAGCACTGGCTGAGTTCTTGGGCGGAACGAATCAAGTAAGAATGAGCTGTGCTCTTGCAGTGGGTGAGTTTGGTGGAGAGATTTTTAAGGTAGCTAAGCTTTGGCAGACGATGCGAGGGGAATCATTTCTTAATGGCTACCCAACAATAGAAGAAGCAGAAGCTAGTCTGGAGGAATTTCTAGGCTAATGCTTTTCATTGGTGACGTTCATGGCATGGTTGATAAATATGAGAAGATCGTGGACAGCGTTCCAGAGAATGTTGTCACGGTTGCCCTTGGCGATATGGGCATTGGCTTTCCGAAGCATCCCGATATCACCGAACGTTATAATAAGATTCATGCGATTGTGCACACCGATAGGAACATGAATACGTCTATTTCCGGGCGTGCACGCTATTTCATTAGGGGCAATCACGACAACCCTGAGGCATGCATAAAGAGTCTTGGTTTTCTTGGTGAGTACGGATGTAAAGGTGCGGCATGGGGAGAGTCATTTTTTTACGTTGGCGGAGGTCTGTCTATTGATCGAAAGCTAAGGACTGAAGGCGTTAGCTGGTGGCCTAATGAGCAGTTGTCTTCTACGCTGATGGAAGAAGCCATGGAATTATGGAGAGCGAGTGGCCACTACGCTCAGGTGATGCTCAGTCATTCATGTCCTACTATGATTCTGCGCGAGTTGTTTGGCGTAGACTACAGTTATTCAGCGACGAGTCAATTTCTCCAGAACATGTTTGAGCAGCGATCTCCTATCCTTAAGTATTGGATATTTGGGCATCTTCATAAATCATATCGGCGGAAGATTGCTGGTGTATGGTTCATTGGGCTCGATGAGCTTGAGACAATCACGCTACACGACCTACGTGTAGGCTGTGTATAGCTCATGTGAGAGGACAAATAGCTGATGGTTAAAAAACGACCACTGTGGCGTCATGTAGACGGGAACAACTGGCACACTTCTACGATGCATATGACGAAGCTGCACGTATGGAGTGTCGGTAAGAAGTGGTTCGCGTCGGTTCATCTGACGTGTGGCTTTACATGTGATTCTGAAGCGTTCAACTCAGCGATATCTGCGAAGCGTTGGGCTGAGAAAGAAGCGACTGCGAGACTGACCGAAATTCGTGATCATCTCGTTCGTGAGTATGATCTTGATATCAAGCGTCTTGGGGCCGTGATCAAGAAGCAGACCCCAAAGAGACGAAATAGGAAGAAGACAGAAAGGTAACGCGATGTGGAGTATACTAAAGGTGTTTGTTATTGAGGTTGGTGCGGCAGCAGTGATAGCTGCTGGCTACATCGTCTACCCCGATGTCACGTGGCTGGGGAACATTGCATGGGTGATAGCAGGTATGTTCGTAGTTCTGGGAACTGTCACTCCATGGGCACTAGCGACTGCCATATCGGATGTCCAGAAGGTGCTAGCTACCCCGGGCAAAGGACTTGACGACGCAAAGAAGGTTGATCGCAAGATACTTGAGATAGCATATAAAGGAAAATCGCCCGCCCGAAGATTCTTTCTTGGAGTTTCCGGGATCTGTATGATCGTGTCACTAGCCGCTTCTGGTTGGCTGGTGTCGGCTATTCTGTATACAATCTTCGCTGAGCTATTGGGCGCTCATTACAGATGTGAAGCGTCAGATCTTTTTGAAGAGCAAATCAATAAGAAGGCTGATGAGGCGAACGTCGAGAGGGACAGTACGGTTAAGTCGTAAGGTTGACCGGCCATCAGTTCAGTTACTCTTTTGTAGGAGGCTTATCATGACCATTGCGAGTACCGAGAATTCGAATGCGAGTACCGAGAATTCGAAGAGGTTGTTCAGGATTTTTACGGGGTTTGTGACAGGGACTCTATTCATGCTAGGCATTGCGTATCTTGCCTCCCACATAAGGCCGAGCGTTAATCTGGACTACTACGGTAAGGTTCCTGTCACTGTAGACCATGCAGGGGTAACGTACGACTGTGTGCCTCGTGAGTACGTAGGCCGAGATATTACGTTCGATGGGCCTACCTTCCCTCGTGATCTGACTGTTGAGTATCTCAACAACATGCGCGGGGAGTACCTTAATCGGCGGTCTAAGCTCGATGGGGCACGTAGCCGTGTTGATAGAGTGATTGATAAGTGCAACGCTAGACTACTGGCCCATAAAGCTGTTATTGATTCGGCAACCGTCGAGCTAAAGGAGAAAGAGCTACAAGAGACGGCAAAGACTCAGCTTGAGAGCACACTAAAAGACGAGGTCGAGCGCCGAAAGCGGCTATTTGAGCAGAAGAAGTCCGAAGCGCTGAAACGTTGGGGGAAGGCCAAGAGAGAACTTGACGAGGCAGATCTAGAGATGAAGGTATTCAAAAGTATCGAAACTGGAGATACCAATGTCGAAGAGTAGTGGACGAACGTTCCTGCCAATCACGGCAAAGGAACTTCACGAGAAGATCGCGGCTGTATATGAGCGGTTGAAAGATGCTGATGGCTACGTTAAGGATATGATGGGCCATTCTACCTCAGATCTATTGCGAGCACATGTAGAAGCAATTATCGTTGATGGGTATCTTACCAAGGACTTGAAGGTAGAAATGGACTTAGAGAATCTTGAGTGCGATCCCGGCGATGAGCCACGAGGTATGGATGGAGCGTTAGGATTTCAGACGCTTTCAAATGGGCTAACGTGCCTTGGGTGTTCTGCTGGGGGCGATTGGCAAGTTCCAGTTTACTTTATTATATACTGGGATGGAAAGAAACTTCGAGGATACGTTCCTACGAAGGGCAACGCGTGGAACACTGATTCCAAGGAGGCGTATGGCGATGGTGGCGAATCAGACTATCTGAATGCATGCAAGCGCTGGCCAGAATTGGCTAGTACGTTCGTGCAGCATTATCATAGTGACCCTACAGAGGCTACGTTTGATACATTCGCTATTCCTGATATGGACTTCGCGCTCGTGAAGCAGGATATTATGGATCGTATTCATCCAAGGCTGCAGAAGGAGAAGACGATGAGCCTTGGAATGTGGGGGGAATAATGAGCACGAAGATCTATAATGG
>Ga0307378_10001765_pt1 | contig 34372 bp, 26 predicted proteins | sample UN1MG_FD_202238 | JGI IMG/M metagenome (GOLD analysis project Ga0307378, IMG submission 202238) | Soil microbial communities from Risofladan, Vaasa, Finland - UN-1 | ecosystem: Environmental > Terrestrial > Soil > Coastal area > Acid sulfate soil | place: Finland: Risofladan, Vaasa | collected... | reverse complement strand
GACGGGAGCGCCAAGCAAAAAACATTCGCACCCCAGCCCTCTTAAAATCGTGTTTAAAAATAATCCTTGGCGCTCTTGGCGTCTTGGCGGTTCTCCGGTCCGTTTATTTTGGACAGCACTGGGATTAACACCAATGCTCGATTTTTTCTTCCATCCTGTAAATCCTGTTAATCCGGTCCATTCCTTTTCAGGACAGAGGCACAGAGAACACAGAGAAAAAAATTATTTCTTATTATCTCTGTGACCTCTGTGCCTCTGTCCTACTAACGTCCAAGATGCATAAATTTCTTTGCGCTTTTCGCGAAATCATGCGCAAACCGGCTGAAAGAATGAATGAACAAGGATATACAGGATATTCAGGATAAGAAAATCTTATTCTTGACATCCTGAATATCCTTGTTAATAAACTCTTTGGTTGCGGCCTTGAGCCGCGTTGGGTGATACTCGACTTTACCACTCGATCCTCTCCCGGTCCTTGAAGAACCCTCCGGTCGGCCCGCTGTCGGGCAGCGTGGCTAGGAAGACGGGGGTTTCGGCGCCCAGGGCCGGGGTTGTGGGCGCGGAGGGGCCGCCCATGTCGGTTCGGACCCAGCCGGGGGAGGCGGAGTTGACCAGGATGTTTTGGCCGCTGAGCTCATTGGCCAGGACTCGGGTGAGGACGTTGATGGCGGTCTTGGAGAGGCGGTAGGCGAATGAGCCTGATCCCATGTCGTGGAGCTGGCCCATTCCGGAGGACATGTTGACGATGCGTCCGTAGTGGTTCTTCTTCATGAGGGGCACGAGGGCCTGGCACAGCCGGAGCGGTCCGTAGAAGTTGGTCTCCATGGTTTTTTTGACGAGGTCGAGGTCGGAGTTGAGCACGTCGCCGCCGTCGAAGTTCGCGCCCTTGTCCAGGTACACGCCGGCGTTGTTGACGAGTACGTCGAGCCGTCCGAACTCCTTGGCGATGAACTCGGCGATTCGCCTGACCCCGGCGGGGTCGGTGACGTCGAGCTGGTGATGGACCACGTCCAGGCCGTCCTTTTTCAGCAGCTCCACCGCCGCCCTTCCCTTGGCCTCATCGCGCGAGGTCAGGATGACCATATAGCCCTTATTCGCCAGCCCGCGGGCGATTTCGAGGCCGATGCCCTTGTTCGCGCCGGTTACCAGCGCGACCCTTTTCTCATCTTTGCTCATCGTACATTGCCTCCCATGATACAAGGTTCCACTAATAAATATAGGCATGTTCCAGGGGCGATCAAAGCGGGGGCTATGCGGCGCAGGTTTCCTGGCGGCAGCCGTCCTTGCCGCTGCTCTTGACGGCGTACATGATGTTGTCGGCCTTTTTGATCATATCGTCCACGGAGTCGGGGGGTTTGAGGAAGGTGGCGGCGCCGATGCTGAAGGTCACGGGCCAATGGCGCTTTTTCATGGCGGCGTCAAGACTGGTTTTGAGGCGGGCGATGACCACTGTGGTCCCGGCCTCGTCGGTTTCCGGGAGCAGGACCACGAACTCGTCGCCACCGGCGCGGGCCACGGTGTCGGTGGGCCGGAGGCTTGACTTCATGGCTTCCGCCACGGACCGGAGCAGGGCGTCGCCGATATGGTGCCCGAACCGGTCGTTCACGGGCTTGAAGTTGTCGCAGTCCACGTAAACGATGGTGAGCGGCTTCTCGCTGCGGCGGGACCGGTTGATCTCGAGCCCGGCCATCTCGAAGAAGGCCTTCATGTTGGCGATGCCGGTGAGGAAATCGGTGCGGGCAAAGGTCCGTTCGCTGTGCAGTGTCCGCTTCAAAGGGGCCAGGGTGAGGACAATGACCAGGAAGAAGCCCATCCTGACCCCCGCGTTCCAGAAGGGAATGATCCGGTGCGAGTAGTGCTGTCCGGCTAAGAGGTCCGCGAGCAGCCAGGCCGCGCCGCATAAAACGGCCATGACGATCCCGGCCTCCCTCCCCACGTACCAGGTGGCCAGGATGATCGGGATCAAGTAAAAGATCGAAAAAGAGATCTCATAGCCGGTATAAAAATCCAGGGTCCATACCCCGGCCGTAATAACCAGGGCCAGGGCCATCAAGAGCACTCTGGTACGGATTGAAAAGCTTTTATACCCCACGGCCATGAGACATTGACCCCTTAAACCGGACAATGTTGCCGGGCTTTTTAGAAAAGCGCAAAGGCGCAAAGATCGCAAAGAGATGCCAGGGCATCGCTGTTCAAATATTTCCCCGAAGGGGAACTATGTGAGTAGCCGGGCGGTGAAACCCCCGGAAAAGCGAACGAGACCATTCCGACCCTGAAGGGGTCGCACCAGGCCGGGCTTTTGTCAACGTCTTCAGGGTTGGTGGCCAAGGTGGCGCTGTTCCGCAGGTTGCACCTACGGCTACTCATGTTCCCACCCCTTGCGGGGTGCTGATGGACGCCCGGGCTTGGGGCAGGCACGGGGGCCTGCCCCTACTTGGACGCCGCGAACCTGGCCTCGGCGGCCTTGATGATGGCGGCGATCATGTCGGCATACGATATTCCGCTGGCCTTGGCCATTTTGGCCATGTGTCCGTCCCAGCACCATCCGGGGTTGGGGTTGACTTCGAGGAGCTTGGGGTTGCCGTCGGCGTCGAGTCGCCAGTCGAAGCGGGCATAGTCTCTGCATTCGAGGCGCTCGAAGAGCTTGAGGCAGCACTCGACCACTTTTTTCTCGGTCTTGTCGGGCAGGTCGGCGACCACGGACTTGACCTTCCAATAGGGCGAGTCCGGCAGCCACTTGGCCTCGTAGCCGCAGATGCGGGGCAGTTCCGGCGGGACCTCCGAGTAGTCCTCCTCGATGATCGGCAGCACGGTATAGGACGACGGCGGATTGCCGATGATGCCGACGGTGAAGTCGCTGCCCGTAAGGAACTGCTCGACCAGGATTGGCTTGTCATACCCGAATTTCTCCCGGATCTCGTTCAGGGCGTTCACCAGTTGTTCCAGGGCATAGGCGACGCTGCGCTGGGTGATTCCGAAGGAGCTGTCGCCGAAGTTGGGCTTGACGATGACCGGGAAGTTGAACGGCAGCTCGAAGGTGGTGTCCTCCGGGTTGACGAAAAAGGCTTCGGGCACCGGGATGCCCATTTCCTTGGCCACGCCTCGGGTGAGCGACTTGTCGTAGCAGAAGGCCAGGCACTGCGGCCCCGCGCCGGTATAATGGATGTCCAGCGATTCCAGGAGCGCCGGCACGTGCAGCTCCTTGCGCGGGTCGTTGAAATATCCCTCGTCGCACAGGTTGACCACGAAGTCCACCTTGCCCTTGGTCTTCATCAGGTCGAGGTAGAGGGTGTCGTGGGCGTTCATGTAGGTGAACGAGTAGTCCCCCAGCTCCTTGACCGCCGACTTCATCTGGTCAATGGTGTAAAAGTCGTCGTCGTCGAAGATGCACAGCGGCTTCAGCGGGTCGGGCTTGGACGGGTCGCCCATGATGACCGCGACGTTCCTCACCTCCGCCCTGGCTTTCTTCTTGACCTGCGACCATTCCTTTTTCACGTCCCCGGTGATGAGGATGCGGCGCTCCATCATGCCCAGGTCCTGCATCCGCTGCGAGTCGGTGGCGATCTCGCCGTGGATGCTGATCTCGGAGAAGCCGGCGGTGGTCAGCAGCTTGGTGATGCTCGATTTGGAATAGAGACGCTCGGCGTAGAACTGGTCCACGATCGCGCCCTTTTCCACGTGGTTGATCAGCTCGCGCGAGATCAGGCGCTGGCCGTCAACCGACAGCGAACGCTCCCGGCACACGAAATGGTCCTTGTCAATCCACTCCCACGACCGCGGCTGGAACCGCTTCTTCAGGTAATCGCCGTCGGCAACGTCAATCAACAGCTTGCCCCACGGCTTGAGCACCCGGATCACTTCCTTGAGTACCCTGAGGTCCTCCTCCACCGACTCGAAATAGCCGAAGCTGTTGCCAAGGATCATCACCGTGTCGAACGTGTCCGCCGGATACGGCAGCCGCCGCGCGTCGCCCTCCCGGAACTTGGTGGGAAGACCCTCCTTGCGCGCCCGGCTCTTGGCCTTCGAGATCAGGTAATGGGACCGGTCAAACCCCTCCACGTTCTTGAAGCCCCGCCGGTTCAGCTCCAGCGTATGCCGGCCCTGACCGCACGCCAGGTCCAGAACCTTGCTCTCCGGAGTCAGCCCCAGGATCTTGCCGAACAGGTCTATCTCCTTCTTCGTGATGGCCTGGTCGTCAACCACGTCCGCGTCGGTCTTCAGATACAGCGAGTTGAAGATGCTGCGCCACCAGTCCGAACGCACGTGTTCTTCCAGGTTCCCGACGGGCCCCAGCGTCCTTCTCTCGTGCTTGCCGTTCTTGGCTTTCAGGGAAAGCTTGTCGCCGGTCGGGGGCGGACGTTCGCCGCCAAGGGATGGTTTTTCGGAAGACGGTAACGGTTTCTCACTGTCGGGCGGAGGCTTTTCAGCGCCTTCCTTGTCGTTCATGGAATCTCTATCCCCTTTCCCGCTCTTACGGGTCTAAATGGCATCCCGGGCGAACTGGTGGCGGGGACACTCTTGTCCCCGTCCCTTGCCGAACCGCGACAGGAGTGTCGCGGCCACCCTCATCGGCAGTAATAGTTAAACACTTTTTTTCAGAACGTCAAGAAAAAAATTACGGCGCTCCAAAATATATTTAGATAATCCCCGGATCGGAGATGGCGCCCGGAAAGGGGTCGGCGAGGCGGGAGTGACGGGAGGGCGAAAATCCAGGGATTGGGAGGCTCCGCGACGCGATCAACCCCCGTCATGGAAGTCCTCGTAGCGGTCGTGGTTCCCGTATTCGTCCAGGTACTCGATCCGGCCGGAGCCGTTTTCAAGGTTGCCTTCGCACAACACCGACCCTTCCTCCCGGTAAACCGTGTACCGGCCCTGCTTGACCCCGTCCTGGTACGTGGCCTCCACCCGCACCCGGCCGCTCTCGTACCATTCCTGGTACGCGCCCTGCCGCGCGCCGTTCTTGTAGTTGACCTGTTCCTGGATCTGCCCGTCCTCGTAATACGTCTCCACCCGGACCAGCTCCCGGCCATCCCCCCGGCCCCGGTAAAAGTTTATCACCCGCGGCTCCCCGCTGTCCCAGCTCTCCCGCACTTCCCGGGTCACCTCGTTGTCCGACGGCTGGACCGGCATCACCAGGGCGATCGCCGGGCCGGAATGGGCCGACCCCTCCACCGTCAGCATCCGCTGGAAAACCGAGTGGTACTCCCGCGCCGGATACCCGTCGTGAAGACGCACCTGGTAGGTCCCCGGACCCTCCGGGACCTTCAGCTCGACGCTCTCCGCACCCACGTCCAGGAACTGCCGCTCGCCGATCTCGCTTGCCCCCGCCTCCGCATCCACCACCGCCATCCAGTACCGCTCCCCCTCCTTCGGGGCCAGGGGCTGGCTGAAGGTCACCACCGGAGCTTCACCTTCGGCGATGGTGTCCTGGTCCAGAGTGAAACTGACCTCCGGCGACTCCCCCTCCGCGTTTTCCTCCCGCAAGGGAGTGGGCCGCGCCGCGTCCCGGCTGATCGAGGGCCCCTTTGGAGACGGCTTGGCCTCTTTGGAGTCCCGGCTCCCGAACCGGGTGCACGAAAAGACGCCCAGCGACAAGGCCAGGGCCAAGAAAAATATCATTGTCCTCTTCATCTTACTCCTCCCCGCTCTCCTGGTAACAAGGCGGCTTGCATCAAGTGATTATTATAACAAAGTCTGGTTTGGAAATCATCGGCCACGGTTCCACTTAGTTCCTGTAGCGAAAGGCGCCGGCCCGGCGCTTTGGAGTGCGCGCGGCTTGCCGCCGCTTTAGATCGGCAAGCTTGCTTGCCGGAACACGGAACAGCTCTTCAATCCACTAAGAGCGTGCCGGAAACGCTCCCGGGCCTTGCGATCTCTGAGAGTCCGCCGGGAGCAAGCTCCCGGCTCGCAAAAGCGGCGGCAAGCCGCGCGCACTCCAAAGCGGCAAGCCGCACCATAAGGTAGAGTTTCGCAACGGGAACAAACCGCGTGGGTTATGAGCACTGGGTCAGGAGGGCCGCCTCCGCCTCAAGTCCCCGATTTGAGTCGCAGCCCCTTGACAAGTGATATTCGCCTGGACAATAATGGCGCTATGCAAGGAGGAAAGCCATGAAGAGCTGGACTTCGAAGCTTTGGCTCCACGCCGCATGGATCGCCCTGATCTGCTCCCTAGTCCCCGGATGCTTCCGCGACTGCGCGCAGGAGGACACCGCGGTGTACCTGTGCGTGGACTACGACGGCGACGGCTACGGCGCCCTGTACCCGGGCGAGCAAGTCGGCGCGAGCTACCCCCGCCCCTGCGTCGCTTGCGGCCAAGCCAAGGACTGCGACGACCACGACCCCGACAACTGGAGCGCCTGCACAACCTGCGCCGACCAGGACGGCGACGGGTGGTACGGCGCGTGCGATGTGTACGTCGGCATCAACGGACCTGACTGCGACGACTTCGACGTGGACAACTGGCTCTCCTGTGCCTCCTGCCAGGACGGCGACGCCGACACCTGGTTCATCGGCTGCGACGCCTACACCATTCGGAACGGCGAGGATTGCGACGACGGGCACAGCCTGACCTATCCGGGGGCGGAGGAGATTAGCGATGGATTGGATAATGATTGCGATGGGATTAGCGATGGAGGAGTACAAATTTTCGGCAAGATCGGTCAGGACTTCCGGGTGACCAGCAACCCGAGCTACAGTAGGCACCCCTCCCTTTTCTGGATCGGGTCCGAGTTCGGGGTAAGCTGGGATGATAACCGGACCGGAAACTATGAAATCTACTTTACCCGAGTCAGCGCGGCCGGGGCCAAGATCGGGTCCGACATCAGGGTGACCAACGCGGCGGGTTATAGCTTTTATCCCTTCCTTTCCTGGACTGGTTCCGAGTTCGGGGTGAGCTGGCATGATGACCGGGACGGGAATTATGAAATCTATTTTACCCGGATCAGCGCGGCCGGGGCCAAGATCGGGTCCGACATCCGGCTGACCAGCGACCCGGCCGATAGTTTTGAGCCCTCGCTGGCCTGGAACGGGTCCGAGTTCGGGGTGAGCTGGCGCGACGGCCGGGACGGCAATTATGAAATATATTTCTCCCTAGTTTCAGCGGCCGGGGCCAAGACAGGCTCCGACCTCCGGGTGACCAGCGACGCGAATGGTAGCTGGGCTCCGTCCCTTGCCTGGACCGGGTCCGAGTTCGGGATAAGCTGGAACGATACGAGGGACGGGAACGATGAAATCTACTTTGCCCGGGTCAGCGTGGCCGGGGCCAAGATCGGGTCCGACATCCGGGTGACCAGCAACATGAGTCAAAGCTTTAATCCTTCCCTTTCCTGGAGCGGTTCTGAATTCTGGGTGAGCTGGGAGGATTACCGGGACATGAACAATGAAATCTATTTTGCCCGGATCAGCGGGGCCGGGGCCAAAATAGGCTCCGACCTCCGGGTGACCAGCGACGCCAGTGATAGCTGGACTCCGTCTCTTTCATGGACCGGGTCAGAATTCGGGATAAGCTGGGAGGATAATAGGGACGGGAACTATGAAATCTACTTTGCCCGGGTCAGCCCGGCCGGGTCCCAAATCGGGTCCGACCTAAAGGTAACCAACGCCGTAGGTAATAGCAGGTATTCTTCCCTTTCCTGGACCGGGTCCGAGTTCGGGGTGAGCTGGCAGGATGACAGGGACGGAAACTGGGAAATCTACTTCGCCCGCCTCGGCCTGACCTGTCCGTGAGGATGCGGCCGGAGGCGGTGTGGTCTGAGGCGGCGAATGAACCTTCCGTAGGGGCAGGCCCCCGCGCCTGCCCCATGCCGGGGGAGGTCCGAGGGGTCCTCCATCTCGATTCGGAATTTTTCCAAGCCCGATTTATCGGGCTTTCCTTCCGGCGTGCAGGCCCGTCATTCATGGCGGGTATCGTGACGCGGCCATGCCCGGGGAAGGGCGTTTTAACGTCCTTCTCCCGACTCCGGGCTTTAGCCCCTGGATAAATCCTCTATATCGAGAACCCCGTTGAAACGGGGTCCGGACCAGGTTCCCGCCGCCTCGTTAACCCGCGCTAAAGCACGGGCCTGCACTTCAAACAAGGCCGGTAAACCGGCCTCTCAGAGGCCGTCATGACGCCTCTTTGTTTTACGGATGATTTTGTATGAGCTTGAGGAATTTTTTGCATCCTGGAAATTAGAGCTGGTTTCATAACCCTTTCAAGAAGAAGAAAACAAGGATATTAAGGATGATCAGGATAAGAAGAAGTCATGGATTTATCCTTAAAATCCTTGACATCCTTGTTCATTATTCTTTTCTTCCTAATTGATGGCGCAGGTTATGAAACCAGTTGTAGCAGTACCGGCTGAAAACCCGTGCTATGGCCTATGCGAGCGGGTCCTTGACCCCGGCCTCGGCGAAGCCCTTGGCGCGGAGGCGGCAGGCGTCGCAGCGGCGGCAGGGCTTGAGCCCGGGATGGGGGTCGTAGCAGGAGAAGGTGCGGCCGAAGTCGAGCCCGAGCCGGACGCCTTCTTTTACGATCCCGGCCTTGCTCATCTTCATAAGCGGCGCCGTGATGCGGGGCGCACGGCCTTCCACTCCCATCTTGGTCCCGGCCTCCGCCGTTTTCTGGAACGCGGCGATGAACTCGGGCCGGCAGTCCGGGTAGCCCGAGAAGTCAATGGCGTTCGCGCCAATCACGATGGCCTCCGCGCCGATCACCTCGGCCCACGACAGCGCGATGGAGAGGAAGATGATGTTGCGCGACGGCACGTAAGTCACGGGGATGCCGCCGCCCACGCCGTCCTTGGGCACCGGGATGTCGCCGGTGAGCGCCGAGCCCCCGATCTTGTCCAGCTCGATCCGCACCACCTTGTGCTCGGCCGCATCGAGCCACTCGACCACCCGCCTGGCCGCCTTCAGCTCCACCCGGTGCCGCTGGCCGTAATTAAAAGACAGCGCGTAAATCCGGTAGCCCTGCTCCCGCACCAGCCCCGCCGCCACCGCCGAGTCCATGCCCCCGGACACCAGCGCCACAGCTTTTTCGTCTTTTTCCATTTTTTGTTCGCGTGTCATGACATCTTCAGGGGTGCGAAAGAAATTTGCCGCAGATGAACGCAGATGAACGCAGATAAGAAGAAAACAAAAAATTATTATCTGTGTTAATCTGCGTTCATCTGCGTTAAAAAAATCCCCTTATTTTTGTTCACCCTTGCCCTTGGCCCCGCCCTTTTTCCGGATGTTCTTGCACTCCGGGTAGCCGGAGCAGGCGATGAACGGACCGAACCGGCCCTGCTTGAGCACCATGGGCTTGCCGCATTTCTCGCACGGAGGCTCGTCCGGCAGGGGCTCGCCCTTGCCGCCGCGCGGCGCGGAACCGGACCCCGGGCCGGACCCGGAAGCGCCGGCCGCCTTTTGCTTGCTTGCCGGGCAGGACAGCGTCTCGCATTTCCAGAAGGTCCCGAACCTGCCCCTCTTCAGCACCTGCGGCTTGCCGCACTGCTCGCAGTCGGGCCCGTGGTCGCCGGGGACCACCACCCGGATCTTCCCGTTCGGCTCCCGCAGCATGTCCTTGGCGTTCTTGCACTTCGGATACGCCGAGCAGGAGAGGAATTCCCGGCCCGACTTGCGCGCTTTTTTCACCACCATCGGCTTGCCGCACTTGTCGCAGGCGATCCCGGCCTCCTCCGCCTCCGCCACCTTGATGTTCCCCTGCTCGTCGCGCGTGAAATCCTTCGCGTTCTTGCACTTCGGATACCCGGTGCAGGCCAGGAACTCCCGCCCGTCCTTCCGCGTCGTCTTGACCACCATCGGCTTCCCGCACTTGTCGCACCGGATGTCGGTGGCCTCCGCTTCCTTGCGCTCCACGAGCTGGATCTCGCCGCCGTCGCCGCGCGTGAAATCAGAGGTGAACTTGCATTCCGGGTAACCAGAGCAGCCGATGAACTCGCCCTTTTTGCTCCACTTGATCGTGAGCTCCTTGCCGCATTTCGGGCACGGCTGGTCGGTCGGGGCCTCCTGCCGCATCGCCTCCATCACCGCGCCCGCCTGGTCCAGATTCTTCTTGAACGGACCGTAAAAGCGCTTCAAGGTCTTCACCCAGTTCTCTTTGCCGTCCTCGATCTTGTCCAGGTCCTCTTCCATCCCCGCCGTGAAACCGATGTCCAGGACGTCCGGGAACGCCTCCACCAGCACGTCCGTGATCCGCTCGCCCAGCGGCGTCGGCTCGAACCGCCCCTGCTCCTTTTCCACGTACTTCCGGTCCTGGATCGTGGAGAGGATCGCCGCATAAGTGCTCGGACGGCCGATCCCCTTCTCCTCCAGCTCCTTGACCAGGCTCGCCTCCGTAAACCGCGGCGGCGGCTTGGTGAAATGCTGCTCCGGCTTTAGGCCCAGCGTCTCAAGCTTCTCGCCTACCTTCAGCGCCGGCAGCGGGGCCTCGTCCTTGTTGTTCTGCTCGTCCTCCGTCGCCTCCTCGTAAACCGCCAAAAACCCCTTGAACTTGGTCACCCGACCCGTGGCCCGGAACAGGTACTGGCCCACCGGTATCTCCACCGTGGTCTGGTCGTAAACCGCCGGCTTCATCTGCGAAGCCGCGAACCTGAGAAAGATGAGCTCGTAAAGCCGATACATGTCCTTGTCCAGGTACTCCTTCACCTTCTCCGGCGACCGGCCCATGGCCGTTGGCCGGACGGCCTCGTGAGCGTCCTGCGCGCCCTTCTTCGACTTATACTCCACCGGCCCCGCCGGCAGATACTCCCGGCCGTACGTCAGCGAGATGTAGTCCCGCACCATGGCAATGGCCAGTTCCGACACCCGCGGCGAGTCCGTCCTCATATAAGTAATCAGGCCCACCGCGCCCTCGCCCACGTCCTGGCCCTCGTAAAGCCGCTGCGCCAGCATCATCGTCTTCTTGGCGCTGAACCCGAGCTTCTTGGCCGCCTCCTGCTGCAAGGTGCTCGTGATGAACGGAGCGTACGGGTTCCGCTTGCGCTCCTGCTTCACCACGTCCTTGACCACGAACGGCTTGCCCGTGACCGCCGCGATCACCGCCTCCGCCGCGCCCTGGTCAGGGATGAACGTCTTCTTGGCCGGATCGAACTTGTCGCCCGGCGCCTCCAGCGCCTTGCCCGCGATCGCCGCCAGCTTCGCCGAAAACTCCGGAGGCAACGCAGCACGGAGCCGCGCCTCGATGCTCCAGTACTCCTGCGGATTGAACGCCCGGATCACCCGCTCCCGGTCCACCACCAGCCGAAGAGCCACCGACTGCACCCGCCCCGCCGACAGCCCGCTCCGGAACTTCTTCGAGAGCAGAGGGCTGATCAGATACCCCACCAGCCGGTCCAGAATGCGGCGCGCCTGCTGCGCCTCGAACAGGTCCTGGTTAAGATCGCCCGCCTTCGCAATCGCCGCCGCCACCGCCGGCTTCGTGATCTCGTTGATCAACACCCGCCGCATCGGCTTGCCCGAACTCTTGAGCAGCTCCCGGATGTGCCACGCGATCGCCTCCCCCTCGCGGTCAGGGTCAGGCGCCAGGAAAATCTCGTCCGCCCTCTCCGCCGCCTTCTTCAGGTTCGCCACCGCCGCCTTCTTGTCCGGCATGACCTCGTAGGTCGGCTGGAAGTCGTGGGCGATGTCCACCCCCAGCGTCTTCTTGGGCAGGTCAACCACGTGGCCCACGCTGGCCTCGACCCGGTAGTCCTTGCCCAGATATTTCTCGATCGTGCGCGCCTTGGCCGGCGACTCCACGATGACTAATTTCGGCATTCGCTATCCTCCAGAAGCTTCATAATTCTTGGCCCGCTTTTCCCGGAACCCCGCGAGCGGTGAGAACGTGAATAGCCGTAGGTGCAACCTACGGTACAAAGCCCACCGGGGTATCAACCCTGAAGGGGTTGAACCAAAGGTCGCCGCCAGGTCCGACCCCTTCAGGGTCGCCATTGCTCCGCGCGCATTTCCGGGGGTTGTACCGCCCGGCTACTCACATCATTCCCCTGCGGGGAAATTTTTCCTCAGGCGGAGGCGCAATGTTATGGATTCTTTTCTTTGCTAACTCTGCGCCTCTGCGTTAAAGAGATGTAATCACTTACCACCAAGCTTCAATAAAGAACCAACGCGCAAGTATAACCTATACTTCCTGAATCCGCACGTACCTCTTCCCCGGCAGCGCTCTGACCAGACCCGCCAGCTCCAGGGCCAGCAGCGCCCCCAGCGTCTCCCCCGCGCTCATTCCCGATTGCCTGGTGAGCGCGTCAATGTCCACCACGCCCTCCGCCGGGCCCGGCACCAGCGCGAAAATCCGAGCCTCCGAATCCGGCAGCTCTAAGTGCCGCCGCGCCTTGCCCTCCCGCTTGTCCTCCGGAGTCAGCGGGTCAACCGTGCCCAGCGGCCTAAGCTCCAAGGCCACGTCCTCCGCGCTCTCGATCAGCCTGGCACCCTGCTTGATCAGCAGGTTCCCCATCCGCGCGCTCCGCGTGCCCGCGTTCCCGGGGACCGCGTAAACCTCCCGGCCCTGCGTGAGCGCCTGCCGCACCGTGATCAGCGCGCCGCTCTTCTCGCTCATCGCCTGCACCATGATCACGCCCCGGCAAAGCCCGCTGATGATGCGGTTGCGCCGCGGAAAATTGCCCGGGTCCGGAGGCGTGCCCGGCGGGAACTCGCTCAGCACCGCGCCCTTCTCCGCGATCTCCTGGTAAAGCTTCAAGTGCTCGCGCGGGTAAACCACGTCAGCTCCAGTGCCCAGCACCGATATAGTCCGCCCGCCAGCCTTCAAGGCCGCCGCCTGCGCCATCCCGTCAATCCCTCTGGCCATCCCCGACACCACCGTGATCTTGTACCGCGCCAGACCCGCCGCCAGCATCACCGCCATGCTCTCGCCATAAGGGTCCGGGTTCCGGCACCCCACCATCGCCACCGCGTCCTCGTCGTCCTCCCGGTACTCACCCTTCACGAACAGCAGAAGCGGCGGGTCCGCGATCTCACGGAGAGGCGCCGGATACGCCGGATCGTCGCAGGCCAGAACCGTGAGCCCCGTCTTCTCGCAAACCTCCAGGTCCCGATTGGCCTCCTCCAGATGCGCCGCATCCAGCACCGCCCGCGCCACCTTGTCCCCGATCCCCTCAACCTGACGGAGCGACTTCGGCCCCGCCTCGAATACAGCTTCCGGGCTGCCGAACGCCGCCAGCAGCCGTGCCCCGTTCACCGGCCCCAGCCCCTTCACCCGCACGAACCGCAGCCAGGCTATGGTCCTCTCATCGCTCATCTCTTAATAGTGGCTGGGACACTCCTGTCCCCGAGCCTCCGTCATACGCTCCCGGCACTATCTAACTTTTATCCTCCACTATGTCAAGCGCGTCCTTCTCCTGCTATTTCCCCGAAGGGGAACGATTTGAGTAGCCGGGCGGTGAAACCCCCGGAAAGGCAGGCCCCACAATTCCGACCCTGAAGGGGTCGCACCGCGCCGCCGCTGTTGGATCAACATCTTCAGGGTTGAAAACCCAGGGCGGCGATCTTCCGTAGGTTGCACCTACGGCTACTCATATTCCCACCCCTTCGGGGTGCGGGAACCGAGCCGCGGACGGGAATGGAATCTATTGACATCTTGAGCCGAGATTGATACGTTACCGCCAATGCTCGATTCCTCGGCGGATGATTACTAAGAGGGCTTTTTCTTCTGGGGAGCAATGTAATGCAAAGTAAATCTGATTTACTCTGGCGCTTCTTCATGTTTTTGTCTGTATTGACATGGCTCGCTCTGGTATGCGTGAGCTGGTTCGCATTCCGCAATGACGTCTGGGCATCTATAGTCTTCATCTTTGCGTGGCTGTTTCTTTATGATCCATTGATAGTTAGACGTTTAAAAATGATTGATGGTTCATTTTATTCCCTGTCTATTTGGGGCCTGCAAAAAATAAACTTTAACACCATCGCCATCGCCAAGTTGTTGCCTGGTGAATCCATTCTCATTAAGTATAGAAATACAGTAATCAAATCCCGCACCTTGCAAGTTGGTCTTTTTGATGATTCAAATGCCATAGCAGAATTTCTGGAGGCATATCGGAAAAAAAAACATGAGCGCTTCCATAGGCTGGAAAAGAATATTGAACCAAAGATTTCATAAGCAGGATGAAAATGGTTATCGTGATGAATCAAGTGTTTGTTCAAGCGGGACGTTGAAAAAATGAAAATACCTGCCTCTGTTCTTTCCGCCCTCTTGTTCCTTGCCATGCTCTCGACGGCCGCCTGCTCGCTGAAGCCCGCCGCTGAGATTGACGACGTGCTCGCGCATTTCAAGGAAGCGGGCATGGAGGTCAAGGAGCCGGATTACGGGCCGCTGACCGGGCAGATCAAGGAATTGGAGAGCGGGCTGGACCTGGCGGCCGGGTTGGGGCACAACCGGCCCCAGATTCGCACCATGGATATCGCCGGCGTGCTCACCACCATCCACCGCTTCAAGAACCGACTGGAGGCCGAGACCTTTTACAAGATCGCGCGCGACATGCCCTCGACCACCCAGAACCTGCCCAAGAGGATGCGCGAAATGCTCGGCACTCCCGTCTACGTGCAGCACAAGAACATCGTGCTCCGCATGAACGAAAAAACCGGCGACAACGGCAACGCCGCCGCGATCAAAGAAATCAAGGAAAAATTGCAGGGACTTTAAAAAGAAGCGCCAAGTCACGGGGCGCGTTTGGAAAAAGGAGCTGAATAATGCGGCATAACGGCGGATTAAGATTAACGGCCTCGGTCGCGGTCCTCTCGATTTTTGCGCTCGTCCTGCTCGCGGGCGGGGAGCTTGGGGCCGGCGAGACGACTGCCGGCCTTACGGCCGATGAGATTTACGGTTTTGCCCAGGTCCAGGCCGGGTTCGGCCCGCGCCGGCCGGGTCTGCCGGCCATGGACCAGGCGCGCGATGATATTGTGGGGCATCTTGAGGAGTGGGGCTACAAGGTCTGGATTGACTCGATGCCGTTTGAGCAGTACTTCCCGGAAAAGTGGGGCCTCGAACTGGTCGCGCCAACCGGCCGGGCCCTGGACGGTTTTCCCCTGTGGCACAGCGGCCCCGCCGGGCCGGACGGCATTACGGCCGAGCTGGTGGACGTGGGCAAAGGCTCGGAGCGCGACTTTGCGAGGCACGACGTCGCGGGCAAGGTGGTGCTGGTGAGCTATGGCCATCGCTTCCTTAACCTCATGTCGCTGGGCGCCTTCTCCAATACCTATGCCCGGGCCATCGAGCACGGCGCCGTGGGCTTTCTCCAGTACTTCACCAACACTCCCGGCAACACCCACCAGTTGGTCTTTGTGAAGAGCGAAGGCACCGGGCCGGCCATCCCCGGCTTCAGCATCGGCAAGGAAGACGCCGCGTATCTGAAAAAGCTCACGAGAAAGGGCGGCGTCAAGGTCAGGATGGAGCTGGCGAGCGAGGAGCGGGTGACGCTGGCCCAGAACATCTTCGCCGTCCTGCCCGGCCGCACCGATGACGTCATCCTGGTGGACACGCATTACTGTAGCATCTTTGAGGGCGCCTTTGACAACGCCAGCGGAACGGCCGCGGCCCTGGCGCTGGCCAAATACTTCGCCATGAAGCCGGTCGAGCAAAGAGAGAAGACCCTGGTGTTCACTTTTTACGGGAGCCATGAGTATATGATAGGCGACTGCAACATCGGCTCGCGCAAGTTCCTGGACGACAATCCCGAAGTTGCCGATAACCTGCTGGTCGCCATCGGGCTCGACCACATGGCCAACTACCCGGACAAGGAATACTTCGGACATGACACCCGGATCAGGCCCATGACCCCGTTCCCCGGAATGGACCAGCCGCGGGGCATATTCGTCACCAATAACTCCGCGCTTAGAAGCATCGTTTTCCCCGCAATGCTGAGGCACCGCCTGGTCCCGTTCATTGTTTTTCCCAACGGGTTGATGGACTCGATTGACGTGGGCGCGCCCGGAGACAAGTGGGACTCGCTCCTCATGTGGTGCATCTGCGAATCCGGCCCCGCCTTCCGCCGCAACGTGCCCACGATCCGCATCATGATGGCCCCGCAGACGTACCATACTCCCCTGGACACCATGGAACACTTCACGCCCGAACAGTTGAAAAGGGCGGTGGACGCCCACATCGAGATCATCGAAAAAATTGACCAGACCCCGCCGGAGAAATTCAGGCGATAGTGAAAAGGAAGTAGCCGGTAGCCAGTAGCAAGCAGGGATGGGTAGAATGGATGGGAAGGAAAAAGGCAAAAGTAAAAAGGAAAAAATCGGCAAGAAGCCGGAAGCAGGAAGCCAGAAGAAAGAGGCAAGGATCGGACGCCCTGAAAGGGCAAAAACAAGATAGCCCAGGGCAACACCCTGGGGCAGGGTTGACCCGCCTTGCGGGGCTGCCCGGGGAGGACGGATCGCCCAACCATTGTACCCTGTAAGGGTTACTTTGGAGTGAAGATAGAGCCCGGGTTCTGAAGCAATGGAGCAGGGGAAAATTGGCGGTGATTAATCCACAGCCCGTGGCCCGCGCCGCCCATGCAATTCCGCAAAGCGGAACCGCAGGGGCCACCCGCGCATATTCCCCATGTTCGCTGTTGTTTACCAAATCCAGTAATATCTTGATATTATGCTATTTTTTTCCTCTTGACAACAAATGATTTGATGGTATAATATGCATACATACAAAAGCCTTCTTTTGATATTTTTATAAAATGAACGTGTTTGTAAGCAGTGATATAAAATATTAATAGCTGTTTGATCTCGGCCAAGGGTGATCTTATGAAAGATTCTTTACATGACCTCTCAATAGAGATCACGGGATTTTGCCCTTTGAGCTGCATACACTGCTCCTCATTCAATGGCAAGGGCTGTACGCCTTCTTTTCTTGATCTTAATATTATAAGAAGAATTGTACTTCAAGCTTTGCCCCTTGGCTTGAAAACCGTTTCCTTGTCTGGAGGTGAGCCCTGCGCTCATCCCGACTTGGCTGCAATAGTTGCCAGCCTTAATGAAATCGGCATTCAGGTTTCGCTTTACACTTGCGGAGTCCTTGAAGATTATTCTCGCCGCCCCCGTTCTCTTGTACCAGGACTTGTGGCCTCGCTTCATCAAGCCGGGCTGGAGCGGGCCATTTTTAACTATCAATCTGCCCGAAGCGAAATTCATGATAAGATTACAATGGTCAAGGGAAGCCACCTGGCCGCAACCCAAAGCATCGAGACCTGCATCAATAAGGGGATTAAGACGGAACTGCACATCGTCCCTCTCAAGCAAAATCTATTCACTCTCCCCTTGACGATTGAATATGCCAAGTCGCTTGGCCTGTCACGAGTGAGCTTGTTGCGGTTCGTGCCCCAGGGACGGGGAGCCTACGACGTCTCTTCCAAACTCCTGGATCAGGACGAATACGGCCATCTTAGAGAAATTATTAAAGCCGCTAACGGGTTCATGAGGCTTGGATCTCCATTTAATTTTCTTAAAACAAGGGGCTATGTGCCCTGCACCGCGGCCATTGATAAGCTGATCATCCGCGCCAACGGAGACGTCTTTGCATGTGAAGCCTTCAAGCAAACAAGTCTGACTCTTGGTAACATTTTTAAAAGGAACATTGCGGAGATATGGTGTAGTCGAACAACCTCGGACTTCCGCTCCGCATTGAATGCTCATAGCCTCCAGCTTTCTCCTGCCTGTGAAATTGATAATTGCTTTGGCCAATTCACGGTAATGAATCAATTGGCCGGAAAGATGGCCGATGCAAACACTTGCCAACAGCAAGCTTTCGGTATTTGACCGTCTCTGCGCCGAAGCAGCCTCCTGCAATAAATGCCCAAATATGAAGGGTCGCCGGCCCGTTCTCGGTCCACGCAACGGGAACCTTGATGCCAAAATCATGTTTATCGCAGAGGCGCCCGGGCGATTGGGCGCTGAAATTTACCGTGTTCCTCTTTATGGCGACGCCTCTGGTAAAAACTTTGACCAATTCCTTCTATCTTCAGGACTATCGCGCGATGATATTTTTATTACCAATTCAGTTCTATGTAACCCTCAAAATGACAATAATCTTAATCGAAAACCATCTATTCATGAATTACATAATTGTATATATTTCCTTACCAAAACCGTTGAAGTTATTAGTCCAAAGATAATTGTTCCGCTTGGCTCCAACGCCTTAAGGTCAATTAACATAATATTTAAATCAAACTATCAACTAAAGAGTGATATTGCATCTGCAATAAATTTAGATAATAGATATACATTATTCCCTCTTTATCATCCAAGTCCCTTAGCATTAATTAGACGGCCAAAGAGCTTACAGCTACAGGATTATGATACGTTAAAGGAGATTATGGCAAATGACAAACAATGACTATTTCAGCGACAGGTCATTGGTTGGATATCTCAGAGATAATTTAGATCAATATTCTTTTCTTCTTGAAGAAAGTAAAGATAGCCTTAAATCTAATCTTTTTGATAAACTTGACAATTATCCATCCCCTGGAGCCTATCCCAAAGTTCCCAGAGGCTACAATATCAATAAAGATCGCTACGTTCTAGATTTCCAAAATCGTTATAATTTTTCAATTTTAAACGCAATAGATAAAGACAAAGACTTCATTGTGTTATGGCAATCATTATTAAAAAGCTCTTTAATGTGTCTGAAATCGAAAGACCCTGGTGACGTCAAAGACCCAGATGAAAAATATGGTCAGCAAGATTATGGAGTTAAGGAGCTTTCAGAATATCTTGATTCATTCTCTCATTTCGAAGGCTTGTTATATGGGAGCAGCAGGTATTATCGCGATCATTTATATCATACATTAAAAGTTTGGCTTTTAGGATCGTATCTAATGAAGAGTTTTCTAACAAAAAAGGCAATAAATGGAGTAACTATTTATGATATTTTCACCGATGTTGATGAGCGTGATGAAATTGTACAGTTAGAGAAAAATCCATTATGCTTTGACTATAATGAATTTGATTCAATCTGGTGCATCATTGCTCTAACCCATGATCTTGGTTATCCATTAGAAAAGCTTCCTAATATAAATGAGCTTATTCGGAAAGCACTACCTGATTTTGGTACAGTAAATTTACAGGACTTCCAATATCAGTTGCCTATACAAAATCAATTTTCATATGAATACTTATTGAAATTTGTAAGTTCAAGAATAGAGACCAGATGGGAATCTTCTGCGAAAGAATGTATTTTGTATACTACCCATATTCAACCGAAATATTACATTAAATTATTAAATTCATTTGAAAAAATGGATCACGGCATAATGAGCTGCATCTTATTAATGCGGCAATTGATTTTCTTCCTTGAGTCAGATTTTGATTATTCTTCTAAATCCGAAGGTTACTTCAAGACAAGAGATGCCAAGCAATTCCAGATTCGGAGAGAAATTCTACGCTCAATTGCATCCCATACTTGCGATAATATCTACCATTTAAGACTTAACTCATTGCCTTTTCTATTATTAATTTGTGACGAAATGCAGGAATGGGGTAGGCCTAAATTTGGAGAAAATATATTGGGCGAACAGGACATTATCAAAGTTGCATGTAGAATATTTACAACTAATTGTATTAAATATGATATTCACCTATGGACAGGAGCTAATAGAGAAGTATATCGTGACTATTGGAAATTAAAAGTAAATAGATTCAGAAAGCTATTCAGAACTGCTTTTGATTGGAAAAAACGTAACTTTGAATTTGAAGTTAGAATGATTATCCACGAAAAATACAGAGAAAAAGGTTTTATTTGTACTTTGAGATTTAATAAAAGAGGTGAAATTAAGGAATCTGAATGGAAGGGGAGACCAAAGGCTAATAATAAATGAAACTATTATCGCATTACTCAAAGTACGCGCCTGTGAGTCTCAAATTCGAGAGGCATGCCTTGCAGCCCCCATTTGCCTAATAGTTCAAGCCAGCCAACGAAGGCTTCCGCCAATTGGAAAGGCAAGGTTCGGTGCCCTTGTCCAGTACAACAGATATCTTGATCTGTTGGCCGATAGGGACGGAAACGTTTAGGGATTCGAAGAGCTTCAACTCCGAAATATACAAACCTGCTTGATATAATTACACAATTGATCCTTGTATCATGAGCAAGGTTATGCGGATTAACAAGCCCTTCAGCGTAGCTATGGTGTGAATCTTCCTGTTTCCAGCGGCCATTCACACGATGGTAGACGTTATCCCCATAGATTTGCTTCAAACTGCCATTTGGTAGTGGCCTCTTAAAAGAAAATCGGGGATCAGACCAGTAGGTATCAAAATCACATTTTTCTTCCACGCGCATGGCGAATAATAAATAGCCAGCAAGGTTGTATTTTCCTTTTGCACCAGTTCCAACCACCCAGTCTCCGACTTTTGCAGCGGAGCGAATATTAGGCTTACACGTGGCAAGTGTGCACCAGCCATAGAACGGGTTGGGTGCAAAGCCGTAGTCGCGAGCCAGGACATATGAAAAAAGCTTCATTTGCCGCAACTATATCTCGTTATTGGCCATACCGGATCTCTCGGCAAGCCTGTCTCAGGTTTATCCCAATCTCTGATCTTGCCATTGATAGCATCAACAACGCGATCGCCCTGCCAGCCAACAATTGCTGCATCGCCGCAGTTCTGAAGCTCCTCAGGGATATCTGCATCAGTGGCACCTTGTGCATATACGCCAATAACGTTTTTCCCTTCTTTTACAGCCCTTTCAATCTCCCAATTGACCCACCAGCTATCGTGAGTATCTTGTGTAATGAGAACAACTAGGGTTTCAGCCCATTTAATTCGTGGTGCCAAGATCTGATGCTTGATGTATTCTCTATTACGCGCGTCATTTGGCTTGTCGCTGGTAATAGATCCGTCTCTCACTTCCATACCTGCCTTAGAAATCAACTCCTTAAGCTTTGGCAAGAGATCATCATCTTCATGCACGTGCGAAATGAAAACATTCTTTCTTTTCACCATTTGAGTCACCCCGCTCTTTTACCGTGAGCAATCTGCCTGATAACCTCGGCATAGTCGACTAACTGCTTATTAACCTTGATAAGGTCATCAACAAGTTGACCATATTCAGGAAAATCACGCTGAACCTCTTGAGGACTTCTTCCTTGATCTTTCTTGATTGCTTCTTCATACCAATGCCTGAACCTGGCTTGCCAATGGGTAAGGTGAGGACGAAGCCCTTTGTTCAATGCATCAATTAAGAGTCGTACCAAGGCCTGGGTATCCGCACTTGAACGTACCTTTTCTGCAGGAATAGTTTTAGCAAGATCCCGAATTTCCTGAAATAGGACATACCAAGAATCGTAGACCTCAGCAATAATGTCATAATCCTCCTCAAATGGCAAGGCTGCTTTGCGAGTTACCAGTTCGACCCATGCTTTATGAGCTACTTGGATGTCCTCATGGCTCGGGCGAATCGTCACTTTACCAATTCCGCCAAGCTGAACCTCTGCTTCAATCACAGACCATGAAGATGACGCTTCTTTGCGATAGTAATAGCGAAAAACAATCCAGGCCAATGCAACAAGAACCAATAGCAATAGAAATACTGGTCCAACAGCAATGGCAAGGCCATAGGCGTCGGTAATATTGATCGTAACAATGTCTTGCCAGTTCATTCCAATCTTATTTTACACCATAGCATATGTTATTGTCAAGTATCACTTATCAAGAAAGCGAGAAAAGGCTTCGGCGGTTGGCTCATGCAGGCCCGCTTGGCGGAATTGGATGGGCGGCGCGGACCGCGGGCTGTTGATTAGAAAACGCCGCTTTATCTCTGCCCCATTTTTCCCCGGGACGCTGGCCCGGTCCGTATATCTGAAATCCCGCGAATGATTGTAGAGCTACGGGGACATTGAAACAATGGCCTCAACTTTTGGGGGCCGGTCCCCACCATTTTTCGAGCCATTGGCGCCAGGCGGCGCCGCGGGCGGAGCGGTGGAAGTGGAGCCAGTGGCCTCCGGGGACCTCGATGAAGTCGGCGATGCGCCAGTTCTTGATCCATTCGCGGGTGAAGCGGGGATCGCAGAGGCGGTCGCCGGCGTGGGCGACTACGCGGATGCGGTTAACGTCGAAGACGGGCTTTAGCTTGAGGGGAGAAATCAGGTCGAGCGCCTCTCGGGATCGGGCCTCGAGCTCGGCATTTACCGGGAAGGAGAAGCTCGATTGGCGGGGCTTGAGATAGCCTGAGAGATCCAGGGCCGGCACGGCCAGGAACATGAAATTCACGGGCGCGGGGAGGGAGGCGTAGAGCGCGGCGGTGTATCCGCCGAGGCTCGCGCCGATGAGGCCGATTCTCGAATAACCGAGCTGGGCCAGGAGCAGGACGGCGGAATGGAGGTCGTGCAGGTTTTGTCCGAAGGACTCGATGGAGAGCCCGAGGAAGCTGGGATTCAAGATGTATTGGCGGCGTGGAGGGTCGGCGCGTTTCCAGTGGTGGGGAATGACGTAGAGCGCCGCGTCATAGCCCTGCTCGAAGAGTCTCTCCACCTTGAACATGCGCTGGGCCCGTTGCGGCCGGCCCATCCCAAAGCCGTGGACGCACAGCACCAGGGGCCGGCCGGCTTTGTGGTCATGGCGCCACAGGTGCAGGTAAGCCGAGAGGTTATTTTGATGGCGGCTGAATTCTTCGCGCAGTAACGGATTTTGGGGCTGGTAGCGGCTGGGGTATGAGATGGTCTCGGTGAGTCCGCTCATAAACTTCCCGGTTGCAATTACTTTCCACTCCGGCGCGGCCTCCGGGATGTGGAGGAACGAATCTTCCCGGCCGCGCCAGTTTTCGCGGGAATAGAACTCGAGTTCGCGGAGGTATTGCTCGCGGGAAGCTGGGTTCTTTTCCAGCAAGAAGTTCGGGATGCGCGCAAAAGGCAGATCGGGGATCCCGCCGATCAGGTTCAACAGCTTATCCATCCCCTTGATCGTAACCCAGATCGGGACGAGAAAAAAATATTAGGAGACGGGTTCGGGTCTTGACATTTAATTGTATCGCCAACCTTCTTCCAGAGCTAACCCCAACGCGCTGAACCGGCACGGGGAACCGGGCGGGGCCGGAACGAGCCCGGGCGAATTTTTGCTCTCGAAGGTGGCGCTCGCTGACCCCGGCGGAAAAGAAGATGAACACCCAGCTCTCCGCCCTCCCCCTGGCCTGGGTCCGGGGAGGAATACCGAGCCCCCTGATCCGATCCGATTTCTGATACCGACATGCATTGGAAGGCCCTTTCCCGCCCGGTCCGTGCTTTTTTCGCGCGTTTTCACACTGTGTAGCTTTTTACCCATCCCCGTTGAGCCGGCCTTTACATTAATGAGAGCGCCTCGCCGGTCCCGCAAACTTTTCATGATTTGCCGTTGAATTTTGCAACGGCCATTTTAGGCCATTGCATTTTGCAACATTTTTTGCCAATCTGAAAAATATAGTCGGGCTCAACAAAATGGACATTGTGGGCGGCGCCTGGCTGGTGGTGCCTTGGCCGGTGGTGCCTGGCCGGCGGCCGGTGGTGCGGCGGCCGGTGGTGCCGGCCGGTGATGCCTGGCCGGTGGTGCCTGGCACCAACTTAATTAACTTGACTCCGGAGGCGCCAGCGGCGCCCGGCGCTGATTTGATTGACTTGACTCTCGGGAGGGCGAGGATCCATGTTTCAGGTGCGGCTCAAGGGCTGGAAGGCGGGCGTTTGACCTGGCCGCGGGCGGAGGGTTTGATGTCTAATTTACTGAATAATTGGATGATAAGCAGGCTCGGCCCTCAGTCCTTCTCAAGCAGTATCTTATGCGCCATGAAGTCTATCTCACTGATATGGCCTACGAATTCCCTTTGCTCGCCCAGCAGGTTCTCGACCAGGAGCTTGCCGCCGGAGACGGGCTTAATTTTGATGACGTCCTTTAGAAACAGGTCTTGCTTGCCGCTGGTCACTATATACGCCGTTGACTCGCACATGGCTTTCCTCCGGAAAAACAACAATAAAGCTCAGAGGCGCGAAGGACCGCGAAGCATTTATTTAGAATCTCCTTTCTAAATCTCCGCGTTCCCCGCGCCTCTGAGCTTTATGGTAAGGTCGAAATTTTGTTAAACCGCAAAGACGCAGAGAACGCGAAGGAAGAAAAGAATTATTTATTTTTCTTTCCCCCATCCTTTGCGTTCTTAGCGTCTTTGCGCTGAATCTGAAGAATCAACTTGGTTGTCAAGCACAATTAAATCAATAAGTTAGTAATTGAACATTGCGGGCGCAATAAAAGCATTGCCTATCGAACCGACAAGATTTTCCCGGGCGTTTCCAGCAAGTTGCGGTTTCAGAAAAAGGCTCTTTTTAGAGCTCGGCCCGGTCATTGCTTAGCGCCCTTAGTCTCGATGAACGGTGATCTCGCCCTGCGGATAGTCGTAGGTTGAATCGTTCGGGTACATGGCAATATTGGCATTGGATTCGCGGCAATTCGGGCAAATCCGGTTATAGATCCCCTCGCTCAAAAACTCGCGATCGCAACGAAGGCATGTCCTTTTAGTTTTCTTTTTTCTCCTGCGTTTAGCCATGTTAGTAACCTCTTCTTTATACTTCCAAGGTGACGGCCCTGGCGGGCCCAACACAGTTTAGAGCATTATATCATAAAAAAGTTTCAAAAAAAAGAGCTTTTTCAACAAAGTTGCCCAAATACCTGAAAAAAGTTGTCAAGCTCGCCCAAAAAACCCCATGTTTTTACATAATTCCGGAACCGTGGGACCGGTGCCATGGGTTCGCTAGGCCAAAAAGGTCCGGGCTTTTTAATTTTGCCGCAGATGAACGCAGATGAACACAGATAATTTAATTAAAAAAAAGGTCTTATCTGCGTTAATCTGCGTTCATCTGCGGCAAAGAAATCTTAGCTCCCCTCCCCTGACACCCAGTTTAAATCACCTCCTGCAGGAAAAGCTCCAACTGCTTTTTCTCAAGATTATCAATGCATTCCACCGGGTACTCCCCGGTGAAGCACGCGTCGCAATAGCCCGGATCGTGGCCCCTGCACACCGCCTGCCGCATCCCCTCGACGCTCAAATACCCCAGCGATTCCGCCGTGATGAAATCGCAGATCCTGGGCACTGTCGCGTCCATGACGTTATAGATCAGCTCCTGCATGGTCGGCGTGTCAATCCCGTAATAGCACGGGTGCGTAACCGGCGGCGAGCTGATGCGGAAATGGACATCCTTCGCGCCGCCCATTTCGCGAAGCATGTTCACGATCTTCTGGCACGTCGTGCCCCGCACGATCGAATCGTCCACCACCACCACCCGCTTGCCCTCGAGCACGCTCCGCACCGCGTTCAGCTTGATCTTCACCCCCAGGTGACGGATGTCGTGGGAAGGCGAGATGAACGTCCGGCCCACGTAATGGTTCCGGATCAGCCCCTCCTCGTACGGCAGACCCGCCGCCTTGGCATACCCCATCGCCGCCACCCGGCCCGAGTCCGGCACCCCGATCACGATGTCCGCATCGCACGGCTGCTCCTTGTATAACTGCTCGCCCAGCCGAAACCGCGCCGCGTACACCGACTCGCCGAACAGAATCGAGTCCGGCCGCGCGAAATAAACGTGCTCGAAAATGCACCGCGCCTGCTGGCGAGGAGGCATCGGGCTGTGGCTCCGCACCCCGAACTCGTCAACAATCACCACCTCGCCCGGCTCGATCTCGCGCTCGTACTTCGCGCCCACCAGGTCCAGCGCGCACGTCTCCGACGCGATCACCACGGCGTCCCCCTGCCGCCCCATAACCAGCGGCCGAAAGCCCCACGGGTCACGGCACGCCGCAAGCTGAGAGTCCGTGATGAAAACCAGGCTGAACGCCCCCCGGATCTGCTGCGTGGCCGAGCCGATCTTGTCAATCAATCGCCCCGAGCCCGACTGCGCGATCAAATGCACGATCACTTCCGTGTCCGAAGACGACTGGAAAATCGCCCCCGCGTCCTCCAATTGCTCCCGGATCGCCCGCGCGTTCACCAGGTTCCCGTTGTGAGCAACCGCCAGCCGCCCGCGCCGGCTCTCCATCGCGTAAGGCTGAGCGTTCTTGATGAACGACGACCCCGAGGTCGAGTACCGAACATGGCCGATCGCCGAATGGCCCGGGAGCCTCAATAAGATGTCCTCGTTGAAAACGTCCTGAACCAACCCCATCGCCCGGTGCGAATACATCTTCCGGCCCGTGCTCGACACGATCCCCGCGCTCTCCTGGCCCCGGTGCTGGAGGGCGTAAAGGCAAAGATACGCTATGTTCGAGGCCTCCGGATGACCGTAAACCCCGACAATACCGCACTCGTGCTTCAGCGAATCACTCACGAGAATACCTCCCCGCGATGCCCCAATAGCCAGAATACTTATTTTAACACGTTCCGCGCGTTTTGGGAAGAAAAAAATATTAAAATGCCAAGTTTTCAAAGAGTTGACCCGCGGAAAGACCCAGTTCCCCCACCGCGCCCGCGCTGAAGTGACAAGGGTAAGCATTGCGAATAAAAACGCAACCGGAAGAGAGACACCAAGACACCAAGGGAACCAAGAAAAGATTCTTTCCTCTCTGACGTTGTACCCTTGGTGTCTTGGTGGTTCTCTTCTTCTCTTCATAAGGAGCTGGCCCAAACCCTGGGCCACGGACGCCTCCCGCCGCGAATTTTGAAAAACCCGCCCCTGTCTTTTCAGCGGCTTCCATCATTTTGCTCCACTTAGCCTGGCCCAATTCAGCCCCTCCGTGGCCTGGACATCCGGCCACCTGTGGCCGCCCCTCCAGCCACCTATGTCCGAACTTTGGGCCACCCGTGTCCGAACTTCAGGCCAGCCGCGCCCGAATTTCAGGCCACGAGAAAGGCCACGGAATTGCGGCCCAAAATGTTGAGCGCAACTGGACAACAAAATATTTCGTGGAACCCGGCTCACCATCTTCTCCTCGCTCCGCCCCGCGGAATAATGCCCCCCTATTAATAGTAAAAACGTCGCACCCGATCAGAAAAAAAGTAATGAACCCATCCCCGCCGCGAACCTTGCCCCCGATCCAGCCATCATGAGCGACCAACCTTCAAATGACGCCTCGCCATAGAACATTTATTATTAATATCAGTCAGTTATTGATAAAACAACCTTGTTGCCAACAAATTTGTTTTTTTCTCTTGACATTTTTTAAAGCCATGCTATAATTACAACAAGATTGTTGGCAACAAATTTGTTGGGAGGAGAAAATGACAAAACAGAAGCTAAAACCAGCACATGGAAACTGGGTAAGTGGCGAGCAGTTCTGGAACCGGGAAAAAGAGATGGAACACTTTATCAAGCTCATTGATGAAGGCGCCAACATCAACCTGATCGCCCCCAGGAGGATCGGCAAGACCAGCTTCCTCCGCGAGACCATCAATAGAATTAACGAGCGTTATATTTGCATCTTTATAGACCTGCAGGACTCGCATCGGCCCGCCGATGCCGTGGTGGAATTGAGCGCGGCCACCAAGCCATTCAAGAACCTGTGGGGAAAGACCAAGGACGTTTTTAAAAACTCCTTGGAAAAGGTTATTGGCATCGTGGATTCGATGGAAATCCATGACGTCAAGCTCAACCTGAGCGCCGGCCTGACCGCGGGCGACTGGCAGGCCAAGGGAGACGCCGTCCTGAAAATCTTCGCGGAAGCGGACAAGCCCGCCGTGATCTTCATTGACGAGATCGCCATATTCGTGAGCAACATTCTGATCGGCGAGGAAAAGAAAATCACGCCGGAGGGGCTGAAACAAACCAATGCGTTCATGCATTGGATCAGGAGCAACAGCCTCGAGTACAAGGACAAGATCAGGTTCATCCTAACCGGGTCCATCGGCCTGGAGCCGGTTTTGCGCCAGGCGGCTCTGAGCGGGTCAATCAACAACTTCCATTCATTCGAGATCAAGCCCTGGGAACCTCAAACCTCAATACAATGCCTCAAGGCCCTGTCCCAATATTGCGATATCGAGTTCGAGCCGGGGGCCATGGAGCTCATGGTCAGCAAGCTCGGCCTCGGAATTCCCGGACATTTGCAGATTTTTTTCGATGCGATCCGGGAGAGGTGCGACCTCCGTGGGATAAAAAAAATCTCCGAAAAGGACATCAGGGAAATCTACAACAAGAAAATGCTGAGCGTGAAGGGCCACGCGGAGCTCTGCCATTATGAAGAGCGCCTCGACCTGGTCATGGGCAAAACCCTCTTTCCCCTGGCCTTGGAGCTTCTGACCGAAACCGCCGTGGTCGGCCGCCTTAAGCCGGAGGCCACTGAAATCATCCTGAAATGCTATGAATTCGAGGACCGCAAGCCCGAGCAAGCATTGCGCGAAGTCCTGGAAATCCTGGTCCATGACGGCTACGTCGCCATCAAAAATAAAGATTATGTTTTCATGTCCAAGTGGCTCAAGGACTGGTGGAAGAGCCGGCACAAGGAACATTACTCGCCGGCGGCCAAGAGGAGGTCATAAAAAATGTCCGTCCCCCTCTGGAAATACAACCCCGCCTTCCTCACCGACGACGAGCTGATTAAGACCTTTGTCGTGCGTCTCGAACACCTCAAAATGATTGTCCAGACAATCAGCGAAAACACTGGGCCGTCCAACCAACACGTCCTGGTCGTTGGTCCCCGCGGCATCGGCAAGACCATGCTCGTCCTGCGCGTCGCCGCCGAGGTCAGAACGCATCCTGACCTCACCTCCCGCGTTTATCCTTTGGTCTTCGGAGAGGAGATTTATCAAGCCATATCTCCCGGCCAGTTCTGGCACGAGGCATTATATCACTTGCACAAGCAAACAAATGACCAGAGATTGCTCTCCGCTTTTAAGGATTTAAAAAAAGAAAAAGATGAAGACCGGCTGAGACTCAGGTCCCTGGCGCAGCTCATGGATTTCGCGGACCAGGAAAAAAAGAGAATCGTTCTCATAGTGGAAAATCTGGACATGCTTTTAAGTCAACTTGGTGAAAAAGACGCCTGGACGATCCGCCACACCCTTTTGAACGAACCGAGGATCATGCTCCTGGGCACGGCGGTCAATGACGAAAACATCACTCAAAACCTGGGGAAAGCCTTCTTCGAGGCCTTCAAGCTCATCAACCTTGAGCCGTTGACCAACGATCAAGCGGCCCTGCTCTGGAAAGAATTATCCGGCGAGGAGCTAAAAGATTCCAGGGTGACCTCTCTTCGTATTATGACCGGGTTCAATCCACGTTTAATGGGCATCCTCTCATCTTTTCATGCCGGTAAATCATTTCAATATCTGATGGATAATTTCCTTCACTTAGTTGATGACCATACCGATTACCTGAAACATAACATAGAATCACTGCCTTCCGAAGAGCGCAAAATCTTCTTGACCCTGGCCGACATCTGGGACCCGGTTACCGCCAGCCGGGTCGCGGATGAAGCGCGCATGGACGTCAACCGGACAAGCTCATTCCTGGGCCGGCTTCATAAAAGAGGATACGTCGAAATCGTCCCCCATAAAGGCCGGAAGAAACATTACCAGGTCAGGGAAAGATTATATAACATCTATCACCTCATGCGCCGGGGAGGCCATTACTCTGCCCGCGTCCAGGGACTGCTCAGGATATTAACTTACCTGCATGAAAAGGAAGATTTTCCTGATATCTGGGAATGGATATCGGAAGAGGCTTGTTCGCTTAGCCAAGAGAAAAGGATGATCAATTATTGCGCTTTGGAAACTTTGCTCAAAGATTATTTTACCGAGCCAGACCTAAGATATAAAGCCCATGAACTGATTCCTGATAGATTCTATAAATTGGATGATATCCCCCAAACAATCCGGGAGTTTTTGGAGCATCCAGAAGGGGAAATTTCAATAAAGCCTGATATGGGAAAAACAGAACCGGCGCCAATCAGGGAAGATATCAAGACATTATTGAGTAATGCATTAGAAATCATAAAAGAGCCATCACGCATTGAAGAAGCAGAAAAGCTCTTTCTTAATAAATTGGAATCTGCTCCGGAAGATGCGGGCTGGTGGTTTATCTATGGGCAATTCCTTCATGAGGAAACTACAAAGTTTGGAGAGGCCGAGCAAGCTTATAAGAAGGCAATTGAGCTTCGGCCTGATTACTCTCCGATATGGTTTAAGCTTGGGAGTCTTCTTTATGAAAAGCTCGACCGTTACGAGGATGCGGAAAAAGCCTATCGGAAGTCAATAGAGCTAGATGCAAATTACGGAGGGGCCTGGGCAAAACTAGGCCAGTTGCTTCATGAAAAACTCAACCGATACGTGGAAGCTGAAAAAGCTTATGTGAAAGCCCTTGAGATTGATCCTATTCATGCCTGGACTTACTTTCAACTTGGCTGTCTCCTCCATGAAATTCTAAACCGTTACGAAGAAGCGGAAAAGGCCTATAGGAAGGCCATTGAGCTTAAACCGGATGTGGCCATTGGCTGGGCGAAGCTTGGTCAACTCCTTCATGAAAAGCTAAACCGATATGAGGAAGCGGAAAGGGCCTATAAGAAAGCCATTGACCTTGAGTCAGATTACGCTTGGGCCTTGGTGAAGTTTGGCCAACTCCTTCATGAAAATCTCAACCGTTACGAAGAAGCGGAAAAAGCCTATAGGAAGGCCATTGAGCTTGAGCCGAATGCTGCATTTGTCTGGGCGCAACTTGGAGAACTGCTGCATGACAAGCTTAGCCGATACGAAGAAGCGGAAAAGGCTTATAAGAAAACCATAGAGCTTGAGCCGGATTTCGCCCTTGGATGGATGAAGCTTGGCCAATTGCTTGGTCAAAAGTTTAGCCGATACGAAGAAGCAGAAAAGGCATTGAGGAAATTTATAGAGCTTGAGCCAAATAATGCCTGGGCTTGGGCTAATCTTGGCATTTTCCTTTCTACGAAGCTCAAACGTTATGATGAGGCGAAGGAGGCTTATCAAAAGGCAATTATGCTTGATCAAAAAAATCTGGTTTTTGTGACGGCTTTAATGATTAATCTCGTGCTACTGGAAAAGTATAAAGAAGCTGTGGATATCGTCTCGGGATTCTTAGATAATAGTGAAATTTTTAAGGAGCTCGATCAAAAAGCAGATATGAAATATCAGCGTGATTGTCTGCCTCTTATTTTACAGTTATTAGAAATTTTGGCTGCCCGCGGTAAAGAGACATATCTGCTTGAGAGGTTGGAAAAATACGCTGAAGAACCGCTACTGGCGCCTTTCATTACCGGCCTCAGGATTTACCTGGGAGAGGATGTTATGATTGCGCGAGAGATCAAGGAGGCGGGGATGGCGATCGCGGAATCAATCAGGAAGCGGGCCCAGGAGATAAAGGAGAAGAAGGAGGCCGGGTCTGCGAAGGCGGGCGAAATCGCGGAATCGGTGGAATCCGCCCGAACGGAGGTTGGGGAATCGTCGGCTGGCGCCAATTCAACTCATACCCATTTGAAGGCGGTTGACGGCGATAAGATGTAGGTTGAGGCGTGTTTTAAATGTCCCTTACAGGGAACAAGATATGTCGGGGATCTTTTTCCCCAGGGCAGTCCGGAGACGGCCAACCCTGTCCTGAAAATAAGTCGGTAGGCCCGACACTCCTGTCGGGCTGCCGCGGGACAAGAGTGTCCCGCCTACCGGCAATATTTTCATCATTCCAGAGTGGCGTAAAACGCCATGCTCGACTGGGCTGTGATAAGGGGACCTCTTCGAGGCAAGAAGATTCGCGACTGAAGTCGCTCCTACAGGGAATGGTGGCGGGGCGGGAGTGACTTGGCTGCCTATTTTACGTGGGCCGTCCTGATTGCTTTCTTTATGGACAGCGCTTATGGATTTTGCTATGATGGTTTTGCCATGAGGCCCTTATACGAGCGAGCCGCGGCCGGGGTTTTGGTGCTGATCTTCGCGGCCCTGTGCGTGAGCAGCGCGATGCGCAAGAGCGCGACCGTGGTGGAATCCGCTTATGTTCCCGCGGGGCTGTACACCTGGAAAACCCACGATTTCGGGCTTTACGACGAGGCCCCCGCGGCGGGGCGCATGTTCACCACCGCGGCCGCGCTTTTGCTCGACCCGCAGGTTGACACCATCATCTCGCGTTTTCCGGACGACGGGTGGCGGCCGTGGAGTTATGCCTCCGAGTTCCTGCGGATGAACTTTGCCGGCTACGGCCGCATCCTGCTGGCGGCGCGGCTGAGCGTGGTGGTGATGGGAGTATTGCTGTGCCTGGTGGTTTGGCGCTCGGCGCGGGAGGGCTACGGCGAATGGGGCGGGCTGTTGTCTTTGTCCGCTTGCGCTCTTTCGCCCACGCTGATCGCCCATTCCCGGCTGGCCACGGCCGACGTGATGGCGGCGCTGTTCAGCCTGGTTTTTTTCATGTCGCTGATGGAGTACTTCAACCGGCCACGGGTGACGGCGGCGCTGGGCCTGGCGGTGGCGCTGGGATTTTCGATGCTGGCGCGGTACACCTGTCTGCTGTGGGCGGTGTTCGCACTGTTCGCTCCGTTCCTGGCGAAGGTCACGGACTTTACCGAGAGCCTGGACAAGCCCGGGAAGGTCCGCATGGTTTTTCATACCCTGGTGGTGATCGTGGTTGCGTGGCTGGTGGTGGTGGCCGGGTACCAGGGAAAAAATGTGGGCCGGCATCCGGACATGGAGTTTTCGAGCCGGGCCCTGAAGCTCCTGTCCCCGGCCGCGAGATACGCTCCTCTGCCCCGCGATTTTCTGTCCGGGCTTGACCATCGTCTGCTCGACGCCCGGGCAGAGGAATGGGGCCGCGGCCACTACCTGTTCGGCGAGAGGTACCAGGGCGGCAAGTGGTATTATTACCTGGCCGCGCTGGCGGTAAAGGAACCGATCGCGCACCTGGTGCTTTTTCTGGGCGCGGTATTTTTGATTGTGATCCGGCGGCCTCGCGACCGTGACGAGTTGATCCTGCTGTCCTCGATTGTCGCGTTGTTGGTTGCGGGCTCGTTGTTCGGCGCGCTGCAGGACGGGATCAGGTTCATGCTTCCGGCGTATCCGGCGGCGTTCGTGCTGATGGGGAAGCTGGGGTCCGAGGCCTTTGAAAAGGCGCCGGAGTGGCCGGCCGGGTTCGAGGGCAAGTTCGCCCCGACCAAGAGCTGGAAAAAGGGCTTCCGGATCGCGGAGCGGATCGGGCTCGGTCTTTTGGTGGCGGCGATGCTCGGCCAGCACGCGCTGATCTGGCCCGACTATATCCCTTATTTCAACCTGGCCGCGCGCCATTTCCTGAAAAATCAGCCGGCGCTCCTCAACTCCGACCTGGACTGGGGCCAGGACCTGCCCGGACTCGCGCGCTGGATGAAGAAAAACGACCTCAATGCCGTTGACCTCGCCTATTGCGGACACGACGACCCGGCCCGCTTCAAGATCAGCTACACCCTGCCCGCGCGCCACTCGGACAACAAGTTCATTGCCGTCAGCGCCGACTTCCTGGCCGGCGAAAAATATCCGATGACCTTCCTGGCCATGCCCGTCCGCCCGGACGACCCCCTCTGGGACGAAGTCGCCACCTACCGCGATGCCCAGCCCGTGGCCGTGATCGGCGGCTCGATCTTCATCTTCAAAAAGTAGAGTCGGTTTCGTAACCCCTTCAGGTAGAAGAAACAAGTATATTCAATCGGTCGGCACGGTCGGGGTCTCGACATTAGACATTTCTCTAGGATGCTGTTGAAGGTGAGGCGCCAACAGTCCGACGAGCCCATCATCGAGCACATCTGGCTCGGGAACCATTTGATCGCGACGGTCACGGGATCGAGGGAACAAGAGATGTCGGGGACCTTTTTCCCAGGGTAGTCCGGGGACGGCCAACCCTGGGCTGGGATAAGGGGACCTCTTCGAGGCAAGAAGATTCGCGACTGAAGCCAATCTGCTTTCGTGTCCCGGAAATAGCCTTGTGGTGCGGGCCTCTGGCCTGCACTTCCGGGCGCTTGCAGGCGGGACGCCTGCACCACAATGGCTCTTCGCTTAAGCGTTTCTTTGACTTTACCATCCGGTCATGCTATTGTAATTTTCTGTCCTGTATGGCACTTCAAACGCATTGCGGCACCGGGCTATGGCCTTAATTTCCGGACGGTTGCGGGCTGGAAGCCTGGGCCGCGATTCAGGAAACACCACGCCGGCTTCGGCCGCTTCGTGGGCATCGGGCGGGGATGGGAGAGGAAAAAGTCATTGACTACATTCCTGTCTCCAGGGGGGAAAGCTCCCGTTCATCGCGCGGCCGAGGCGAGGCCGTCGGTCCTGGCGCGGGGCTCCCAGGCTTTTTGGGTGTTCGCGGAGCAGGGCGGTCTGTTCAGCCGGGCCGTGTTCTTATGGACCATCGTTTTCTCGATTGACCTAGGAGCCTGTCGGAGTATAGGCTCCGATGATTGATACATTATGATCTATCATGGTCAACATTATGATTTCCCCTTTGCGACTTCAGAACAAAGGGCGGAGATGAATGTGTCCGCGCTCATT
>Ga0307378_10001764_pt1 | contig 34382 bp, 31 predicted proteins | sample UN1MG_FD_202238 | JGI IMG/M metagenome (GOLD analysis project Ga0307378, IMG submission 202238) | Soil microbial communities from Risofladan, Vaasa, Finland - UN-1 | ecosystem: Environmental > Terrestrial > Soil > Coastal area > Acid sulfate soil | place: Finland: Risofladan, Vaasa | collected... | reverse complement strand
TCCAAAGTTTTGCGTTCTTCATCTGTCAACACGATCGGACAAGCGACGCGCATCGGCTTCACCTCCTGCGGAGGAGTATAGCCGATGAGGCGAACATAAGCAACACTAATTCTGAAGCACTACACTATCACATCGGCGGCGGCGACGGCGTCCACCCGGCGCCCAACGGTCATCTCGTCATGGCCTATGCCTTCCTCAAAGCGATGGGATTCGACGGCGACCTCGGCACGATCACGGTGGACCTGGCCGGCTCGGCCACGGCAACCGGCGGCCACAAGGTCCTCTCTCGACGGGCGGCACGGTGGAACTCGAAAGCACCCGCTACCCATTCTGCTTCTTCGGCGACGGCGCATCCCCGGACTCGACGCGCAGCGTCCTGCCTTTCGTCGCCTTCAACGAGGACCTGAACCGCCTGACGCTCATCGTCAAGGGCCTGGCGGGCGGCAAGGCCACGGTCGCGTGGGGTCCCGGCGCGCCGGGATCCAAATCCTTCACGGCCGAGCAACTGGCCCAGGGCATCAACCTGGCCGCCGAGTTCCCCGACAACCCGTTCTGCGCGGCATTCCAGAAGGTGGACGGCGCGGTCGCCGCCAAGCAGAACTTCGAGACATGGCTCATCAAGTCCAACCGCATGGCGCCCGCCGGAACGCTGAAGGCCAAGAGCCCCAGATGGCCGGCGACAGCCCTGGCGGAATACGACGCCCTGGTCAAGGCCGTGCGCGCAGCGTTCGTGCCCGTCAAACACACCCTGACGGTGACACCCGAGTAGGCGGCATCATCCGACCCACGCTGAACGGCCTGGGTGCCTACCGCCTGCGCGAGGTGAAGTGAGCGCGGCGCGCACACGCAGTCTGCCGGCACGAGCCGGAGGAGGCTCAGTGGATCGGCCCTTCGCGCGACAGCGGCCAGTAGCGCTTGTAGGCTTTCCCTACAACGGCCTCCAGGGGCACGGGGCCGAGATAGCGGCTGTCGAGGGCATTGTTGATGTTGTCGCCGAGAAGGAACACGTGCCCGTCCGGGACGGTCAAGGGGCTGCCCTCCGTAGCCCACGCGCGATCCGGCACAGACGGTGGCGCGGGCAGAATGTGAGTCATGCTGCCGAAGGGTTTCTCGCCCAACCTCTTGCCGTCCACCCATATGCCGTCAGAGCGAACCTCGATCGTCTGACCGGCAAGGGCGGCAACGCGGTGTAGATAGATCACATCGGGGTCCAGCGGGTTCCGATAGGCGATCACGTCGCCGCGACGAGGTACGTAGCCGCATTTCCACACCAGAATTCTATCTCCCGGCTCCAGGGCAGGCGACATCGAAGCACCAGAGAGCCGGAAGGCTTGGATGGCATACTGCCGCGACACCATAGCGGCGGCCACAGGCAGCATGCCCATCCCAAAGGCCAACAGGCACACTCCGAGAATCCCCGCCGCGCTGCGGCGAGATTCCGTGCGCCCCGCCCGGTAGGCGAGAAGTGCTGCACCGGCCTGATAGGTTGAGAAGACGACCGCCGCGACGCAAAACGCGGCCGGCAGGGATGCCAGCGCGAAAAGGACTGCGCTCCCAAGCCAAAACGCCAGTACACCTGTGAGCAGAAGCGCCCCACCGAGCCAATGCGCAAGATACAAGTGCCCCACGCCTGGCACGATCAGCGTCAGGAACACCGCGAAGAATGGGTCCTTAGACTGGCGGCGTTCCTGCTCAGCCTCGGAGGAATTCCTTTTGCGGCCACTGTAGTGCGCGTGGAACAGACCGGCAAACCAAACCCCGAGTCGTGCCGCAACCAACAGGCTTGCTACGAAGAGATGCCCGTGGGCGGACGCCAGTTGCCACAGCGCCAGCAAACCTAAGCCGAACCCGCCGCCCAGAAACAACAGGCCTGAAACCCACGCTCCCGCGTAGCATTGTCCCACCCCGGGCACCAACCATGAAAGGCTGACAGCGAGCCACGGCTCTTTCGCAGGCCGGCGTTCCATCGTTTCCTCCTTCGCAAAGGCCCGCATGCGCCTCTCCTTCGCTTTCTTTGTTCGTCCCAGGCCGCGAGGTCAATGGTCGTCGGGGTAATACGGCTCGATGTGGACGGTGACGTGGGTGGCGCCGGGGACCTCGCGGCGGATCGTCTGCTCGACCTGCCGGGCCACTTCGTGCGCCTCCCGGACGGACATCGCCGGATTCACTTCCACATGCAGTTCCATGTGGGTTTCCAGACCGCTACGGCGGGTCATGAGTTTTTCGGTGTCCTTAACGCCGGAAACACCGGCGGCGACGCGGCGAATGGCGGCGAGGGTCTCGGCGTCGGCGGCCTCGTCCATCAGGACGGAGCCGGTGCGGAAGAACGCCTTAAGGCCCACCCCCAGGATGATCAGCGCGATCACAAGGGCGGCGATGGGGTCGAGCACGCGCCACTCGTGGCCGAGCACCAGCGCCGCCGAAATCCCCGCCAGGGCGCAGACGCTCGAGAAAGCGTCGCTCCGATGGTGCCAGGCGTCGGCCAGCAGGCTCTCCGACTTCAGGCGTCGACCCAGCCGATACTTATACTGATACATCCCTTCCTTGATGAGGATGCTGGCCAGGACGAACCACAGGGTGAACGTCTTGGGGAACGTCTCGGGCGGGGGGTGGAGGATCTTGGCGATCGCCTGGTAGCCGAGCACCACCGCGATCAGGATGAGCATGACGGCCACGGTCCGGGCGGCCATGAACTCGGCCTTCCCGTGGCCGAAGGGGTGTTTCTCGTCGGCGGGTTTGCGGGCCCGCCTCAGGCCCCAGAGGACGACGACGCTGGAGAGGCTGTCGCTCAGGCTGTGGCCCGCATCCGCCACCAGGGCACTGCTCGTGCCGAGGATGCCGCCCACCAGTTTCGCGCCGCCGAGAAGGACGTTGCCGACGATGCCGACCCACGCGCCCCAGGCGGCCTGGCGGTACGACGCGGAAGATGTCTGGTGTTCCGGCATGGGAGCCATTGTACGCCGTGGCCGCTGCGCGTGGCGAATGAAATCACCCGGCGCGCACAAGGAGCGCCCAGAACGCACCGTCGCGGTCGGCGGCCGGCAGCACCTGCTCGCTTGCCGTCAGACGCCACTCGGGATGCGCCCGCTCGAAGGCGGCGACGACGCCCGCGTTCTCCTCCGGTTCCAGGCTGCACGTCGAATACACGAGCCGGCCCCCCGGCCGCACCAACCCCGCCGCTTTCGCCAACAGTTCTCCCTGGATTCGCGGCAATTCTTCAAGGTCCTCCGGCCGAAGACGCCACCGCGCCTCGACGCGCCGGGCGAGCACCCCGGTATTCGAGCAGGGCACGTCCACGAGAGCGGCGTCGAAGCCGCTCGGCGGGACGGCGGCGGCCAGGTCGTCCGCCAGACAGATCGTCGCGCCGACCACACCGCGAGCCGCCAGGGCGCGGCGCAGCGGCTGGAGTTTCTCCGGCGTGCGGTCGCAGGCGACTATTCTCCCCTGGCCGCCCATCGCCTCCAGGATTTGCGTCGTTTTCGTCCCGGGCGAGGCGCAGAGGTCGATCACCGTTTCGCCCGGCTTGGGCGCGAGCGCCTCGACCGCCGCCATCGCCGACGGGTCCTGAATCGTCAGGCTGCCGTCGGCCAGAAGCGATTCCAGCCTCGCCGGGTCCAGGCCCGAAATGTCGAGGCATCCGGCGCGCGGGCCCGGAACGGCGCCCCCGGCGTGTTCACCGGGGGCCAAATGAAACATCGGATTTGCGCGCGCGAAGGTGCGCGGCCGGCGGTTGCTCCATCGCAGCATCCCTTCCGCCGCCACGACGCCGTACGTCTGGAGCCATCGCCCCACAAGCCAGTCCGGCATCGAATAGGCCGCCCCCAGAAAAGCGACGCGGTCGGCCTCGGGGTCGGGCAGAACTGCCGCGCCCAGAAGGACGACGCCGCCTTCGGGGTGCGGCAAGGCGTCGCGCGCGGGGCGGCCCTCCGGCCGGCGGCCGACAATGAGGCGCCCGACGCCGCGCAGCACGCCGTTCACAAATCCGGCGGCCTTTCGTCCCGCGCCGGGCCCGCGCGAGGCCCGGCGGGCGGCCTCCGCCGCTTCGCTGACGGCGGCGTAGTCGGGGACGCGCTCCAGGAACAGCAGTTGAAACGCGCCCAGTTCGAGGATCGCGAGGAGCGACGGCTGGATGCGGGAGGCCGGGGCCCCCTTGTCGCGCACGTGCGACAGAACACACCGCAGCGTCCGCCGATGGCGGACGGCGCCCGTCGCCAACTGCGTGGCCAGGGCGCGGTCGCGAACGTCGAGCGACGACTCGGCAAAGACGGCGTGGAGCGCCTCGCGGAGGAAGACCCTTTCGTCGGCCGCTCGCTCCAGGGCCCGCAGCGCCGCCTCACGCGCACCGGTCACGCCGCGACTCACCGCAGGAACCACCGGACCGCCTCTTCGACCTGGAGAACCTCGACCGTCGTATCCTTGCAGGGCCCGCACGGCCAAGTGATGGTCCTCGCGAGTACCGCTTTGGGCAGCGAGGCGAAGATGCCGGCGCGCAACTCCTTGCCGCAGGCCACCGCCACGATGGCCTTGACGGACGGGTCCCTGGCGCGTTCGGCCGCCAGGCGTCCCCCCGTCGCCATGGACACCTGCACGCCGTACCGCTCGCCCAACTCGAGGAACCGCGCGACCAGGCAGCGTCCGCACCGCTCGCAGTTCGCAAGGTCCTCCGCCACCTTCCGCTCGCAGGCCGATCGCTGGAGGCACCGCGAGAAGAGCACCAGGACCTCCGGGGGGCGGCAGCGCGTGCGCCGGAGGCGGACAGCCAGGTTGTTCAGCGCGATGACGGCCCGGTCCATCACTCGGCGCCCCCATCCCTGCCTACGGCGAAGCGAGCCCCCGCCTCCACCCCGTAGCCGTGGATGAAGTCGGCGGCGCTCATGTTTCGTTTTCCGGCAGGCGTCAGGTCCAGGATGCGCACCGCGCCACGCTGGGCGGCGACGACGAGGCCGTCGGCCCCCGCCCGCAGAACGGTACCAGGCTCGCCCCCCGCGGCGCCGGTCGCGGCCAGGGTCGAGCGCGTCAGGAGGAGGCGCAGGGCCGCCCGTCCCCGCCGCCGGTAGTACGCGGTTGCGCCCGGCCAGGGGGTGGTCCCGCGAATCTGGTTGTGGACCTCCTGGGCGGGCCGGTCCCACCGGACCCGTCCGTCGCTCTTGGCGAGGCGCGGGGCGAGCGTGGCCTGGGCGTCGTTCTGGGGCCGGCGTTCCACCTGGTCGAGGGCGAGGTCCCGCACGACTTCGGCCACGAGGCGCGCCCCCAGCCCCGCCAGCCGTTCGGCGAGTTCGCCGGCGGTCTCGTCCCGCCCGATGGGCGCGGCGCGCTGGCCGAGAATGTCGCCGGCGTCCATGCGGTCGGTCATCTGGATGACCGTCAGTCCGGTCTCCGCCTCGCCGTGGAGGACGGCCCAGTTGACGGGCGCTGCGCCGCGGAACTTCGGCAGGAGCGAGGCATGGAGATTAATGGCTCCATACTGTCCGGCCGACAGGACCGCGCGCCCGAGTTTTTGTCCGAACGCGATAACGAGGACGAGGTCCGGCCGGGCCTCGCGGATTCGCCGGACCGCCCCCGCGGCGTTCACGTTCGCCGGCTCCAGTATCGGAATGCCGCGGTCGGTCGCGAAACGCTTGACAGGGCCCCAGCGGACGTGCCGGCCGCGACCCGCCGGCCGGTCCGGCTGCGTGACCGCCAGGACCACCTCCTGGCCGCCTTCGACCAGGGCGCCGAGGGTCGGCAGGCCGAACGTTCCCGAACCCGCAAAGACGATTCGCATGGAAGGTTCCCAACGCCGGTTCCACAACGTGATTCTAACACAGAGAGCGCAGAGGCCGCAGAGAAAAAAACGAGCGACAAATAATAGAATGATGAAATATTGGAATGATGGGCTGGCGGCCAGGCCCGCCGGCCCGTTCCCAGCCTCCCATTATCCCACTATTCCAACCTTCCACTCTTCGCCTTCTCCGCGTCCCTTCGATCCCGGCGCGCCGGGACTCAGGGCAAGTCTCGGCGGCCTCTGCGGTTAATCCGCCTTCCCACCGCAGGGTTCTATTCCTCGCCCTGCGACGCGGGCGGGCCCGGGTCCGACGACGCCTGGCCGGCGCGGACGGTCTCCTTCGCCCGCCGCTCGTGCCGATCCACCAGTTCCCGCAATCGCCGACGCTGCGCCATCCGCTGAACCGGCGTCATCCGGTCCACCAGCAGCCGGCCGTCCAGATGCTCCATCTCGTGCTGGACGGCCCGGGCGAGGAGCCCCTCGGTCTCCATCTCGGCCGGGCGGCCAGCCAGATCCTGGCAGCGAACGCGGACGCGGTCGAACCGACCCAGCCTGACGAAGATGCCGGGGAAACTCAGGCACCCTTCCTCCCCCTCCTGCCAGCCGTCGGTCTGGAGAATCTCGGGGTTCACGAGGACCGTCTCGTGCCCTTCCTGGCCGTCCGGCGAGACGATGATGAGGCGCTCGAGCACCCCCACCTGGGGGGCGGCCAGCCCGAGTCCGTGGTTCTCGACCATGGCGCGCGCCATCCTTGCGGCCAGGTCCGCCAGGGCCTCGTCGAACCGTTCGACCGGCCTGGCGCACTCGCGCAGAACCGGCTCGGGATAGAGTCGAATCTCCACAGCGGCCTCCTTCGCCCGCGCCGCGGTGAACGCCGGCGCAGTTTTCCACGGGCATTATAGGCGGCGGCGGCACGCCCCACAAGGAGGCTTTTGGGTTGACATGGGCCCGCCGAACAGTATATTAGACGACCCCCGCAAGGTCTGTCGGGCCAAGGGCCTTTGCGGAGGAGAACCGCTTTTCACGGAGGCGACGCGTTGACACAATCGTCCGAGAAACCCGTCGGCCAAGCGGCGCCCGAGACCGCCGTGGACACTCCCCCGCCGGCCGAACAGGCCCCCGCCGACGTGCTGTCGCCGGAGGTCCTCCGACTGGCCGACGGCTGTTTCGACCGCGCCCAACAGGCCACCACCCGCAACAACCTCGACTACGCGATCCACCTGTTCCTGGAAGGCCTGCGGTATAACGTGCGCGACATCGAGCGCGGGCACAAGGGGCTCCGCGAAGCCGCCCTGAAGCGCAAGAGCCAGGGCAAAGGCACCGGTCTCGGCAAGTTCATCAGCCAGGCGAGGGCCGCCCTCTACCAGATGCTCGGACGCCACAAGGACGCCCTGCTCGCCCTCGAAGCCACCACCGCCCACGACCCTCAGAACGTCCTGGCTCTGACGCAACTGATGCAACTGGCCCGCCGACTCGACTACTCCGATCTGGCGATCTGGTTCGGCCAACTGGCCGCCGAGGAAACCCTGCGGACCCGCAAACCGCAGAAGCAAATCTTCACCACCCTGGCCGACCTCTACGAGGCTCAGAAGCGTTACCATGAGGGGGTGGAAGCCCTCAATCAGGCCATCAAGATAGACCCGTCGGACCGGACGCTGGACAAACGGGCCCGCGACCTGGCCGCCGACGCCAGCATCGAAGAGGGCAAACTGGAGTCCGTCACCGACTTCCGCGACATGATCCGCGACCGCCGGCAGGCCACCGCCTCCGCCACCCAGCAGGTCGTCCGCACGCAGGAGCAAATCGAGTTGCAGTACGCGGAACTCCGGGCCGCTCTCGACGCCGACCCCGAGAACCCCGTCAAGATGCAGGGCCTCGCCGACTGCCAGGCCCGCCGGGGCAACATCGAGGAGGCCATGACGCTGCTGAAAAAGGCCCTGGCCTCCGCCGGCGACTACCGCTACAAGGCCCGCATGGACGACATCCACATGGCCGAGTATCGCGCACGCCAGCGCGAACTGGATGAACAAATTGAGGCCAACCCCGACCGGGCCGACCTGAAAGCCCAGGCCAAAAAACTCGCCGACGAACGCGACGCCTTCGAACTGGATGTCTTCACCGAACGCCAGCGCCAGTACCCGACGGAACTCGGCATCCGGTACGACCTGGGCCTGCGCCAGTTCCGCACCGGCGCCAACGACGAGGCCATCGTCTCCTTCCAGCAGGCCTCGCGCGACCCGAAACGCCACATCCAGGCGCTGAACATGCTCGGCAAGTGCTTCTACGCCAGGAAACTCTTCCAGGAGGCTCAGAATCAGTTCCAGAGCGCCATCGAAAAGCACGAACTGACCGGCGACCCCCTCGCCAAAGAACTCCAGTACAACCTGGCCATGACCCTCGAAGTCCAGGGCAAACTCGCCGAGGCCATCGAGTGGTTCAGCCGAATCGTCCAGCAGGATTACCAGTACCACGACGCCGCCAAACGGCTCGAATCGCTCCGGAAGCGCAGCGAGCAAGGCAAGCAGCCCCCAGCGTCCTGACCGACAAGGAGAATGCCCCACATGCCCCGTTCCATCTCCGCCAAAAAACGCGTCCGCCAGAACGAGCGCCAACGCGCCCGCAACCGCCATCTGAGGAGCCGCATCCGCTCCGCTCGCCGCACCTTCCTCGAGGCCGTCGCCGCCGCCGACCTCGACCGCGCACGCACGCACCTCCGCGAATGTGAGCGCCTCCTGCATCGCGCCGCCGGCAACGGACCCCTTCACCGCAAAACCGCCGGACGAGTCATCGGCCGCCTCCGACGACGCCTCAGCGCCGCCGAACACACCGCAGGCGCCGCAACCTGACCGCCGCACGCCGCGCCGCCGTCAAAAGCCCCCTCTTGAGCGCAGCGAAAGGGGGGGATAAGATTATCCCATGATCGCCGTCAGCCTCATGTCGCGCTCCACCGACGACGCCCTCCGAGACCTCGCGCGCCTCGCCGCCGTCAAAAGCCCCATCTTGAGCGCAGCGAAAGGTGGGGAACCTCTCGCCGTTGAATTGCGCCTCGACGCCCTCCGCGACCCCGACCTCGCCCGCCTCCTCGCCGCCCCGCCCTGCCCCGTCGTCGCCACCTGCCGACCCCGGCGCGAAGGCGGTCTCTACGACGGCCCTGAGGAATCGCGACTCGAACTCCTGCGCCAAGCCGCCCGCCTCGGCGCCGCCTACATTGACATCGAACACGACGCCGCCCGTGCCCTCGGCCCGGTCGCCCCCGCCAAACGCATCGTCTCCTACCACAACTTCCGCGAAACGCCGCCCGACCTCGCCGCCATTCATGAGCGCCTCGCGCGCCTCGGCGCCGACGTCGTCAAGATCGCCGTCACCGCACGCCACATCCTCGATTGCGCGGCGGTCCTTCGGCTCCTCCGCGACGCGCGCACGCCGACCATCGCCCTCGCCATGGGCGAGCGCGGCATCCTCACGCGCATCCTCGCGCCGAAGTTCGGCTCACTTTTGACCTACGCCTCTTTCGATGCAGACGCGCGCGAGGCCGGACCCGGACAGATAACCCTCTCGGACATGCTCAACCTCTACCGCGTCCATCGCATCTGCCGCCAGACGCGCGTCTATGGCGTCATCGCCGACCCCGTCGCCCATAGCCTGAGCCCCGCCATCCACAACACCGCCTTTGCCGCCCTCGATCTGGACGCCGTCTATCTCCCCCTTTGGGTCGAAGGCGACGCCGCCGCGTTCGTCAATGCCATGCGCGAGTTCGATTTCGACGGCTACTCCGTCACCATCCCCCACAAGCAGAAGGTCCTGGAGGCGATGGACGACCTGGCGCCCCTCGCCCGCCGCGTCGGCGCGATGAACACGATTCTCCGCCGACCCGACGGATCGCTCTTCGGCACGAACACCGACATCTCGGCCGCCGTTGCCTCCATCGAGGCCGTCGTCGGCGCTTCTTGGCTCAAGGGCAAACGCGCCTTGCTGCTGGGCGCCGGCGGCCTCGGCCGCGCTATGGCTTTCGCCCTCGCCGATGCCGGCGCCATCCTCACCATCACCGACGTGGACCTGCCCCGCGCCGAATCCCTCGCCTCCGAAGTCTCCGCCGCAAGTCTGTCATCCCGAGCGCAGCGCAGCGGAGTCGAGGGATCTCGCCGTGCGCCGCTTGCCGCGGCGAAGCCCGAAGGGCGAAGCCGGGTTGCCGTCCACTCCGCACTCCGCACTCCGCCCTTCGACCTTGCTCAGGGCGGCCCGAGCATGGTCGAGGGGCCGCACTCCGCACTGGACTTTGACGTTGTTCTCAACTGTTCTCCCGTCGGCATGCACCCCAGCGAGGACGCTTCGCCCGTTCCGAAGGAATGGTTGCGGAAGGATTTGGTCGTGTACGATGCGGTCTATAATCCCGCCGAAACGAAGTTGCTCCGCGACGCCCGCGCCGCCGGCTGCCGCACCGTCGCCGGCATTGACCATTTTCTGCGCCAGGCCGTCGAACAATTCGAACTCTGGACCGGCCAATCCGCGCCGGTGGACACGATGCGCCGCGTCCTGACCGAATCGCTCACCTGAGGGGGGTGGCACGGGTCCCGCCGCGCCTGCCCCGTTGGGGCCGGGAGAGCGCGCCGTTTCCGGCGCGCGGGGGAACCCGGCTTCGTCCCGATGGATCGGGACTTCGCCGTGGCAGGAAAATCCGAAAATTCCAAAAAATATTTTTGGGGGGCGGGCGGATTTTGGGGCGTTTTTTGGGGGGTCCCAGCCGCGTTTTTAGAGCGCCAGGGGCGTTTTGGGGCGTGTTCGCCGCCGCTGAGGCTATGGCGGACGCGGGAAAATTCGCAAAAAGCCCCGTTTTGACCCCGATTTGCCCCGTACATGCCCCGTACTGCCCCGGTTTTGCCTCGCAGAACCCTCGTTTTGCCTCCTATGTTATGGAGCGTCGCTAATAACTGTCACACCCAAACGGAATTGGCTTGACCGGTTTGGCACGGGATTTGCATGCCGGGGGTGGTTTCACCGCAGAGGCCTGCCCTGAGTCCCGGCACGCCGGGATCGAACGGGACGCAGAGCACACAGAGGAAGAATTGGGGGAACGGCAAACTTTGGACTGCCTTCGCGTTCCGCGTTGGACCTCCCTAGAAATCCGTATCCTGTCCCCGGAAAACCCGGAAAACCGTCCCCGGAAAACCGAAGTGCTGAAGCTAACGTGCACGCTCTCGGCCGGGGCAGTGCCGTACTGAACGGCGCGTCGTTGGAGCCATCTTCTTCCGTGCTCTACGAAGAAGCTGTCTGCACTGTCTTCGACAGCGTTTGTCAAGTGCATCTGTCAAGTTCTCGATGAATTGTCGCCACTCACGCACATGCTTCTTTCGGAGACTCTCAGGAACCGTTCCTGTATGGACGATCTCTCCTCTGAGATCGACGAGACGATTGACTGCCTCGGCTGGTTCTTCCACCTCTTGGGCCACGTGCTCGGGAACCATCGACGCGGCCATGCCCTGCAATGCGTCGTTGATTCCCGCCAGATCCAGCAAGCTATTCACTTGACCAGCCTTTGCGGTATTCAGTCCGTACTTGTCACCATCGTCACCTATGGCGTGAAGCTCCACCTTCTGTACCCAGAGTTGCCTCCATCCAGGGGACACGGTCAGTTCCCATGCTGTGCACTTATCCAGCAAGGTACGGACCCTTTCTGGCACGTTCTCTGGCGGGATCTCCCTGGCGACCTTCTTAGCAAGCTCAATGGCAAGCTGTTCCACATAGTTCTCCCAAATTCCGTAGGTGAACACGACCGCGGCGGCGAACAAAGCACGCTCCCTGGCTGCAGGCTTGCCTTGAGTGTCCTTTATGTAGCTCAGTACGCCGTCAACGACCTTAAGTGAGCTCTCGACTCGCCGATGTGCCTCAGTACAACTCGATACCCAAGTTGACATGTTGCTTTCTCCCATCTCCGGTTTACTGACTGGATCGAGGACTTCTGCTCCAACATTGTTCAGACTAATCCGCCTAATACCACAAACATGGCTTGGGTGTCCACCTAAGATGTTCAGGAAAGCCGAGGGCGGCTTGAGACCGTAGCCGTCGGGGCCCGAAGGCTATGCAGTCGTTAACTCGGAGAGGGCTGTGAACCAGAGAATCTGAGAGTTTTGACGCGATTCCTGTGGATGTGGTTGCTACCATGACGGCTGCCCTCGCGGCCCAGCCTCTTGGACTCGAACCAGAGAATTCTACCTGTCCGGTCTCCTTCGTCTAGCCTTGGCCGGTTCTGCACTGAAGTATTTGCATAGCGTATCGTGCTCGCACCACCTTGGCAAGACCTTACTTTCCCCGCGTGGAGAGGGCCTTGCGGATTTCCGGGGACAGGATACCTATTTCCTTTCCTTGGAGGGTCGGCCCGGCGGGCGCGGGCGAAGGCGGCGCCCCAGCCTTCGCTCCAAACGCCTGACAAAGCCGGCCTCGCCCAGCGGCCGACCCGTCCGCCCGTGCCGACGCAATCGGTCCAGCACATCCTCCTCGTCCGCCTCCATGAGAAACCGCCGCCAGTTCGACACCTCCTCCGCCCAAAATCCGTATCCTGTCCCCGGAATCCCCGTCCCCGGAATCCCCCAATGGCATTAAGATAAGGGCTGGGCGGCCCTGGATTTTCGTGGCGGCAGAAATGCTTCATCCACCAGCCCGCGGTCCACTGGACTCCGCGTTCCTAGCTTCCCAGGTTTCCATGAGGAAACTCGCCACAGTACCCGCGAGATTAACGGCAAGGCCCGCATGGCGCGACAGGGGGCGTGTGGCCCGCTTCCCCCTGCCGTGAGCATCACTGAGTCGGTTTCGAAGCGCGCCGAGGCCCTCAACTACGGCTGTGCACCCACCGAGAATCTGCCTGAAAACGGCTTGTGTATGCTGGTCCGGCGCAAGGTTGAGGACCCTTGCCGTGCGCCGGTAGATATCTGGGAGATCTGCCTTATCATCATAGGAAGCACCAATGTCGTCAAGGATGTGCTTGCAGACTGTTTCAAGCAACGTGCGTGCTGCAGTTATGGCGCCTTCAGGGTCGGTTTCGCGGCGCTCCAGCGCTTTCTGCCAAGCCGTTATCACGTGGGGGGCATCTACTTTTGCTAAAACGGCATTACTGGCCTCATCCGAAGGCGCCGTGTTTAACTGCTCCAAGAAGTCTAAGACCGGTGCGAACTCTTCAAGGAGGTAGCTTCGACGCTCGCTGTAGTGCGCAAACTTCGGCTTGATGAATCCCCAGAAGTCCTCTAAGGTCCGGCATGTTCGGACAAAGCGCGGCAGCCTATCTTTTATCAGTGGGTTTTTAACCAACTCGTTACGAAGAGAGCGGAACTGGCTTTCGTCGGCCCCTCCACCCGTCGCATGAGAGGAGAGCATATTCCGCAGGGCTTCAACCTTTTCGAGAAGTTGTTGGGCGGCAGATACCATTCTGGTAACTCACTATTAGCCAGGGAAACAGTGTGTAAAGCCGCGTCGAAAACCCGGGCTGCAATTCTGGTGACGCAAGACCTATTTCCCCCAACGGCTCGGTGTAATGAAGTATTTTGGCAGGACAGGCCGCCGAAGTCCATTGGAAAAAGGGGCCCGGCTTCCGGCTTCGACTACGCCGTGGCAAGGGCGGCGGTCCAAAGTCCAAGGTCCAAAGTCAACAGCATGCGGAATGGGAAGGATTCGAGGCGAGACCCGTTCGCTCCGCTCAGGGTGACAGAGCGCAGGAGCGGGAGGCGATTAAGGCGGCGCCGAGGGCGCCGGTGAACTGGGGGTCGGGAGAAACCTGGACCGCAAGGCCCAGGGCCGAAGCCAGAGCCTCGGCCATGCCGGGCACCAGCGCCACGCCGCCGGTAAAGACCAGGGGCTCTTCGGCTTGGCATCCGAGCATGGAGGCGACGCGCGCGGGGCGGTCGGCGTCAACAATCGGGGTCGCGGCGCCTTGTCGGGGCTGGGGGGAGTCCCTATACTGGGTCGGCGTCGGGCGGCACATTCGGAGTCAAGGGAGAGTGGATGGCCCAGTCGCCGCGGTCCATGCTGAGACAGAGCCGTCGGGGGCTGCCTCCGCCGCCGCCGGAGACGGAGATTGCTGCGCTGCTGGAGGGGCTGGGCGTTTCGGCTGCGTCGAACCTCATCGGGATGCTTCAGGACGTGCAGGAGCGATTCGGGTATTTGCCGCCGGCGGCGCTCGAGCAAATCAGCCGGCGGACGGGGACGCCCTTGAGCCGCATCTGGGGCGTCGTCTCGTTCTACGCCCAATTCTACACGGAGCCGCGAGGCCGGCACACGATCCGCTGTTGCCGGGGGACGGCCTGTCACGTCAAGGGGGCCGGCCGGGTGTTGGATGCGCTGGAGCGTGAACTGGGGATAGAAGAGGGCGAGACGACGCCGGACATGCTTTTCTACCTGGAGACGGTGGCGTGTCTGGGGACGTGTTTTCTGGCGCCGGTGATGATGATTGACTCCACGTACTACGGTCGTCTGACGCCGCAGCGGATTGCGAGCATCGTGGGAACGTATCGGGCGAAACAAGCGTGAAACGGTTGGAATCGGTCAAGGCGCTGGAGGCGTGGCGGCGGGCGCTGGTTTCCCGTCCGGAGGCGGAGGCGACGCTGCGCGTCTGCTCGACGGGGTGCCGGGCGCTCGGGGCGCTGGAGGTCTGCGAGGCGCTGGAGGCGGAGGTGGCGCGGCGCGGCCTGGAAGGGCGCGTACGCGTGGTGCGCGTGGGGTGCCACGGGCTGTGCGCAGGGGCGGTGACGGTCGTGGCGGACCCGAAGGGGATTTTCTACCAGGGCGTGACGGCGGGGGACGCGGCGGAGATTATCGAGCGGACGGCGGTGGGGGGCAAGGTGGTCAACCGCCTGTGCTGGTCGGACGGCGGCCGGCGCATCGCGCGGCGGAGCAACATTCCTTTTTATAAACATCAGACGCGGCGTGTGCTGAAGCACTGCGGCGTGGTGGACCCGCAGAGCCTCACCGACGCGGTGGCGCACGGCGCGTACGCATCGGCGGCGGAGGCTCTTTCATCGCGCCGGCCGGAGGAGGTGATTGACGAGGTCATGCGCTCGGGCCTGCGCGGGCGCGGGGGCGCCGGGTTCCCGACGGGGCGGAAGTGGCAACTGGCCCGCGCGAGCGCCGGCGACCCGAAATACGTCATCTGCAACGCCGACGAGGGCGACCCCGGGGCATTCATGGACCGGGCGGTTCTGGAAGGCGACCCGCACCTGGTGATTGAGGGGATGGTGATCGGGGCGTTCGCCATCGGCGCCTCGCGGGGGGTGATTTACGTCCGGGCGGAGTATCCCATCGCCATCGAGCACACCCGACTCGCCCTCGAGCAGGTGAGGGAAGCGGGCCTCCTGGGCGCGAACATCCTGGGGACGGGGTTTGATTTTGATATTGAGATACGGCAAGGTGCCGGGGCGTTCGTGTGCGGCGAGGAGACGGCGCTGATTGCCTCGGTGGAGGGCCAGCGCGGGATGCCTCGGCCGCGGCCGCCCTTCCCCGCCGTGAGCGGCCTCTGGGGCAAGCCGACGAACATCAACAACGTCGAGACGTGGGCGAACGTGCCGAGGGTCCTGGAACTGGGGGCGCAGGAATACGCGAGCGTCGGCACGGAAGGCTCGAAGGGCACCAAGATCTTCGCCCTTGCCGGCAAGGTCCGGAACACCGGCCTGGTCGAAGTGCCGATGGGGACGACGCTGCGCGAGATTATTTTCGACATCGGGGGCGGGATTCCGCGCGGGCGGAAGTTCAAGGCGGCCCAGATCGGAGGGCCGAGCGGCGGGTGCGTGCCGGCACGGTATCTCGATTTGCCGATTGATTACGACTCGGTCAAGGAGGTCGGGGCCATCATGGGCTCCGGCGGCCTGATAGTGATGGACGAAGCGACATGCATGGTGGACATCGCCCGATTCTTCACGGACTTTTGCCAGAAGGAATCGTGCGGCAAGTGCATCCCCTGCCGCATCGGCACGCGGCGGATGCTGGAGATCCTGGAACGGATCACGGCCGGCGAGGGGCGAATGGAGGACCTGGGGCTCCTGGAGTCCCTCGGCGCGACGATTAGGGAGACGTCGCTGTGCGGCCTGGGCCAGACGTCGCCGAACCCGGTGCTTTCGACGCTGCGGCATTTCCGCGACGAGTACGAGGTGCACATTCTGGAGGGTCGGTGCCCGTCGCATGCGTGCGAAGGCCTAGCGCCGATTTCGTGTTCGGACGCGTGCCCGGCGCACGTGAACGTTCCGGAGTACGTGGCGCTCGTGGCGGAGGGGCGCTTCGCGGACGCGCTGGAGGTGATCCGTCGGCGGAATCCGCTGGCGAGCGTGTGCGGGCGGGCGTGCCACCATCCGTGCGAACTGTTTTGCCGTCGCGGCGACGTGGACCAGCCGGTGGCCATCCGGCACCTGAAGCGATTCGTGACGGACCGCGTGAAGGGGGGCTCGCCGCCCCAGTGGCAAGGCCAGCGCCGGGGCAAGGTGGCGGTGATCGGGTCGGGGCCGGCGGGCCTGACGGCCGCGTATTTCCTGGGCCTCGCGGGGCGCGACGTGACGGTCTTTGAGGCGCTGGACCGGGTGGGGGGGATGTTGGCGGTGGGCATTCCGCGCTACCGCCTGCCGCCCGAAGCGCTCGCGCGCGACGTCGAGTACATTCGCCGCGCGGGCGTCCGCATCGTGACGGGGCGGCGAATCGAAAGCCTGCGCGAGCTGCGGGCGGAGGGGTTCGACGCCATCTTCGTCGCCGCGGGGGCGCACAAGAGCAGCCGCTTGCGCGTCGCCGGGGAGGACCTGGAAGGCGTGGTGGACGCGCTGAGTTTCCTTCGAAGCATCATACTGCGGGAGCGCACGCAGGTCCGGGGGCGCGTGGTCATCATCGGGGGCGGAAACGCGGCGATGGATTCGGCGCGGGCGGCGCTTCGGCTCGGGGCGGAGTCGGTCACCATCCTCTACCGCCGCACCGCCGACGAGATGCCCGCCACGCCCGACGAGATCGAGGACGCCCTGGTCGAGGGCGTCGAGTTCCGCTATCTGTCGGCCGTCCACGAGATTGAGGGCGACGGGCGGGTGCGGGCGGTCCGATGCATGAAGATGCGTCTGGGCGACGCCGACGAAAGCGGGCGGCGTCGGCCGATTCCCATCGCCGATTCGGACCACCGGATCGAGGCGGACCTGGTGATTGCGGCCATCGGACAGCAGCCGGACCTGGCGTTCGCGGAGGGCGACGAGGGCGTCGTCGTCTCGGACGGCCAGTTGGCGGTGGACCCCGTGACGCTGCAGACGGACGGCGGAGATGTGTTCGCGGGCGGCGACGCGGTGACGGGCGACCCGGTGGTGCGTGTGCCGCCGGGTCGGAACGTCTTCGCGGGCGGCGACGCGGTGACGGGCCCGGCGACGATCGTCGAGGCGATAGCGGCGGGGCAGCGGGCGGCCCAGGCGATTGACCGGTTTCTGGGCGGCAAAGGCAACCTGCCGCCCGACCGCGGCTTCGCCTCGCCGGGCAAACGGCCGGAAGCGGAGTCCGAGGAAGCGGCCCGGCGCCGGCCGGTCCGCGCGATCGCGCCCAGGAAACGGCGCGGAAACTTCGACGAGGTCCTCAAGGGCTACTCGCGCCGGGCCGCGTGCGCCGAGGCGCGGCGGTGCCTGCGGTGCGACCTGGAACAATAAACGCCCCCGCTTGGCGGGCGTGTTGAAGGACCATCGGATGGCTGACGACATCACGCTGACGATTGACGGTCGCGCGGTGACGGCGACGCCGGGAGAGACGATCTTCCTGGCGGCCCGGCGGGCGGGCATTGACATCCCGCACCTGTGCTACGACCCCGCCCTCGGCCTTGAGCCGACCAGTTCCTGCCGACTGTGCCTCGTGGAGGTCTCCGGCGCGCGCGGGCCCGTTCCGGCGTGCTCGTATCCCGCGGCCGCGGGAATGGTCGTGCGGACCGAGACGCCGGCCCTGCGCGAGCATCGGCGGATGGTGATTGAACTTGCGCTCTCGGACCATCCGCACGACTGTCTGACGTGCGAAAAGTCGGGCGCGTGCGCGCTTCAGCAGTACGCCTACGACCTGGGCGTCAAGGAGCCGCGGTTCGGCGCCGCCGACGTCGCCCTCGAGCCGGTGCAGGACGGTCCGGCGATCGTGTACGACCGCTCGAAGTGCATCCTGTGCGGCCGGTGCGTCCAGGTGTGCCACGAGGTTCAGGTGTCCGGGGCGATTGACTTTCTCGGGCGCGGCTTCGAGACGCGCATCAGCCTGCCGCCGGGCCTGGCGCGCGACGATTCGGACTGCGCGGAGTGCGGCAACTGTCTGGACGTGTGCCCGACAGGGGCATTGGCGGCGGTCGGCGCGACCGGCCACGGACGCACGTGGGAGTTCCGCCAGGTCCGGACCATCTGCCCCTACTGCGGCTGCGGGTGCACGATCGTTCTGAACATCCACGCCGGGCGGATCGTGGCCGTCACCGGCGAGCCGAGCCTCGGCGCCTCGGCAGGGCTCCTCTGCGTCAAGGGCCGATTCGGCGCCGACTTCATCGCCCACGAGGAGCGCCTGCGGACGCCCCTGGTGCGCAAGGACGGCGAGTTAGTCCCCGCGACGTGGGACGAGGCGCTCGCGCTGGTGGCCCGGCGCCTGGGCGAGATCCGCGACCGCCACAGCCCCGACGCCGTCGCCGGCCTATCGAGCGCCAAAACCACCAACGAAGAAAATTATCTTATGCAGAAGTTTATGCGGGCCGCGGTCGGCACGAACAACGTGGACCACTGCGCCAGGCTGTGCCACGCCTCGACCGTCGCGGGCCTCGCCCGCGCGTTCGGCTCGGGGGCAATGACCAACTCCATCGCCGACCTGGAGCAGGCGGACGTGATTTTTGTCATCGGCTCGAACACGACCGAGTGCCATCCTGTCATCGGCGCCGCCGTCAAGCGGGCCGTCCGTTTCGGCAAAACTCGCCTCCTCGTCGCCGACCCGCGCGTAATTGAACTTGCCGAAATCGCCGACCTCCATCTCCAGCACCGCGGCGGGACGGACGTCGCCCTCGTGAGCGCCCTCCTCCACGTCATCCTGGCCGAGGGCCTCGAGGACAAAGAGTTCATCGCACAGCGCACCGAAGGTTTTGAGGACCTGCGCCGCGCCGTCGAGCCGTACACGCCCGAAATGGCGGCCAAGATCACCGGCGTCCCTGCGGAGAAAATCGTCGAAGCCGCACGCCTCTACGCCGGCGCCGGCGCCGCCGCCGTCATCTACTCCATGGGCATCACCCAGCACACGACCGGCACGGACAACGTCCTGGCCCTGGCGAACCTGGCGATGGCGACGGGGAACCTCGGCCGGCCCGGCACGGGCGTCAACCCCTTGCGCGGACAGAACAACGTCCAGGGCGCCTGCGACATGGGCGCCCTGCCGGACGTCTTTCCCGGCTACCAGAAAGTGGACGATGCGGCGGCGCGCGCGAAGTTCGAAAAGGCCTGGGGCCGACCCCTTCCCTCCAAGCCGGGTCTGACCGTCGTCGAGATCCTGAACGCAGCCGCGGAGGGGAAAATCAAGGCCCTCTACATCGTGGGCGAGAATCCCATGCTCAGCGACCCCGACCTGACGCATGTGGAAAAGGCTCTCAAAAACCTCGACTTCCTCGTCGTCCAGGACATTTTCCTCTCGGAGACGGCACGCCTGGCGGACGTCGTCCTGCCCGCCGCCGGCTTCGCCGAGAAGGACGGCACGTTCACAAACACCGAGCGCCGCGTCCAGCGGGTCCGCCGCGGCCTCGACCCGCCCGGCGAGGCGCGCGCCGACTGGGAAATCCTCTCGGACCTCGCCCGACGCATGGCTTGCCCCATGGACTACGCCGACCCCTCGGCCGTCCAGGACGAAATCGCCTCGCTCACGCCCTCCTACGCCGGCATCACGTACGAGCGGCTCGAGGGCGGCGGCCTCCAGTGGCCCTGCCCCGACCGCGAGCATCCCGGCACGCCCATCCTGCACAAGGACCGCTTCACGCGCGGGCGCGGCAAGTTCCACACCGTCGAATTCATTCCGCCGAAAGAGTTGCCCGACGAGGAGTTTCCCTTCCTCCTCTCGACGGGGCGCATCCTCCAGCACTTCCACACGGGAACCATGTCGCGCCGCTCCGAGGTTCTCGACCGCCTCGTCTCGGTCGGCGCGATTGAGATTCATCCCGACGACGCGGCTCGCCTCAGCATCGCCGATTCGCAGCCGGTCCGCGTCGCGTCGCGCCGCGGCGAGATCACCATCCAGGCCCGCCTCACCGAGCGCGTCGCTCGGGGAACGGCGTTCCTGGCGTTTCACTACCGCGAGTCGCCCGCCAACCGCCTCACCCTGGCCGCGCTCGACCCGGTGGCCAAGATACCGGAACTCAAGGTCTGCGCCGTCCGCATTGAGCCCGCGAGCCCCGACGAACCATGACCCCGCCCGACGATTCCCGCGACCGCGTCCGCTCCGAGCGCGTCTGGCCCGTCGGCCTCGCCGGCCGCCGAGGCGGGCGCATCGGCGCCGGCAGCGACCACGACGCCGTCGTCGTCGAACGCGCGGTCGAGATCGTCCTGGGCGGCCGGGTCCTCGTGCGCGTCCAATGTCTGCCCGAGCGCCTCGAGGACCTCGCCCTCGGCTTTCTTCTGACCGAAGGCCTCATCGAGGACCCCCGCGCGATTGCCGAGTTCCGCGCCGCGCCGGACGCCGGGCGCGTCGAGGTCCGGGCCGACGTGGACCCGGACCGGCTGGTCCTTTTCCGCGAGCGCGTGGCGATGAGCAGCGGGTGCGGGAGCGGCGCCTCGGCGGCGGCGACGGCCCTGCCCCGCCTCGCAAGCGAGGCGCGATTCCTGCCCGAAGAGGTCCTCGCGCGGATGAAAGACCTCCTCCAGGCGTCCGCGCTTTTCCGCGAGACGGGCGGCGTCCATGCCGCGGCGCTGACCGACGGCCGAATGCTCCGCGCCTTCGCCGAGGACATCGGCCGACATAACGCCGTGGACAAAGCCGTCGGGGCGGCGATGCGCGAGGAATTGGACCTGGCGCACCTTGCGCTTCTGACGACCGGGCGGGCGAGCGCCGACATCGTCGCCAAGGCCGTCCGCGCCGGCATCCCCGCCATCGTCAGCCGAGGCGCCGCCACCTCGCAGGCAATTGCTCTTGCGCGTTCGGCAGAGGCCGCCGTCGCTGCCTTCGCCCGCGCCAGGCGCATGAACGTGTACACGGCGGCGTGGCGCTTCGGACTGGCCGACCCGCCACCCGGACCTCACGATTGAATGGAAAGCCCATGAGGACGCGAGCCATCGCTGCGGCCATGCTGGCGCTGAGCGTTTCCCTGGCAGCCTGCGGCCTGGGGTGCCGCGGTGCGCCCGAGGACTCTTCGGCGCCGAACGGCTCCGGCCGGGGCCGACCCATCCGCCTCGCCACCACCACGAGCACCGAGAACACGGGCCTCCTGGACCTCCTCCTGCCGCCGTTCGAGCGGTGGTGGGGGGCTCCCGTCCACGTCATCGCGGTCGGCACGGGGCGGGCACTCCAGCTCGGGCGCAACGGCGACGCCGACGTCCTCCTGGTCCACGCCCCCGAGGCCGAGGAGGCCTTTATGGCCGAGGGCGCCGGCGTCAACCGCCGAAGCGTGATGTTCAACGACTTTCTCGTCGTCGGCCCGTCGGCCGACCCGGCCGCGGTCGCCCGGGCCGACGGCCCGGCCGACGCCTTGGCGCGGATCGCGCGGGCCGAAACGCCGTTCGTCTCGCGCGGCGACGACAGCGGAACCCATAAGATGGAGTTATCGCTATGGAAGAAAGCCTCCCTTGAGCCCGCCGGCGGTTGGTATCTCGAGGCCGGCCAGGGCATGGGCGCAACGCTCCTGGTGGCCGAGGAAAAACGGGCCTACTGCCTGACGGACCGCGGGACGTTCCTGGCGATGCGCGCCAATCTGGCACTCGTGCCGCTCTATGAGAACCCCGAGGCCCTGGCGAACCACTACTCCATCATCGCCGTCAACCCGGCGGTCCACCCCGACACGAACTACTTCGGGGCGATGGCCTTGGTGGCCTGGGTCACCTCGCCCGAGGGCCAGCAAATCATCGGCGACTTCCGCGTGGACGGCGAAGCGCTCTTTCACCCCCTGGCCGTCCCGCCCGCGCCCCAAAGCGCCCTGGCGCCCGCGCCCGCAACCGCCCCATGAGATGGACGCTCGAACAATTCGCCGAAGCGCTGCGCCTGCTGGGGTCGCTTGACCGCCAGGTCCTCGGCGCTCTGGCGCTTTCCCTGGGCGTCGCGACGCTTTCGACGGTGCTGGCGACGGCGGCCGGGCTACCCATCGGCATCGCCGTCGGACTCGCCCGGTTCCGAGGCAAGCGGCTCCTGACAACCGTCCTGCACACCCTCCTCGCCCTGCCGACCGTGCTCATCGGCCTGGTGCTCTACACCGCCCTTTCGAGCCGCGGACTGCTGGGCTCCTGGCGGCTCCTCTATACGCCGGCGGCGATCGTCCTGGGCCAGTTCGTCCTCGCCCTGCCGCTCGTGACGGCCCTGGCCCTGGCCGCCGCCGAGGGCGTGGACCCGAGGGTGCGGCTCACCGCGCTGACGCTCGGTGCGGGACGCTGGAAGGTCGCGCGGACGATCCTGGCGGAAGGCCGCGGGGCGTTCCTGGCAGCCGTCGTCGCCGGCTTCGGGCGCGTCTTCGGCGAGGTCGGCATCAGCATGATGCTTGGGGGGAACATCCGCGGCTACACGCGGACCGTGACCACCGCCGTCGCCCTGGAGACCGCCAGGGGCGAGGTGCCGCTCGGCATCGCCCTGGGCCTGGTGCTCATGGCCGTCGCCCTCGCCGTCAACCTCCTCTTCCTGCACCTCAGGCGGAGGGCGGCCCCATGACCGACCTCGCCGTCGAAGTCTGCGGGCTGACGAAGGACTACGGTCCGCGCCGCGTCCTCGACGTGGACCGCTTCGCCGTCGAAGCGGGGAGCATCTCGGCGGTCGTCGGACCGAACGGGAGCGGCAAGACGACGCTCCTGGGAATCCTCGCGCTCCTGGAGCCTTCCAGCGCCGGAGAGATTGCCCTTTGGGGCGAGCCGGTCGGACGTTCCCGCGCCGCCGACCGCCGACTCCGCCGGCGAGCCGTCATGGTCCACGAACGCCCCTGGATGTTTCACACGACGGTTCTGGAGAATGTCGCGTACGGCCCGGTGGCGCGCGGCATGGGACGCGCCGAAGCGCAGCGCCGGGCGGCGGAGGCGCTCCAGCGCGTCGGCCTGGCCCACGCCGCCGGCTGGCCCGCCCCCGCGCTCTCGGCCGGGGAAGCGCGGCGGACAGCCCTTGCGCGCGCCCTGGCCGTCGAGCCCGACCTCGTGCTCCTCGATGAGCCGCTCGCCGACCTCGACGCCCAGCACCGCGCCGCCGTCGAGCAAATCGTCCGCGAACTACCGTCGCGCGGCACGACGGTCCTCCTGACGACACACCGCCTGGAGACGGCGTACCGGCTGGCCGACCGCTGCGCCAGCCTCATCGAAGGACGCCTGCACGACGCCCTGCCCGACAATCATTTCAGCGGGACCGTCGCCGAGGCGGACGGCGAGGCGGTGATGGATCTTGCGCCCGGATGCCGGCTGCACCTTGCGACGCCGCTCCGCGGGCCGGCCCACGTCGTCGTGGATCCGCGCACCGTCATCCTGAGCCGCACGCCGCCCGCCTCGAGCGCGCGGAACTCGCTCGCCGGGCGCATCGCCGCCCTCGCCGTCGAGGGCGACCGCATCCGCGTGACAGTGGACGTCGGCGTGCCCGCATCGCCGCGAGGCGTGCGAGGCGTGCCGATCGTCGCTCTCATCACCGACCGGTCGCTGCGCGAGATGCGTCTGGTGTTGAACGAACCGATTTGGGTCGTCTTCAAGACCGTCTCGCTGGACGTCTATGGAGGCAAGTCACCATGATAGAGCCGGGCGAGGCCCTCGAAATCGTTCTACGCAAAACGCCGCGCCTGGAGGCGATTGTGGTCCCGCTGGCAGAGGCCGACGGCGCGGTGCTGGCGGAGGCCGTCGCCAGCGACGCCGACCTCCCGCCGTTCGACAAAAGCGCGATGGACGGTTTCGCCGTCCGCGCGGAGGACCTCGCGCGCCTGCCGGCGGAACTCATCGTGGGCGAATCGCTCCCCGCGGGGACAGCCCCGGCGCGGCGGGTGGAGCGAGGCACGTGCGCGCGGATTATGACCGGCGCCCCCGTGCCCGCGGGCGCCGACGTGGTCGTCCGCGTCGAGCACACCGGGCCGGCCGCCGCCGGCGCGGGGCGAGTGCGAATCCTCCGCTCCGACCTGCCGCGACGCAACATCTGCATCCGCGGCGAGGACGTGCGCCAAGGCGAGACGGTGCTCCAGATCGGGCGTCTCCTCGGCCCGGCCGCAATCGGCCTGCTGGCGTCGGTCGGGCGCGGCGAGGTCCGCATCGTCCGCCGGCCGGCCGTCGCCGTCCTCGCGACGGGCGACGAATTGGTCTCCGTCTCCGCCGTTCCCGGGCCGGGGCAGATTCGCGACGCGAACTCCTGGAGCCTGCTCGCCTGTCTGGGGCGCGCAGGCGCCCGCGCCGAACACCTCGGCGTCGCGCGCGACACCGAGGACGACCTGCGGAAAAAAATCGCACGCGGCATGAAGCGCGACGTGCTTCTGGTCAGCGGCGGCGTGAGCGTCGGCGACTGGGACCTTGTGCCGAAGGTCCTCCGGAGCCTGGGCGTCGAAGTCCATTTCGCCGCCATCCGCATGAAGCCTGGCAAGCCGACGCTCTTTGGGACGCACGGCCGGGGTCTCGTCTTCGGGCTGCCGGGCAATCCGGTGTCCACGCTCGTCGCGTTCCACCTTTTCGTCCGGCCGGCGCTTCGCAAGATGATGGGCCGGGCGGATGCCGGGCCGCCGACGGTGCCAGCGACGCTCGCCGCCGAAACGCTGGTCCGAGGCGACCGGCGAGCGTTCCTCCCCGCCGTCCTGCGGCGCGAAGGCGAGACGTGGGCGGCCGAGGTGATTGCAACGCGCGGGTCGGCGGACCTCGTGGGGTTCTCGCGCGCAGGCGCGCTGGTGGCACTCGAGTCGGGACTCCACCCCGCAGGAACGCGCGTCGAAGCCTATCCACTCGGCGTCCCGTTCTAAGAGCCTCTAAAAAAATGGGTGGCACTGGCGGCTTGCCCGCCAGTGCATACCTTTTGTTGTCACGCACTGGTGGACAAGCCACCAGTGCCACCCCCGTATGACCGTTTTGTTAGACCCTGTTAACAGGCCGGCAGGTCGTCAGGCGTATTGACGTTCTTCCAGGCGGGCGCAAGATGCGAAGGCGGCGTCGGCGTCGCGACCTTCGGATGCTCCGCCGCCAGCCGCAGCGCGAAACGCCCTTCGGCAGCAAGGCCCTCCAGAATCGCGCGGGCGCGGAAATCATAGTGCGCGAGCAGCGGCTCGACGCCTTCTTTCCCCGGTAGGCGCGGCAGGCTCGCCCACACGCCGGGGGCGCGCGTCGAAAGCAGCCACCCGACCGCGTCGGCCGAGAGGTTCGGCAAATCGCAGGCCGCCGCCACCCACGTCGCCCAGGGCGCCCATCGCATGGCCGCCAGGATACCGGCCATCGGCCCCTCGGCGTCCGGGGCGTCGGGCAAGCGCGTCGCGCCGGCCAGCGCATCCGGCAGTTCGCCCGCGCCGGCGATGACGATCCGCTCGACGGCCGGGCGAAGGGCCTCGACCGTCCGCTCGAGCCAGGTCCGACCGCCCGACGGGAGCAGATGCTTGGGCCGGCCCATGCGCCGGCTCGCGCCGCCGATGAGGACGCATCCGTAAACCGGCGGCCGGCGCCACCGCTCCGCCAGCCACGGACCGAGCAGCCGTTCGACGGCCGCGAGACGGTCGGCGCTGCGCGCCAGGACCGCCAGGGCCGCGCCCGCCTCGGGCGGGGCCGCCGTCTCGCCTTCGCCGAGGAGCCAGACCTTGTCGCAGGCGATGCGTTTGCGGCCCTCGACGAGAACGAGGTCGCACCCGGCCGCCAGGCGCGCCAGACTCGCCTCGACGGCCCCGCTCGCCTCGCCGCGGGTCCGCAGGAAAGATTCATCCTTGCCCTGCATGAAGACGTCGGCGCCCGCGCGGAAAAGGCGGTCGCTGTCCTTGCCGGGACGGTCGAGGTCGAGCTGACTTCCGTGGACCTTGGCGACGGCCACATGGAGTCCGCGGGCCGCCAGATGCGGCAGGAGCGCCTCCAGGAGCGTCGTCTTTCCGGACTCGTGGGACCCCGAGATGCCGAACACCGGCAGGCGGTCAAGCATCGTGCGTCCCTTCGGCTGCGTTCGGGGCAGGCTCCGCCGGCCGACCGCAGTCGCTCGCATCGCCTCGGAGTTTCGCCAAACCGTGGCCGAGGGCCGGCAGGACCGCCTCGAGGTTCTCGCGTGCGGCGCGCTCGGAGCCCGGCAGATTCAGGATGAGCGTCGCGCCACGGATGCCCGACGAGCCGCGCGAGAGGGCGGCGTGCGGCGTCTTGGCGAGCGAGGCCGCGCGCATCGCCTCGTCGAGCCCCGGCGCCGGGCGCTCGAGGACTGCGCGCGTCGCCTCCGGCGTCACGTCGCGCGGCGCAAAGCCCGTCCCGCCAACCGTCGCCACCAGGTCAATCGAGTGGCCGTCGGCGTAATGGCGGAGGCGCTCCGCGATGCGGTCGGCCTCGTCCGGGACGACCTCCAGGCGATAGAGGTGCGCGCCGAGGCGCTCCTCGAGGAGCCTCGCGACGGCCGGCCCGGCCGTGTCGGCAGCCTCGCCGCGCGAGCAGCGGTCGCTCACCGTCAGGACGACGGCCTGGAGACGGTCGCGCGGGACAAGGCGGACGACCCGGGCCTCGTCGCCGGGGCGGACCGTTCCGCCCTTCTCGACGCGGGCAAAGAGACCCAGGCGCGGCATGATGCAGTCGCCGGTCGCGCGACCAATCTCGCACGGGGCGTGGCAGACCTTCCCGATCTGCGTGACGGCCAGAACCACTTCGTCGCCCAGCCCGAGCCGTGTCCCCAAGCCGACCGTGCCGAGGTCCAGGCCCGAGAGGACGACGTTCTCGGCGAACGCGCCGGGCGAGAGGTCCTCGAGGCCCGCGCGGCGGACCTCGCGGATGTCCTCATCGGCCAGGAGGCTGACCTGCCGGTGCCACGGGCCCGCGTGGGCGTCGCCCTCGATGCCGTGGCCCGCGCGGAACCGCGCCGACGCAACCGGCTGCTTGCGTACGCCTTGCGCGGAACTCGTGCAAAGGGCCTCAACGCGCGCCATCGCCGTGCTCCTCGCGGCTCCAGCGTCCCGACGTGCCGCCTTCCTTCTCCAGGAGCCGCACGGGGCCGATCTCGATCCCCTTGCCCGCCGACTTGACCATGTCATAGACGGTGAGCGCGGCGACGGCGGCGGCGGTGAGGGCTTCCATTTCGACGCCGGTCTTGGCCTCGGCTGCGGCACGCGTCCGGATGCGGACGCGGTCGCCCTCCACAGCCGCCTCCACCTCGACGACTTCCAGCGCAATAGGATGGCACAGGGGGATGAGTGCGGCGGTCTGCTTGGCGGCGGCGATGCCCGCCAGGCGGGCGACCTGGAGGACGTTGCCCTTCGCGATAACGCCTTTCGTGCGGAGGCGCTCCGCAATTTCCGGGCCGACCGTCACGTAGGCCTCGGCCGAGGCCGTCCGGCGCGTGACGGCCTTGGCGCCGACGTCCACCATGCGCGCCGAACCGTCGGGGCCGAGGTGCTCCAAATCGGCGCTATCGCTCGTCATGGCGTTCCGCCCCTCCACAAACGCGCTCCCCTTCGGGTCGCGGCTAAACGTTCACATCGTACGCGCCGCGCAAGTTTACCCGCCGTGGCGGGCGCGGCGGCTAAACGTTCACGTCGCACGCGCCGCGCGGCGAGTGCAGCGATTCATCCGCCGATGCGGACCATGAGATCCTGCCGGGCGAAGCGCCGGCCGTCCTGTTTGATGCGCAGCGCTTGCCGGACGGCCGCGGCGAGGCCCTCTTCGTCGGGCCCGCCGGGCGCGCGCAAGGCGGCCCGCACATCCGTCCCCCGCCGCTGCCCCAGGCATCCGAGCAACCGGCCGGTGGCCGTCAGGCGCAAGCGCCGACAGTCGCCGCAGAACGGCGCCGAGCACGGCGAGACGAAGCCGACGCGTCCCGTGCGGCCGGCCGGGTCGCGGGCGAGGAACACCCCGCTCGAAGAGCCGCTCTCGTCGGCAAGCGGCTCCAGGTCCATCGCCTCCGCCAGTCGCCCGCGGACTTCGGCCGAGGAGACGAACCATTGCGCGTGACCGAGGGCCGCCTCCCCGATGGGCATCAGTTCGAGGAACCGGACCTCGCACCCGCGCGCGAGGGCGAACCGGGCCAAGGGCACGACCTCGCCGTCGTTGACTCCCCGCAGGACGACCGTGTTGAGTTTAACGGGTTCGAGTCCGGCGGCCTGGGCGGCCGCGATGCCGCCGAGCGTCCGCACCAGGTCGCCGCCCCGCGTCAATCGCCGATACGTCCCGGGGTCGAGCAAATCGAGGCTGATATTGACTCGCCGCAGCCCCGCGCGGCGAAGTGGCTCGGCCATCTCAGCCAGGCGCTGGCCGTTCGTCGTCAGTGCCAAGTCCTCCAGGCCCTCGGCCGCCAGACCGCGGACGAGGTGGAGGAGGTTGCGGCGCAGGAGTGGCTCGCCCCCCGTCAGGCGGACCTTCGCCAGAGCGAAGCGGTCCCGCAGGAAGCGGACGAACCGCAGGATCTCCTCCAGGCGGAGGACTTCCTCGTGGGAGACGAGGGCTACGCCATGGGCCGGCCGGCAGTAAAGGCACCGCTGGTCGCACCGGTCGGTGACCGAGACGCGAAGCGAAATGGGCGGGCAGTCGTAGGTCATCGCCTTCCCCGTCGGTCGGCTCGGCACACGAAATGGCGAGATCTCGCCCCCTTTTGCGTAGCGCACCTTGCTGGCGGATCCGCCATTTTGCAGAAGCAAAACTGGCGGAGAGGGAGGGATTCGAACCCCCGGTAGCCCGTAGGCTACGCCGGTTTTCGAAACCGGTCCGTTCGACCGCTCCGGCACCTCTCCGCGTGTTGGACGGCGCGTGATTGTACCGCGGTCGGCTCGAAGTGTCCATCCCCCTTGGGGCAAGCGGGGCCGGACGTGCCGAGGCAGCGGGGCTGCACGGGCATCTCCTTGCTCTTTCGTGTTTCCTCCTGTAGCATGCCGCCGCGTGGAACGGCTGTTACCTGGTCTTCGAACCCTCTTAAGGAGCCGCATCATGGCCGCAAGTGCCAAACCCGCGACGAAGAGTGAGATTCTATCCAACATCGCAAAGGCGACGCAACTGTCGCGCAAGCAGGTGGTCTCCGTCCTTGAGGCCCTTTCCGGCCAGATCAAAGCCGCCGTGGGCAAGAAAGGTCCCGGCGTCTTTGCTTTGCCGGGCCTGCTGAAGATCGTGGTCGTCAACAAGCCCGCCACCCCGCAGCGCAAGGGCATCAATCCCTTCACCAAGCAGGAGCAGATATTCAAGGCCAAGCCCGCCCGCAAGGTCATCAAGGTCCGGGCCCTCAAGGCTCTCAAGGACATGGCGAAGTAAACGCCGCTGGGGACAAGGCCGAGCTCCGCCGTCGCCTCACAAGCGGCGCCTGCCGGCATCGGTCGCCGGGGGAGGCCGTTGCGCATGAATCCTTCGGGTAGCCGTTCTCTACCGCTATCGTCGGGTTGATGACCCGAAGGTAGCCCGTCCAGAAGCGGTGGTCCCGGCTCCCCGAAAGCAACCCTCGCTTTCGAAGCAGTGGGTCCCTGCGCGGGAGGGCTAGACTTTCCGCGTCGGGCGGAGCGAGAGAGGCCGCTGACCCCCACATAAAATCGGCTTGGACGCCCGGCCTGCCCCGGCTAGACTACCGCCGGCAAATCGCCAGGAAGGAGACACGGATGGCGGACCTCTATCTCGTGACCGGAGGCGCCGGGTTCATCGGGTCGAACCTCGTCCGGGCGATTCTCGAGAGGGGCCGAAGCGTCCGCGTCCTCGACAACTTTGCCACCGGCTTCCGCGAGAATCTCCAAGAGGTCGTGGGCGACGTTGACCTGGTTGAGGGCGACATCCGCGACGCCGACACCTGCCGCAGGGCGTGCGCCGGCGCCGAGGTCGTCTATCACCAGGCGGCAATCCCAAGCGTTCCGCGGAGCATGAAAGACCCCCAGGGCTGCTTCGACGCGAACGCCGTCGGCACGCACAACATGCTCATGGCCGCGCGCGACGCGGGTGTCCGGCGGTTCGTCTTTGCGGCGAGTTCAAGCGCCTACGGGGCGGGCAAAGAACTTCCGAAGCGCGAGACGATGCCCGTCCTGCCCCTCAGCCCCTATGCCGCCGCCAAGGCCGTGGGGGAACTCCTCGTCGCCACGTGGCACCGGGCGTTCGGCCTCGAGACGGTCAGCCTCCGCTACTTCAACGTCTTCGGGCCGAGACAAGATCCCACCAACCAGTACGCGGGCGTCATCGCGGCCTTCGCCACGCGGATGCTGCAGGGCGAGCGGCCCATCATCTACGGCGACGGCACCCAATCCCGCGACTTTACGTTCGTCGAGAACGTCGTCCGCGCCAATCTCCTCGCGGCCGAGGCCCCGGAGGTCCACGGCGAGGTGGTCAACATCGGCTGCGGCGAGGCCATTGACCTGAACGCGATGGTCAGCGCGTTCAATGAAGTCCTGGGGACGAGCCTGGATCCGATCTACGAGCCGCCCCGCCCGGGCGACGTGAAGCACTCGCTGGCCGATGTCTCGGCCGCCCGCGGCCTGCTGGGCTATGAGCCGACAGTCCGTTTCGCCGAGGGGCTCCGCCGGACCATCGACTGGTACCGGTGGGCACTGGAAACGGGCTACGGCGGCTGGGCTGCGCAGGCTCGGTAACGCCGTCGTCCCGCGTGCGGGTCAGCGGCGACCGGCGGCGCGGACCTCTTCCTTGATCCGCTGGATGTGGCCGCGGCCGAGCGCCTTGACTTCGCAGCCGAGTTCGAAATAGCGGCGGATCTTCTCATCCGGCAGGATCCCGAAACAGTCGACCACGGCGAGCGGCCCGCCGGCCCACGCGACGACGTCCTCCGGCCGAAGGTCCATGTAGGGGGCGTGCCGCACGGCCAGGACGACGGCGTCGACGCCCTTGAGCGCCTGCTTGAGGTCCTTGGCGACGCGAATCTCGGTCAGCCCTTCCTGGTTGCGGAAGAACCGGGCGAGCGAATGCCCGGGCGCGGGGTACTCCTGCTGGTTCTCAAGTTCGTACCAGTGTTCGACGTACGGGTCGTGGACGCGGACCTCGGCGCCCATTTCGGTGAGTTTCCGGACCACCAGTTCCGAACCGCTGTAGCGGGTGTCGCCGACGTCCTCGCGGTAACTGGCGCCGGCGATGCAGACAACCGAGCCGGCGATGTACCGCCCCATGTTCCTGAGGGCGTCGCGCGCCAGTTCCGCCGCGTGGAGCGACCGCGTGTCGTTCGTGTCGATCGCCTCGGGCGTGATGCGGAAGACGTCGTCGCCGTCCTCGAACCCGAGGATGTGCTTATAGGCCCAGTACCCGAGGCCGCCGTCCTTCGGCAGGCAGTACCCGCCGATACCGGGCCCGGGGAAGATGATGTTCGAGTGGGTCGGGCGCACCTTGATGGCCTTGACGACCTTGAGGAGGTCCACGCCGTTGCGCTCGGCAAAGAGGCTCCACTCGTTCAGGAACGCCAGGATCGTCGCCCGGTAGGAGTTCTCGACGATCTTCGTCGTCTCGGACTCGATCGGCCGGTCCATAACGGTCAGGGGGAACTCGTCGGTGTTGAGGACTTCGGTGAGGAACTTGACAACGCGCCCGCGCGCCTCCGGGTTGCATCCCGAGCAGACCCGCCAGAAGTCGCGGATGCTCGAGACGTACTCTCGGCCCGGCATGACTCGCTCAAAACTGTGGGCGAGGATCGGCAGCGACCGGATGCCCCGAGCGACGAACGCCTTTTTCAGGATCGGAAACGCCACAAATTCGGTCGTCCCGGGGGCCACGGTCGTCTCGATCAGAACAAGGCAGTCCGGGCGGATCTTCTCGCCGATCGTGCGCATCGTCGCCTCGAGGGCCGCCATCTCGGCCTCGCCCGAGCGCATGTTGCCCAGGTCATGCTTCGTGTAGTCGCACTGGACGTCCACGACGACGCAGTCGGCCAGTGCAAGACAGTTGCTGTTGTAGGTGGCCGTCAGCGTCTTTTTCTCCAAGACGCACCGGGCGATCATCGGATCCACCTCGGGGTCCTCGCTCTTGACGGGCGACTGGCCGCGGTTCAGCAATGGAATCTTCCAGTAACTCCGGGTGCTTGGGCGCTGGCAGCCGATGACGAATTTCGAGGGTTTCCCGGTCTTTTTGTCGACGGTGTCGGCGATGATGGCCGCCATGACAGCCCCCACGAAGCCGACGCCCATGACGACGACGACCTCCTTGCCCTCCTGGCGCGCCGCCTCGGCCAAGCCGCGAATCCGCTCGAACTCGGCCTCGTACGCGTCGGGCCCCGGAATGGGAAACCGCTCGCCGGCCGGACTGATTGAGTACTCGGACATGCCGTCACCTCCGTGTCGTGTGCCATCCCTCGGCTGAACCGCGCCGCGCCCCGGCGCCGGGCTGTCGCCCGACAAGCCTACCGAAAAGCGCCCTGGAATGCCATTCAGATCGTCCGTGTGCCCGATCCCACATCGCTCGCGCCGGCGGCTCGCACGAGGCGCTCAAGGTTCCGCCGGTGACCGGACCTGCGGCTGTACAGGCACCCGGGCCAATCGGAGAAGGCTTGCAGGACGCCGGCGTCGCTCGAGAACGCGTCAAGAATCCCGCCTGAAAATCTCGATAACCCTGCTGCGGTCCTCTTGTCCCGCGGACGAAGGGCGGGAATCCCTACCCAAAGGGTGGAATGGCGTTCACGAACCTACTAAAATTGGAACCGGGGCAGACACAGGAAGGCCGGTTGGCGGAGTGCGACCTTGGCGGATGCTGTGGAGAACTTTGAGAGCACGTTTGCTCGCTGGCTGGGCGTGCGGTCGGCGTTCGCCTTCGGCATGAAAGAAAACAAGACGTTCTTCACGCCGGGGCCGGGCCTCGGCGGGCACTGCATCCCGATCGACCCGTTCTACCTGACGTGGAAGGCCCGCGAGTTCGAGATCGCCACGCGGTTCATTGAACTGGCCGGCGAGATCAACACCTCGATGCCCGAGTACGTGGTCCACCGGCTGATGATCGCCCTGAACGATCGCGGCAAGGCCCTCCGCGGGGCGCGGGTGCTTGTCCTGGGCCTCGCCTACAAACCCGACGTCGACGACCTGCGCGAGAGCCCTTCGATCATGCTCATCGAAAAACTCCGCGAACTCGGGGCGGACGTGTCCTACAACGACCCGTACATTCCGCAGACCCACCGACAGCGCGAACACGACCTCCAGATGGCCAGCCAGGACCTGACGGAGGAGGCCCTCGCCTCCCAGGACGCCGTCCTCATCTCGACCAACCACTCCGACTATGACTACGCCTGGATCGTCCGGCACGCCCGGCTCGTTGTCGACACCCGCAACGCCACCCGCGACGTGACCGAAGGGCGGGAAAAAATCATCAAGGCGTGAATGGGACTTCGCCCCCGGCGCTACTCACTTGGGCGCCCGCAGGGCAAGTGCCTCCGAGGATCCCGGCGCCGGCCGCAGCGACGCAACCGCCTGCGCCACGCCCGAGACGTACAGCGACATCGGCAGGCCGTGATGCTCGCGCACGCGTGCCTCCCGGAAACCGCACGACTGGTACAGCGCCTGGGCCGCATGGTTTCCCGACCAGAAGGCGACTCGTACCTGTTCGATGTCGCGCCCACGCATCGCCGCCATGGCCCGATGCATCAGGGCCTTCCCCATGCCGCGCCCTCTCAGACGCTCGGCCACCACGATGCTCAGGATCTCGGCCTCGGGCAGGTCGTCACCGACGTCACCGCTGTAGAAGAGCGTCTGGAGGGTGTGCTTGAGGACGTTCGGGCGCCAGAGGCGCGGCAGGACGTGCAGGGCCAGGCGCGGCCCCGTCGTCTTCAGGACTTCCTTGTAGAGGGCACCGGTGTTGGTGGCACAGGCGATGAAACCCACCGGGGCGCCCAGGTCGCAGACGAAACCAAAACCGGATGAACTGGCTTCGATGGCGGCGTAGAGATCCTCGAGGAACTTCGGGCCGAGAGATGAAATAAAACCGGTTGGAATGCCCTTGCCATGGAGACTGGCCACTGCCAGCGCGTCGGTGGCGCGCATCGGCCGGATGGCTGCAGACAGTACGTCCCCCGGTTCTCCCCGCAACGCAGATCCCCTCCGAGACCTGTCCAACACCTCGTTACCGTCTATCCCACTGGAGAATAGCCTATGTTTGCGGATAGTCAAGCAAATAACCGGGACCAAGACAAAAACCGCCACCTGAAACGATATACTAGAGATTTTGGGCAAGGAAGGCAAGATGGAATGTCCACCTCCGCCCCTCCCGGGCGGCTGAAGCAAGTATCAGGCTGCGCGGGGCGTGGACGGCGGATTCCCGACCATGACCATCTGAGCGGGACCGGGACTACTTCAGGTCGAGCGACCGGCAGACCTTTCGGCAATGGTAGCCGGAGATGGCGAGCGTGACGGCCAGGGCGAAGAGTTCCGGCCGGCGGAAATGCGTCC
>Ga0307378_10001762_pt1 | contig 34442 bp, 59 predicted proteins | sample UN1MG_FD_202238 | JGI IMG/M metagenome (GOLD analysis project Ga0307378, IMG submission 202238) | Soil microbial communities from Risofladan, Vaasa, Finland - UN-1 | ecosystem: Environmental > Terrestrial > Soil > Coastal area > Acid sulfate soil | place: Finland: Risofladan, Vaasa | collected... | reverse complement strand
TGTCAAAAGAGCAGGATACCTTGAAAATATTTAGTACAATGTAATATGGTATCACTATGAAAAAAGAACACTTAAAAAATATCGCATTAAATAAGATTAAACCTTACGAGCGCAATCCACGCAAAAACGACAAGGCAGTTGATTACGTATGCGATAGCATTAAAAAGAACGGCTATATTGCCCCCATAATAGTAGATAATGATTTTATAATACTAGGCGGTCATACAAGGATTAAAGCCCTTAAAAAGCTAAAACCTGACAGGTAAAAAGGCGAAGTTATTAAAATAACTATGAAATTACTATGCTTAAATTCTAAAGACAAAAATCACTGTCACGAATGTGGAGTTGAAATAACCAGTTGTAAATCTGGCGAGATTAACTGTTTTTATAAAGATGATTACGGCGCTTTTCCAGTTACTACTAGATATTATTTTAGTTTTTGTAGAAAATGTGCTGAAAGCAAAAGGTATGAAACGAGATATACTGATACGTTGAGAAAAATAATAAAAGATAAAACAAATTAAACACATAACAAACACATAAAATTATGGCAAAAGGCAATCCAAATCCAAAACATAAATTTAAAAAAGGCAATAAGCACGGCAAAGGACAGCCGAAGTTACCGCCTGAAATTAAGAAAATGAAGCAAGAGACTAAAAACGACTTGATAGAAATAATCCAACGTTTTGGTAACAAGTCAATTGAGGAGCTTTCGGAAATCCGTAATAATAAGCAGAGCAATGTGCTTGAGGCGATAGTAGCAAGCGCCTTTTTAGTATCGGTTAATAAGGGCGAACCGCAACGGGCAGAGGTACTATTTCAAAGAGTATTAGGCAAAGTACCTGACAAAGTAATAAACAAAGATGACAGAGCGCCCGACATCAGCCTTGTTTTAGTTGAGAATAAAAAGGGGGATAGATGACTACTGATGATATAAAGACTGGACTTTGCGCTAAATGTTATTATGCCGGTTGCGATGACTTTGGAGGAGATACTTTACAGGATTATTGCGATAAGGGATATATTCAAAATAACAAGAAAAAATGTAAAAATTTTCTAGACAGTAAGGTTAAAATAAAGAGAGATGCAGAAACAAGACGTGCGGCATATGAACTTGAAAAAAAGGAACGTTTAGAAAAATATAAAATAACGAAAGAAGTTTGCGAGCATTGCGGAAAATTAAAATACGAATGTTCTAGGTACAATTAGGATAAATAATTATGCAAAAGAAAAAAGCAAAAGATAAAGTAAATTTAAAAAAATCAGAAGCAAAAGATTTGGTATTAAAAAAAGACTACACTAAATTAAAACTTGCAATGATGCAAGCGAGGGCAATTTTAAAAGACACTACTTATCTTTCGCAGAAAACAAATGATGTATTTTACAGTTTACTTTCCAAAGGTTTAAAGATAGATGAGGTATTAAAAGAAATTAGAACTTTTGATAATCAGCGAGACATAGCTATTGAGTTAGTAAAAAAAGCAAAAGTCAACAAAAAAATGAAGGGGGAAACAAAATGAGCAAAGAAATTGGAATATCTATAATTTTTATATGCACGGCAATTTTTCTAAATAACTTAAGGATTGATAGACTAAAAAAAGTTATTGACGTAAATATAAAAGTAAATGAAGTACAAAATAAAATAATAGAGCACATTGTTGATAATGCCCGAAAATAAAAAAGAGTTAACCATAACAAGCGTTTTTAAACGCAATTATGAAAGCAAGTATAAGATTAATTGCAATATAGGGGGCGCACGTAGCAGTAAGAGTTATAGCATAGCGCAGTTATTCGCTTACAAGATGCGTACCGAACGCAACAAGAACATCGGCATTACACGTAAAACGCTACCTGCGCTTAAGATGACTGCTTATCGCCTGTTTATAGATATCTTAAAAGAGTGGGGGCTTTACAACGTAGAGCATCATAACCGTACTGAAAACTTTTACGATTTCCCCGAAAAAAACAACCGAGTACAATTCTTTAGTTTAGACGACCCCGAAAAGATAAAAAGCACGGAATTTAATTACATATGGCTTGAAGAGGCGAGCGAGTTTACCTTTAGAGATTACATAACGCTTTACACACGGCTATCAGGCAAAACATCTTTAGGCGAACTCAATCAAATCTTTTTAAGTTTAAACCCCGAAGACGCAAACAGTTGGATTGCAACTAAATTAATCAAAGAGCCTAACTGTAATTTAATCAAAAGCAATTATTTAGATAATCCTTTTTTGGGCGAGGATTATGTTAAAATTCTAACCGATTTAAAAAACCAAGACGAAAACGCTTACAAAATCTTTACGTTAGGCGAGTGGGGCAACACCGAAGGGCTGATATACAAAAACTATAATTTAGTAGACGAAATGCCAAAGGGAGATTTTGAAACTTTTTACGGCCTTGACTTCGGATATAATGTCCCGACTGCTTTAATTGAAATTAAAATCAAAGACAAAGAGGTTTACATAGATGAGTTACTTTATAAAACAGGGCTGACAAATTCCGATGTCATAGAAGAGCTAAAAAAACTAAACATAGATAAACATAACGAGATATTTGCGGATTGCGCAGAACCCGCACGTATAGAGGAGATATGCCGAGAAGGTGGCTTTAATGCGATGCCTTCCGATAAGAGCGTAAAGACAGGCATTGATTTCGTTAAAAAATTCCGCTTGCATATTACAAAGAAATCTGATAATGTAATCAAAGAAATTAAATCGTATTCGTGGAAAAAAAATAAGGATGGGAATTTTTTAGATGAACCGATTAAATTTAACGACCATTTACTTGACGCATTACGCTACGGTTTGTATACTAAATTGAAAGATTACATTTCGGGCGATACTGGTGTATTTGGTGGGATAGAGTTATAAATGGCTTTTTTAAATTTTTTAAAACCAAAACAAAAGATTGACGAAGTACATACTACCGCCATAGGCGATTACGGCACTATGGACGAAGGGCTAGAAGTATCCGCAGAACCTAAACCACCATTGCGCGGCTTACAAGGCAGTTTCATTTACGAAAAAATGAGTTTTGACAGTCAAATCGGAATGATGCTCAATATGATTAAAACTCCGATACTGTCTGCCGACTGGGATATATCTACAAGTTCTGATGACAAAAAACACAAATTTCACGCTAAATTTTGCAAGGATTATTTTTTTAAAAATTATCCTATAGCGTTCGTTAATCTTTTATATCAGCTATTGTCTTTTACCGAGTATGGCTTTAGTATTTTTGAACAAGTTTATTCTATTTGGGATTATGAAGGTAAAAGATATACCGTCCCCGAATTACTTGCCCGACTGCAAGTATCTATTGAGGAGATACAGCCAAGAAATGAAATAATACAACAAAGACGGACAGATGGACAGTTAGTAGACATACCTTTTGAGTATTTAGTCTTTTTTGTTTTAAATCAAGAGGGCGATGACCTGCGTGGTACATCGCTTTTACGATGGAGTTACTGGGATTGGAAACGCAAGAGCGAAACAGAAGTAATTGACACTATTGGAGTTCGTAAAAACGCAATCGGTGTACCCGATATGGTTATTCCTAAAAGTGTAAAGCCCGATAGCCCCGATTATAAAGCTGTGCAAAGTATTTTACAACGTATTGGGCGTTCGCAAAATCCGTATATGATTAGATATCCCGATTATGTTTTTACTTGGCAATTTGGAAATTATAATAATGCAATAACAAATCAAAAAATCTCCCGGCATAATACGCAGATGGCAAAATCTGTAATGACGCAGTTTTTAGAATTAGGGCAAGGAAGTAAAGGCGGTAGTTTCGCTTTAGGCGATGTGCAATCGCAAATCTTTTTAGACAGCTTGCAGTACTTAATTGATTTGATTACAAATACTTTTAATAACAAAGTAATTAAACCAATGATAGATATTAATTTTGGCAAGCAGGACGTCTACCCTGAATTAATCGGTTTAAACGTCAACAAAGGCAAAATACAGACCTTTATAACTAATTACGCTTTACTAATTGAGAAGGGCGCAATTAAGCCTACTATTAGCGATGAGGATTTTATCCGTACCAAAATGGAAATGCCAAATCTTACAGAGGAGCAGAAAATAGAGCGCGAAAAACAAATCGCAGAACCGCAACCCAAACCATCGGAGCCGATGCCTTTAAGCGAAAACGCAACTAAACTAAAACTTGCAGAAAAAAGCAATTCTGCCTTACAAAAAGAGCGTAATAAATTTGTAGAAAAAAACAAACCTCTTTTAACTGATTTTATGCGTGAAAATATGACAGTAATAAAAGAAAAATTACTTGTCAATTTAGAAAAAATACTTAATAAGGGGCAAATCCCGCAACGTGGCATATTGAATTTAGACGTTCCGTTAATAAACAAATATCGTAGTGGCCTTGTACAAAAGGTATCTTACTTTGTTGGAGACGGTTTTTTAACCGCTAAAAAAGATGCCAAAGGGCATACGACTAAATTAAAACTTGCGGAAATACCTGACGTGGACCCGAATAATTTGCCGGACAATTTAAAAGTCTATGCCAAGAATATGTCTAACAACGTCATAGATGACCAAACCACTTCTATGAAAGTTAAAGCCGTTTTTGTCGCGCAAAACAAAACCGATAAGGGATTTACGACAAAACAAACCATAGCCGAAGTCAACAAATCTTTAGATGACTATATTTTAAGCGGTCCAATAGGCACAGCATCAAGCCATTTAATTACAGATGGCTCAAACGTTGGCTTTATGGATTTTGGGAAACAAAACCCCGATTTGATACAGGCATATCAATTTATTGCAGTTGATGATGGAAATACAACGGATATATGCCGATGGTTAAACGGACATATATATAGTGTTGGCGGTATTGCGCTTTCACAAGTACGCCCGCCTTTGCATTTTAATTGCCGTAGTTTTATGCGGCCGATATATGCGGACGAACCAAAAGCAAAGATAGATGACCAGTTACCACCCCCGAGTATTTGGGCGCAACGTAGTTTTTAGTTGTTTTATTAAGATTAATTTAGTAAAAGTATTATAGATATTTTAAAATTTGATTAAGTTTTTTATTAAACTTAAATTTCGGTAAAGGTTCGCTACCTCTCACTGTCTTTGGCAGACCGATAGAAGACGCTTTCCAAAGGGGCGTATTAAATGAACTCAAAATTTATTTAGTACGTCCCTTTTGCGTCTAAAGGAATAATTTATGCCATATCCAAATGAACACGCCGCAAGGTTACGTAAACCTAATGACTTTGACCCTAAAACTTTTAGGCGCACACACGGTAGCGGTGATGGACGTATACAAGGTGTCAAAGTACCTACTACTATTGATGTAATTTGGGGAAAATTAAAAGGCAAAAGTAAACCAAAAGACCCTGTTCTTGCGCAGGCATTACGCTTTCCAATAACAAGATGGACGGAAGCACAGGCTAGAAAATGGCTAAAGGATAATAAAATAAAAACTATTCTTTTTGAGCCAGCGAAGAAAAATAACAATTCTTATAATGCAGAAAAATCAAAAGAAGGTGGATTAATTATGAATGACAGAAACATTTTTTTATTTGAACATTTTGAAACTGAAATGGCTAATAGAATTTCGCAGAGGATAATTGAACTCAATGCCGAAGACAGTAAAGAGCCGATAAAGATTTATATAAATAGCGTTGGTGGTAGCGTTTTAGATTTATTCGCTATTTTAGATACGATGCGTTCGGTACCTGCGCCTGTTTATACTATAGTTTTAGGTAAAGCTATGTCTGCGGGTGCTATATTATTTGCTAGTGGAGACAAAAGATTTGTAGGGGAAAACTCAAGGATTATGATACACGAAGGAAGTACGTGTTTATGCGGAGATGTGCAAGAAGTTAAAGAAAATTTAGCAGAAGCAAATAAATGGAATGATAGAATGTTTCAAATTTTATCACAAAATATAGGTAAATCCGTAGAAGAAATAAAAAGCGATGTTTGGAAAAAAGACAAATACTTTAATGCACAAGAGGCAATTGACTACGGTATAGCCGATGAGATATTTACTGATGAAATAAGGCAAAAATTTAAGTTAAACGAAAAACTATCAGGCATACAACATTCTTTTAAACTTTCGGAAGATACCAATAAATTAAGCGAGGCGATGCTTTTTAAAGTTGGCGATTATCAAAGTTTATCGCAAGGCAATTTCAATTTAAGCGAAACCGACCTTTTAGAAATTAATAATAATTTCAAAAACAATGTAAGAGGCATAGACATATCGGTAGAAAATACCCACGATAATGACGCAGGTGAAAAACCCGCTTGGGGCTGGATTAAAAAACTGTTTTTCAAAAACGAAAACAAAGAATTATGGGGTGGTGTTAGTTTTACTGACAATGCAAGGAAGTCAATATCTAATGGGGAGTATAAATACATCAGTCCTGAATTTTTTAACAAAAACTATGTTAACGAAAAAGGCGAAAGGTTTAACAATGTGTTGGTAGGCGCATCGCTGACAAATAGACCTTTCCAAAAAGGCGAGCCGATTAAATTATCAGAAAAATCGGTATTTCAAATTAAGGAGTTAGAAGTTATGGACAAAGAAAGTATGATAAAAAAACTTTCAGAGGAGCACAAAATTGACGTTAATGCTCTTTTGAAAACTAACGATGACGCCAAAAAGTTATCTGAAAAAAACAAAGAACTTGAGGCGGAATTGAAAAAAATCAAATCTGACGTTGACGGTAAAAAAGAAGTTGAAGGCGAAAACGCTGATTTGAAAAAAACAGTCTCTGACCTTTCAGACAAAATAGAAGGAATGGAAAAAAAGACTGTTTTTGAAAACATTAAATCGGAAGGCAAAGTAGCAGAAGGTATGAAGGACGCTTGCTTTTCGCAATTTAAAACTGCGGAAGATATGAAAAAATTCTACGCAGATGCCCCAAAAGTTATACATACAAAAGCAATTGGGGATAGCGGGGAAAAAGACGATAAAACTTTGACTGACGCAGAAATGGAAGTTATGAAGTCTGACCCAAGCTTAAAAGAGGAAGATATCCTCAAAGCTAGAAAAATATAAAAGCGAGGTATTAAATTATGGCTGATTTAACTACGAATAAAATTATTGAGAGATTGCCCGGCATTCCGCCTACCGAATATATTGAGGTAGACGTTGCCGCTGGCGCTCTTGAGATTAACAAAGGCGAATTAATCAATTATAACGCTGATGGATACGCCACCACGGCAAGCGATAGCGCTACTGATTTGGCTTTTGCAGGCATTGCAATAGATGCTTTAAGTCAAGCGGCAGGCGGTTCTGATGCTGATAACAAAATCCGCATTATTCCCGCAGGCACAGGGCAGTGGGTTAAAATGACGTTGGCTACTGCATTGACGATTATTACTGGCGTGCCTAGCACTTTAGTATATGTCGCAGATAGTTCAAGCGTTGATTTGGTTGGCACTACTACCAATGACGTACTTGTCGGCACTATCCGTAAATGGCTTTCGTCAACGGAAGCATTTGTAGAGATATAATTATTTTTTAGGAGATAAAAATTATGGCAAAAACAATAAAACAACTGGTCGAGCAATTTAACATTAAAGTTAAAACCGACTTTATCAAAGAATATCAACCTCTAAACCCTGTTTTAAAAAGTATGTTTTGGGAATTTATGTCGGGTAAAACAAAACAAACCACTTTCCCGTTACTTAACTTTTTACAGGATTTAGAAAAACTAAACGGCAAAGGCATTACCTATCAAAGCCCTGCCGATAGTTTTCAGTTTACAGTTTCCAATGAAGAATACGGCAAAGGTGTAACCATACCTTTTGAGGATTTTGATAGAGCCGCTGCAAATGAAAATTTGATGGCGTTAAATCCGTTTCAAAAGCAAATAGATGTTATGACTGCGGCTGCACGAGAATATCCGCTTAAACAAGCCGTACAATACATTGAGGCAGGCGCTGGCAGTACTAAAGGCATAACCTTTGACCAACAAAACCTTTACGACACAACGCACGCTTGGGCTGATATTGCAGGCACGCAGGATAATATCGTAGCGGGAAGTGGCGTTGATTCAATCGCAAAAATACACGCTGATTTACTTACGGTACTTTCGCGGTTTGATACGTTCTATTATCCCGTAACTGCAGATGGCTCAAACGAGGATGCAAGACAATTAAATCAAGATATGATGATTAATGATTTGGTTGTTTTGATACCTTCGCAGTTAAAAGGTTTGTTTACCAAACTTGCTTCTATTGATATGATTGCAAGTACGGCAACATCTTCCGAAACGAACTTATTTAAAGGTTTAAAATTCGTATCAAGAAAATTAGCAGATGTAAACGACTTTTACTGTTTCAATACTAAAGAAATAGCAAAAGGTTTTGCGCCTGTTTTGATTTCAAACGAATATCCTTTGGAAATAAGAACGCCAAAACCGACTGATGACGCTTTTAAATCGGGCAACGAATTACGCTACGGTTTATATCGCAGACACGGACTTGGTTATGGTGCTTGGTGGAGCACTATTAAAGTTACGAATACTTAACTTAAAAATTTAGGGGGGAGTTAATCGCTCCCCCTTAAATAGAGGTAAAAAATGAAAGTAGAAAGTAAAAATCCAATCCCTTTTTTAACACATAAAAAGATTTTTCAAGGCGAATTAACAAAGTTAGAAAATATAAGTCTTTATGTATTTAAAAGCGGAAAATTCAAAGAGACTATTTCCGAAAGTAAAGCAAAAGAGATAATTAACTTTTGTAATGCTAAAGAGGAAAAAAAAGAAGTAGAAAAAAGCGATACCAAAAATAAGCCAAAAAAAAGAGGCAGACCAAGTTTGCTAAACAAATTTTTGCATAAAAAAGACTAATTATTATGGGCGTAATACACGATTGGCTACTTAATAAAGAAAGGATAACCGACAATGGCGGGGGCGGAGGTACGCCTGCGGGCAGTAATGGACAGATACAGTTTAATGCTAGTGGAGCATTTGGCGCTGATAGTAATTTAGTATGGGATAATCTAAATAAAAAGTTAATTATTGGGCAGTCTGATAGTTTTAATGCAGAAATTTCAACAGCATTTTTTTTAAAAAATACTGGGGGAAATACCACTTTTTCAGCTCAAAATTTTTCAAATAATACCGCAAATAGAAATTCATTTACTTTTAATCGATTTGGTGGTACCGAAAGTATACCTTCGGTAGTAGCAAATAATATGCAGATTTTTACTATTAATAATAATGCTTATGATGGCACGGCAAATATAACAGTATCGCAAATACAGGCGTTTATCGATACGTATACTGGAACAAACGATGTTTCCGGTAAATTATGTTTTGCAACAAGAGATAATGGAATTGGCGCTCCACTTATAGACGCATTTTTTATAAATAAAAATGCCTCTATTACAATGCCCGAAGTTTATAATACCACAGTGGGCAGTACAAATAGAGACGCTTATGTTGACGATACTGGATTACTTGGTTATATTTCTTCTGCCTTAAAGTACAAAGAAAATTTACGAGATTTAACGCCTGAACAAATAGAAGATATTTTTAAAATACCTGTAAAACTTTTTGACTTCAAAGATACATCAAAAGGCATAGACCAGTTAGGAACTATCGCTGAAGAAGTGGAAAAATACTTCCCGCAATTATGTTCGTATAAATATGAATACGTAAGTGAAATAGAAGAAGATGAGAACGGTATAAATAGACTAATAAAAATACCGGTCCTTGACGAATTTGGTAACCATTTAAAAGAACTTGAAACTGTACAGTATTCTAAAATCGGGTTACTTGCTTTGTTGGCAGTACAGAATTTGGACGAAAGATTAAAAGTTTTGGAGGCGTAAAAAATGACTGACGAAAAAAAAGAAATCAAAGAACTTAAATTTTTGATTACATCTGAAAAAATAGGAGTTGTTTCAAATGCTTTGGGCGAATTGCCTGCTAAATTTTCTTATAAAGCATTAAGGATTTTAGATACTTTGGAAGAGGTTAAATGATGTCTTTTTTGAAAAATCTTTTTAGTAAAGCACAAGCGGAAATTAAAGTAATTACGAATAAGGATATTAAAAACTTAAAAACAAAGTATGTTTACATTAAAAGAAAAAATAAATTAATCAAATTTAAAGTAATGACAAATTCTTTAGGCATTGCAAATTTATTAGAAGTTAAAAAATAGGAGATATTATTATGGCTGAAAATGATAGCGGAAGAAATAATGCGGCCGCAATAGATGACCGAAGCGGAGAGATTACAAGACTTATAGACGATGAAGTTAGTACTGTAGGCGTTGTTTATGTCGGTACTGCTAAAATAAATTCTTTTGATAAAAAAGCGTTGGCAATTTGGAGTATTAAAAAGATTATAAAACCAGTAACATCGGTAACTGAAGGCAACATTACGTGGGCTGATGGAAATTCTAAAGAGGATAACATTTGGAATAACCGAGCGACAACTGTCGTTTACAATTAAGGCGGTAACTTATGAGTGGTTATAAGGAAGATTATATTTTAGGCAGGGGACGGGAAAGCGATTTTTCGGGAGACCCAAGCACAGTAGTAATTCTTCAAGAAGGACTTCACGCAGCGAGACCAGTAGCGCCTACTATTGCGTTAATGTGGTACTCAACTGATATTAAGCAACTATTTCAATGGACATCGGCTGACGGCTGGGTTACGATAGGATAATTTATGAAAAAAATAAAAATAATTTTAAGCATTTTTTTGTTTTTTGGATTTGCGAATGCCGGTATTTACGATGGCGTTGTTATTGATACAGGCACGAAAACAGCCGAACGTAATTTAAGCGGTTTATTTGGCGTTGCTAAAGATGCAGACACTCCGTCTACATATTTAATTACGCTTGACGGCTCTGATGGTACAATTAAATCAGAAATATATAGTTACGGCACGCCTACCGAGTTAACTATAGCCACAGGCGTTATAACGGCGATTAGAAGCTATCATAAAATAGATACGCAGGGCGATTTAGGTACTGACGAATTAGATACCATAAATGGCGGTTCGTTAGGAATGATTTTAATTTTAACATCTGAAAATGACGGCAGAGATACCACTTTAAAACACGCTACTGGCAACTTACGCCTTTCGCAAGGAAATGATTTTATTTTAGACAATATCAATGCCACTATAACGCTAATTTATAACGGCACTAATTGGCTTGAAATTTCAAGGAGCGCAAACTTATGAAAAACTTTTTAAAAAATATATTTACGATGCCTTTGGCAACGTATAAATGTTCAACCGTTTGGCTTATCGCAATTTTTTCATTACTTTTGAGTGGTGGAATAACTACTATTGCAACGCAGATTGATACGACCATAGATAGATTTAACATTGTTGAAACCCGCACAGGTAGTATAATTGGGGATATCGGCTCTCGCAGTTCGGTTGGGCTAGAGAATGGTTTTACGCAGGAAGGTTTGAAAATTTGGAAACTTGATGCGTCTGCTCCAAGCGGTTCTAGATTTACAGAGATAACAGATTTTGATACTGAAATTATAACCTCGGGAGATGCGGGAGATAGATTATATTTTAGCGGACCGCAAGGAATTAAAACGTGGGCTATTAAGACTTTATGTACGGTGGCTAAAACTTCTACAGAAAAATATATAGCAAAGTATTACAGTATTAATGCCGATGATTTAATCGCAGTAGACTGGATGTCGATGAACGATACTTGTATTCGCCAAAATAGTAAAAATTTATGGCGTATAACAAATGAGCAATACGTAACTTTAAACGAGCAAATAGATAGTGACTGGTTAGGTACCGATAACATTCTGGATAAAATACCGAATACGGGGGATAGTAGATATTGGCTTGTTTTAGAAGTCCCACCCGGTGGAATTTCTACCCCTCCGAGAATAACTAACATAATGTATCGCAGTAATGGAATAGCAACAATAAGATGTAATTGGGATGTATTCTTTGGCGTTTCAAGATTTAAAATTAGTCATAAAATTCCTGCTATAGATTTTTGGGACGGTGGCATTCCAAATACCGCTACATTAAATATAAGCTCTACCGCTATTCAAACAGTCTATAAACTACGCAATGCTTTAGGGGACGCAATACACGCCCCTTACTCATTTCCGTTTGGCATAGACACTTCTACGCCAATAGAAATAGCATTGTCATATTCTTCAAGTACGGCTATAAATACAGCCGACATTCAAATAGACTTATACACGGCTTCACATACTGACGGAAATATAGGGGCAGGCCAAACTTCGGATAGAATTATAACTCGTAATATAACAATTCCCGCAGGCGGTAAAGTTGGAAGCGTAGTATTAATAGATGACTATTCTATAGATGATTTTTTGGAAGCTGACATAATGTTTATCCAAATTACTAGAACGGACAGTAATGGTGGCGATTTTTACCCATTAGAATTTTGCATAAACTATACCGTGTTTAAAATGGGAAAATCGCAATGAAACAGGATTTTTGGTATTTAGTAATTTTCTTTTTAATGGCAATTTCTCTATTTATTTTTTTACTTTCGGGTTGTTATAAAAAAGTATATTACGAAAATTCTGACGATAGAATATGCCCGATAAAATGCAATGATGCTAATACATACGATTTTGACTGCGAAAATTGCGTAACTTTTAAATGAGGTTTTTATAATATGGCGAATTATGCTTTAGTAGCGGATGTTAAAAATTACTTTTTGAGTTTTAAGTTTTCTGCTACGTCAAACTTATCGGAAGCAAAAGTACAGTTTCATTTGGATAACGAATTAAGCACTATAAACGATGCCATTAGCGTTGTTGCCGAACTTCCAATTACGAACGTAGATGATTTAAAACGACTACGAAAATTACACGCTAAATTGGTTGCGGGGACTATAGATGATATGGTGCTTAATGCGGACGCAAAAGAGACGGGCGATTTTCCTAAAAAAAGAAATTTAAAAAAAGAGGCGTTACAAGAAATAGACGATATTGTAAATAAAAAAATATATTTAAACAGTACGTCAAAAACTGCTATCGCAGATGGCAGAGAAGATTTAAGATACGAGAATTTACCTATTTGCGTAAGCGAAACAGTGGAAGAAAACGCAAGTTGCGAGGATTGTTGATATGGCTGATGGTTTTAGTTTAAAATTTTCTAAAGACGCGCAGGCAATTTTTAAAAAACTGGGCGATAAAAACCTTATCCGCTTAAAAGAAGCATACAAAGAAATAGGGCGTAAATTTCGTGGACATATGGGCGGTTTTTTTGATACAAACAAAGGCAATTTAAGATTTTGGAAAGATTTAGCGCCATCTACAAAGATGCAAAAATTAAGATTAAAGGGCGATGCGTATCCTTCTTTGGTTTTGTCAGGACAAATGGCAAGCTCTTTTTCTGATGAAGGCGGTACAGATAATATAACTACTATCAGCGATAAATCCGCAACGTTTGGAAGTAAAAGCGCTATTGCTAAATTTCACCAGTTAGGCACAAAGAAAATGCCACAGCGTGAAATACTTAACGACCCTTTTGTAAAGAATATGGCAGTAAAAGAACGTTGGGACAGACCTTTATCAGATGCTTTATCAAGACTATTTATAAGGGCAGGATTTAAAGGAAATGCAAATTTAAAAGGCAATATATTTGGTTAATAAATTATGAAAGTAATTAAAAATATAGAACAAGTTTTAGATGACATATTGGATTTTTTAAAAAGCGATTTAAATAATTGTATCGCAAAAGTAAATTCCGAATACACTGACGGCATAGTTTTGTCAAGCGTCAATGATGCTTCTTATTACATTGATTTGGCAGAGTTACCCGCAGAGGAGAAAGTTTTCGTTAACATAGTAGTAGACGATAGCATAAAGTTAGACCCTAATAATCACGCACGTACTGCGGTTGAATTAAACCTTGTAGTCTCCCTTTGGTTTTCAATGGAAGACGCAGGGAATAATAATACTGATTATCGTAAGGGGTTACGTTATGCTGATGCGTTGTTAAGGACGCTCGGAAACCGAACTAACAATTCTGTAAATTTCGGTTACGAAATGACAACGCTTTTACCTGTGCGCAATAAATTTGATACTGGTGCGCAAATGATTGGCACAGGCGTGCAGTTATCTTATAAATTCGCATAGAGGAGTAGTATGTATGGCAAAAGATAAAAACGAAGTAAAAAACATCGCAGAAAAAATAATAAATAATCACAAAGCGCAGGCTATCTCTTATAAAAAAGATAATCCGAAAGGAATTTTTGAAGGAGAGAAAGCTATATATAGACCCGATGGGCGCAAAATTAAAGTGTTTAATTTCGCAGGTAGAAAAACTAAAGCAGAACGTTTACTTTACAAAAAGAATGTTGAATTTCGTGTAAAGAAAGGTACGCTTTGGGAAGATATCCCATACAATTTAAAAAACGAGTTGAACTGGGACGATAGTCATTTTGAAAATTAAAAAATAGCGAGGTAAAAAATATGGGCGATTTAAATCCGAACGGAAGGTTTGGGATAGATTTAGTTATCCCTTACAAACAGGTAACAAAAGACCCTTACGGCATTTTTAGGGTTTTGCAGGAATTAACAGTTGAACGGTCAAGAGAAGGCGTTAATTTAGTTGGCGGAAATCCTGACGGAGCGTGGGCGCAAGAGCCCGGAGAACCCGCAAATCCTATTACTTTGGTTTTGCGTGAGTTTCCCGACTTTGCATTTACGACTTTTGAGCAAGGAAGTCAGGTTGATAATACCGCTGCAGAGGCAAGCGGCGATATCGGCACAATAGCAAACACTAAAGGCGTATCTATATTTGATGCCGCTACTGGTATCGCAAGCATTGCGGCTACCGTTGGTAAAGAGGGCAATATACCCTTTGGAAAATTAGTATTTAAAGGCACTGCGGACCCGACAAAAGTTGATATTTATTTAGTCGGTAAACCGCAGGGAGACGGCGCTTTCCTTGATAATTTGGGATTGGTAGCTTCGGGCATTACGATTGCAGGCACAGGTGGTACTACTGATATTGACGAACTTGGCATTACGATAACTGGCGGAAGTGGCTCCGTTGCCCTTGTAGAGGGAGATATTGCGGCCGTAGACGTTAGAGGCGTAAACTTCGGAAATGTAATTACTTCGGTTGGCAATAAACCCAACACAACGTATATGGGTATGCTTGCCGTATTGCCTAAATTAAGCGATGGCAGTTTAACGTATATTGACTTTACTAAAGTCAGTATACCCAGTGGCATTCCATTTTCCGCAGTTTACAGAGAATGGGCTGAGATTACATTATCGGGAGAGATACTTGTTGACCCTTGTAATAACAATAATCTCTATACGCTTTACCGAATGAAACCCGAAGACGTTTGTTAGTTAAAAAGGGGCGGGTTTAATCGCCCGCCCTTATTTAAAATGGAGGTAGTAAAATGGCTGAAAGTAATGACGGTTTTGATAACATTGCAAAATTATTGAGTAGTAGCGAAATTCCGATAGGTAATAAAAAATATAAATTAAGATTTTCTTTAACCGATATTATTGAGTTAGAAAAAGAAGGTTTGAAAATTAGTCTATTGGGCGAACTTTTAAAAAACAAACCTATGCTAACAATTTCAAAGGTTTTATATGCGGGATTTTCCGAAGAAGACAAAAAAGAAATGACTTATGAGAATTTTTGCGATAGTGTAACGGCAGATATTCTACTTAAATTTGTAAAGAACTTAAGCGGAAATATATCAACTGTTACTACTGCTTTAAATGCAAGTTTACCTAAAGCAGATGACAACGAAAGCAAAGAAAACGAAAAAATCGCAGAAAAAAAAAGTTAAATTTTGAAGATATCATCGGGCTTTTAGTCTTTAAAGCAGGATATAAATTTAACGAAATTGGAGACTTGACACTGCGGGAAATACAAATTTTGTGCGAACAATACGGCAAAATTTCATTAAAAGATATGGCATTTAAGAATATCGGTTTTGCAAATAGTATGAAAGTAGCGGGCGCAGTTTCAAATGCGAATACTCGCAGAAATATGCAGGTTGCAAACTCTAATTTTGAAAGGTATGTAAATTTTTATCAAAATTTTATCAATGTAAATGGAAATAAAAAAGAGGATTTAGATACTGTTAGGAAAAATTTAGAGAGTAAGTTTGGAGTTACAAAAAATGGCGTTAAGCAGTAATGTCGTACTTAATTTTTTAGCCGACACAAAGCAAATAGAGGGCAAAGTAAATACGCTGAAAACTAGCTTTGCCGATGTTGCCAAAGTTGGCGCTATTGCTTTTGCGGGTATTTCTGCAGGTATAATTTCAACGCTAAAACCTTTTGCAGATTTTGAAAGTGGCATTACTAATGTTTTCACTCTTTTAAGTAAAGGCGAACTTGACGAATTTGGCGATGATTTAAAAAGTGTAGCCAAAGACGCAATCGGATTAGGATTTTCAATAAGAGATACCAACAAAGCCTTATTTGATACTGTTTCGGCTTTAGGCGTAAGCGAAAAATCATTAAAAACTTTTGCTATCGCTCAAAAACTTGCTATCGGTGGTGTTACTGATTTAAGTATTGCCGTAGACGGTTTGACTTCGGTTATTAATGCTTACGGAAAGGAAACTGTCAAAGCAAGCGATGTGGCAAATGCTTTTTTTAGTGCGCAAAAAGCAGGTAAAACCACAGTGGGCGAACTTGCGGCCAATGTTGGGAAGATAGCGCCTATTGCAAAGCAGGCAGGTATAGGATTTAAGACTTTACTTGCGACAATGTCGCAGTTAACTTTGGGCGGTTTAAGTACGGAAGAGGCGTCAACGGCTTTAAGAGGCGCTATATCAGGGCTTTTGAAACCGACTGAAGCGGCTATTGAAGTAATGAAAAAATACAATATCCCTGTCGGTGCGTCTGCTTTAAAAAGCGCTGATTTTACCGAAGTGCTTTTTAAATTAGCGAAAGCCGCAAAAGAAAATCCCGACGCTTTAGCAGAAATGATACCGAACATAAGAGCGTTGACCGCAGTAGGTGCGTTAGGCGAAAAAGAAATAGAAAATCTGCGAAAAACTATTGTAAATATAAACGGTGATATTAAAAATGGAACTGGATTAAATGAAGCGTACGTATTGCAATTAGAGACATTTTCGCAGGCAGTTAAAATTTTAGTAGGAAGTTTAAATGTTTTGCGCATTTCTTTTGGTTCTTTTTTTGCAGAGAAATTGAAACCTGCCGTACAAATTGTTACTAATTTTATTAATAAATTAAACGAAATGGACGATCGCACTAAAAATAATATCGCTACGTTGGTTTTATGGGGTGCGGGGATAAGTGGCGTAGTAGCTTTTATAGGCATTTTTGGTAGCGCATTACTTATTTTGGCAGGGCAGGTTATAAATGCGACAAAAGCTATCGGGGCTTTGGGGATAGGTTTCAATGTTTTGAAAACTCAATTAATTTTAAATACTATTTTCATTAAACAATTTACGCTCACAAGTTTAATAACAAATTTTGGTTTATTAACTAAAAGTATTTGGAGTAGCGTTTTTTCTTTGCGTGCGTTAAAAATCGCTTTAGTTTCCACAGGCATAGGCGCATTAATAGTCGCAGTCGGAACTTTATTTGTTGCTTGGAATAAAAACTGGGGTGGTATACAAGAAAAAACAGAGCGAGTATTAGAATTTTTAAAAATAGTTTTTTCGGACGCTATAAGATTTTGGTTTGATTTATTTAAGGGCTTTTTTACAAAAGTTATAAACGGATTTTTGTCATTTGCCAATGATACTTTGACAGTAGTAGAGCATTTAGTTAATAACATTCGTAGTCTTTTTGGAAAATCAAATATATCTATATTGGAAGATGTAAAAACGGTTGCCAGCGCTTGGGCTGATGAATGGAAACTTGCAGGCGATACAGTTGCTGAAAATAAACAAAAAAAAGAAAAAGAAAAGCTAGACGCTGAAAAAGATGCAAACGCAAGAGCGGCGGAAGATGCTAAAGCATTATCAATTAAAAAAGGCGAAATTACAGAGGCGGAAGCGGCACAAATTTTGGCAATTAAAACCTCCGCAAATGAGGCAGAACTTTTATTATTAGAAGAAAAACTACTTGCCGAAAGGGAAATGCGATTATTGGATTTAGAAAATAAAATAATTGACTGGGAAACCGAAGGGCTTGCGAAAACAGAGATTTTAGCGTTAACAAAAGAGCAGGAAAAAGCGATAGAAGAAGATTTTGCAGGTGCTTTAAAAGCTATTGAAGACCGAAAAAATGTTTTCAAAGAAAAATCAGCTAAATTTAATACTAAACTTAACGACAGTAATTTGCAAAGTGTTGCGCAAACTTTGGGTGCATCGGAAACATTAAATAAAGCAAATGCAATACAGGAAACGAAGATCGCCTTAAAAAAAGCGCTTGTAAGTAAAGACGAAGGTATTGCAAAAGCGTTGACATTGCCGTTTCCCGCTAACTTGGTAGCCGCCGCAACGGTCGCAGCTGCAGCGATAGCCCCCATTGCTAGAATTGCGAGTACAAGTTTTGCAGTCGGTACCGACAGCGTGCCTAGTGATATGCTTGCAAACGTACACGCAGGCGAAATTATTGTACCTTCGGCAGAGGCGCAGTTTTTACGTAGTGGCGATTTGGCATTATCATCGCCCGATGCGATAACTAATAATCAAAGTAGCAAAATGGACATTACGGTAAATGTTGAAGGAAATTTGATAGGCAGTACTCCTGAAGAATTAGCAATAAGTTTACACGATATAATTTCAAATCAAATAACGGATAGGGCAGTAGCGCCGTTTCCGACTACGGCATAATAAATTATGGCAACATTTAAAGGGATAACATTTTTTGATTTTAATTACGCCTTACAGGAATTTCAAGGCGATGTTTCGGTATCAAGCAATGATGAAACTAAATGGCTTGCGTTTGACGGCAATAAAAATACACGTTGGCAGTCAAGCGGTGAAGACACTGACGGCAATGCCGTATCTATAGAGCGGGATTTTGAAACTAACAGGGAAATTAAAGCGCTTTTTATTTACAATACCAACATTTTAAACATAGCTTTTGAATTTTATGACGGCAGTTGGAATAACATTACTGATGGCGTCAACGCTACGATAACTAAAACCGCAGACAATAAATATATATACGTTTTGTTAGATGCCAAAACTACAATGAGCCGTATTCGTATTTCTGGCAGCAATACCATAGTGACTAATGAGGAGAAGTACGTTTTTGATGTCTACGCTTTTGATTTAATCGGCACATTGGAATATCCTATAGACCCGAACCCGACTGAACAAGTAAATGAAACAATTTTCAAAAAAGAGGATAGCAAAAATATCGTAATTACAAAAGGAAATAGTTTTGATTTTTCGCTTGCAATCAAAAGCCATATAAACCAAAACGACATAGACCTTTTGGAAACTTTAAAAGATAGGGCAACGGAGTTTTATATTTGGATTAATGCAGGCGTTGATGGGCAATTTGATTATTCTTTTGAGCCGTACCGATTTAGGGATATTTACAAGGTTGCGCGGGTGCGTGGCGGTAGCCCTTCGCTTACTAAAAATCTTTATTGGACTGGATTAAATGATAATTTGCGATTGATTGAGGTATCATAATTTATGAGTTTAACTAATAAGCAAATTTGGCAAAGATACAGCGAACTTAAACACGGCAGACGTTTAGAAATTAAAAGACGGCTTGCGGTTACCGAATTGTTTGCGGCCGAACTTGTTACCAATGGCGATTTTACCACAGATACCGACTGGGCGAAAGGGGCAAATTGGAGTATTACAGACGGTAAAGCTAATGCAAGCGCCGTAACTGATACCTCACTTTCGCAAGACATAGGTTTGGAAAGTGGCTTTTTGTATGAAATAAAATTTTTGATGACAAGTTATGCAAGCGGAACTTTGCAGATTTTAATGGGGGACCAAAGCGTTGGCGAAACTATTGCGCAAAATGGTATTTATATTTTAAAAATAAGAGCGCTTGGCAATTCTACGCTATATTTAAAAGGATTGAGCGCTTTTACTGCCGAAATAGACGATGTTTCCGTTAAAAAAGTAAAAGAATATGAGGACGATTGGTTTGATATTTCAAATTACTTGATAGATAAGAGCGTCAGCCCGATTAGCGAACAAATCCCTGACAACCTTTACGAATTTGGAGAGGTAAAAGTCGGCTCCGCTAATCTTAAATTGAAAAATCTTCACGGGGAAATGTCTGACGAAGACAATCCGAACTCAATTTTTGTAAATTTTGTGCGCCATAATTCGCTAATTCGGATTATGGAAGGGTACATTGACCGATATACCGACCCTGACAACCCGATTTTGATTGAAACGGAGACATTTCAAGGATTTATAGATGATAAAACTGCCGTAACTACAAAAGATGACAGCGAGCAATTTTCCGCAAGGGCTTTGGTATCAATTTTAAGCACGTTAAACGTGGCGGAGTTAGGCACTTTGACCGCTACGAATGTCAACGACCTTGTCTATGAAATAGTCAATCGTGGGCAGTTTACGGCTTTTTTTGAAGTCAATACAGATAATATATCCGCAGGTTACAATACGCAGAGTTTAAATCTGTCTTTGATAGACCCCGAAACTAAAGTAATAGATTTATTGCGAGAATTAGCGTTCGGGCATTCCATTTTTTACGTAAAAGATAACGTATTTTATTTCCGCCCGGCAAAACCAACAAGCGTAGTTAAACATTTCTTTTTAAATTCGCCTGAAAAAAAGATATCCGTTTTTGATTTTAATCAAGGCGGAAAAAACGTAATAGAAAAATGGTTTTGGAGCGATACGGCATTAGAATTTATAAGCAATAACACTAAATTTGGAACTTCTAAAGATGTTGATATTGAGTTTATTGATAATGCTACCGAACGCCAAAATTTATTAGATTTTATCGGTACACAGACAGAAAATCCGAAACTATCTTTTAGAATTGAGTTACCTTTTTATCCCGATGCTAAAATTTTTGACTTATGCCAAATACGCAGAACTGAAATATCCGATAGTAAAGGTGCCTTTGTTTTAGACGTTTCAAAACTTGATGAGGGCATTTTGGGGCAGGCAATCGGGGCTATAAAAATAAATAAAAACAATTTTTATAAGATTAGCGGAATTAATCACTCGGCAAATTTAAAGACTACGCTAAAATTACAACAAGTAACCTTTGAAGATATCCCGCCAATATCAAGCGACACTTCGGATATTATTTTAGCGTGCGGATTTAACCTTTTAAAAGAGGATTATTCGGATAATTGCCTAGAATTAAGGCGTAATAATAGCGCCGACACAGCCGTTGATGACGGTTCCGATGATGAGAGGGATTTTATTTTTCGCAGAAAATTTTTAGATACTTATTTAGCTGAAAAATGGCTAAATTTTAATGATTTTATAGATAATGCTTTAGAAAATGCAAGTTCTGATACTGGATATTTAAAAACATTCTACGACCAAAGCGGAAATACTTACGATTTATCGCAGGCAACAAAAACAAATCAACCGAAATTTGATAAAGTAAATAATTTAATAGATTTTAACGGCTCTGATAATTTTATTTCCCGCACAGTTTTAAATGAAGTGTCAAATATATTGACATTTTCATTGTCAATAATTTTTACACCTGCAAGCGTAGCATCTGCGCAGGTTTTAGTAAACAATATAATCGGGGCAAGTAATAAATTCGGGCTTTCATTTGAGAGTGGAATTTTACGGGCTAGTTTATGGAATGGGGCAAGTTTTATTTCCAAAAGTGGCGCAATTTCGGCTCAAAGAAATTCTATTTTAGTAACATTTGACGGCATAAGCGATTTAAAATTATACATAAATGGAGTTTTGCAGACTGGTACAAGCGATAGTATAGTTGGCGATGTATCTGCTTTTGTTTTTGGCGCAAAGTCGGCATCTCCTAACGTAAATTTTTACGATGGCAATTTACAAAACATCATTATTTTTAGTAAAGTAATTAATGAAGTTGAAAGGGAAAATTTAAATCTTTTTGCGGAGCAATTTTAAGATGGCAAAATCAGCGATATATACTTTATTTCAACTTTTGCAAATACTTGAAAGCTCAACGCTTAATCAAGTATTGGAAGATGTCGGCTATGTTGGTAAACTTGTGCCGTACGATAGAGCGACTGGTAATAAGATAGTAGACGGCTCGGCTGACGTTGGCGAAGTGCCTGCGCCCATCGGGGATTTATACATTACAGAAAACCGAACTATTAAAATAGTGCGCATCGGGACCCCCAATACTGTCATAGGAGAAATTGGTTTAACTGCGGCGGGTGGTATTTATACTAAAATTACTAAAACATATTCGGATTTTGCTACTGCAGGACTTACGAATACCATTGATTTATTTACTCTGCCTGCAAAAACAAGAGTAACCGACACTTTTGTAAAACACGACACTCAATTTTTAGGCGGTGGGATAACGGCTTATCAAATCGGGTGCGGAGTTACCGGGGATTTAAACAAATTGAGTTACGATTTTGACGTTTTTCAAGCAGTAGCGACAGATGTCGGGGCGCATCATCGCTATGGCGGTATCTTTGATATGACAAACCCAACGACTTTAAAAATTACTGCTAAAAGCGTTGGCGCAAATTTAAACGTTGCAACGCAGGGCGTTGTACAAATCCAAATAGATTTAAAAGTTTTGGTTTAAAGAGGTAAAAAAATGGCAATAGACGTTTTTGATATGATTACTGGCAAAGTATTTTCGGAAGTATTTACTTCCAGTGGAAGTTTTACGCCTAAATCGGGGGTTGATTATTATAACATTTTAATGATAGGTGGAGGTGGAGGCGGTAGTGGAGACTCATCGGGCAGTGTTGGAGTTGCTGGCGGGTCAGGTTTAATTATAGAACGTGTAAATATCTTTGTTTCGGGCATTACAATCATTACAATAGGTGCAGGCGGGTCAGGTGGTGTAGGCGGTGCAGATGGCGGTAACGGTAGCGATACTTCTTTTGGGAGTAACATAATTGCTTACGGAGGATACGCAGGAAACAGAACTGCAGGGATCGGGGGAAACGGTGGTAGCGGAGGCGGTGGAAGAGTAGCTGCTAGTACTGGCGGTAACGGTGGAAGTGGAACCAACGCTATAGGAATAAATGGCGGATTAGGAGTTGATAATAGGCAGAATACAGATTTTCCATTTTGGTTATACTCTAGGGGCGGTGTAAGTGGCGTTGATTTAGGTGCGGGTGGTGGTGGTGGATTAGCATTTGGTGCATTTGATGGGAAAGGTGGAGATGGCACGATTGGCGCAGGAAACGCAGGAAACAAATATGGTGCGGGCGGTGCGAGTGGTGAGGGTTCGGGCGATGCGGGGGGAGCAGGAGCACAAGGTATTTGCATAGTTTATTGGAGGCGTTAATTTATGGCTATATTTTGTTTAATTAAGGAAGGAAAAATAGAAAACGTAATTGTAGCATCTCAAGAGATGGCGGAGAAAATAAAAACCGAATATGGTTACGATGATATTTTGGAACGTACCGAAGGAAAAACGTATAGTAAGGGTTATATTTTTGATGACGTTGAAAGTGATTTTGTACACCCGCAAATAATTGCGGATAGGGAGACTTAATGTACGGTAGAATTGAACCGATAAAAGAACACTTTGAAATAGTTGCAAGGTTACTTAATTGCAAAATTGAAACGGCAGAAAAAATCTTAAATAAATTAACTAAAAATGGTATTCCTGCTAGCTGTGCAATTGAAAAAATAGCGGATTATTTTGTAAATAAAGTTATTGATTTTGAATTAAAAAAGGATATGGAAATTTCTGAAAGGAAAAATAAAAACTAAACTTGCTTTGAAAAAGTGGAGTTGCTTTTTGAAAGTAAGTTAAGGAGAAAAAAGAATGGCAAACGAAGAAGAAATAAAGGGGCTAAAAGCGCAAGTAGGGTGGTGCGTTGATAGCATTCAAAAACTTGTTGAAGTGGCAAATGCTAATGGGGCTAAGTTGGAAATACAAGAACCGCCTGGCACTACTCTGCCCCCAACAAATCCTTAAAAGGAATTAATATGTGGACAGTAATTTTGCTCATAACGGCTATAATGTTAAAACCTCTACACTCTATTTTTGCAGGGGAAAATCTTTGTTGGTATGTTTTACTTTTTAATAGAAATAGCATAATTGCATTAATTGTTTTAGGATTATATTTAAGAGAAAAAATATACTACGGTCGTTATGAGCAATTTCACAAAGGATTATCAGAAAAATATATTCCATTACATAATAGGTTTTTAAAAACTGCAAAATACTCTTTGGGTTCGTTAAAAATATATTGTTATTTTTGGATTATATCTGCTATTTTTTGCAATATAGATATATTACTTTCATATCACGGCTTGTTAAAAGATAGACTAACTTCTATGATTTTAGCAGAATATACGCCTTATGTTTTTCTCCTATTTGTTATGTTCAAAAAAACTTTAGACTGGATAAGGGGGAAAGATGTGCGCAGTTAATAATTTCATAGAAAAAAACAACGTATCTTTAAAAACTATTGTTTTATTTTTAGGTGTTTTGTCTATAATCATTGGAGGCCTTTATGGAACCGCTTTTTTTGTTGCCAAAAATAACCTAAAATATGAGGACACTAAAAATAATTTTATTTTAATCAGAGAAAACAAAAACCAAATAGACACTATAAATTTAAACGTTGCTAAATTGGAAACAAATCAGCAACATTTAATGCAAGGGCAATCTGAAATTAAATTGCTTTTGAGGCGATAAAATTATGCCAAATTTTACCGATAGAGATTTAAAAAAACTTGAAACCTGCCATAAAGATTTGCAAATGGTTTTTAAATTAGCAGTTAAGATTTTCCCGATTAAGATATTATGGGGCGAACGTGGCGAATTTGAGCAAAACAAAGCGTTTGAAAATGGCAATAGTAAGGTTAGATATCCCGACAGTAAACATAACATAGACCCTCCTAAACGTTTAAAATCGTGGGCAGTAGACGCATCGCCTGACCCTATTCCCTATGAATGGGGAACTATCCCCAAAGATTTTAACATTCTTACTTACGCAGAACTTTCAAAGTTAATAAAGGCGCGGGCTAAATTCTACTATTTTGCCGGTATAATTAAAGCGTGCGCATTCTTTTTAAAATTAATTGGCTTTATAGAGCATAGCGTAATTTGGGGTGGGGACTGGGATAGCGATAATGATTTTGCGAACAACGGCTTTGACGATTTGTTACATTTTGAGTTACGAAAATGATTGAAAGTATTTTAAAAACTGCTAGTAAATTTGGTATAAAGAAATTAAGCTTTAAAATCCGTTTGCAGTTTCATAATTTTAGATTGTTCGGCAGGCGGAAAAATAAAAAAAAGGAAGGTGGGAAAAATGGCAATAGACTATGAAGCAAAAGCAGATGAATTGATTAAATCCTCAAAAGAATTGGCAGAGGATATCAAAGAGGGTGGTATAAAGTACATACCCGCTGCAATAAAAAGCGTTGAGTTTGAGGCGATTAAGGAAGGATTTAATGGCGCTGATAAAAAGCAGTTAGCGGTTTCAATAATCAATAAGCTGATTAATATCCCCATTATGCCCGAATGGCTTGAGGAAAAAATAATCGGCTTTGCGATTGACGCAATTATCACAACGCTAAATAAATTTCTTGGTAAAAATTGGGGCGAAAAAATACAGTGAAAAAATTCCTAATAAATTTGCTAACGCCAAAAAAGTATAAGGTTATGTTTGCAAAAATGCAAAACTTTTTAAAAGGCAAAAAGTCATATTTCGCAGGCGCAATCCTTGTCTTACAAGGTACGGCAAAAATCGTGGATAGTTTTACTGGGCTTGAAACTGTCGGCGCTTTTGCCGACTGGATTGGTACTGTGATACAAAGTGAAGGCGGTACATTAATTGTAAGTGGGTTAGCCGTCTTCGGCATTAGGGCTGGACTGGAAAAAAACAAAACATAGTCATTGAGACCTCCTCCGTGGCAGTAATCCCCTCGCCGTCCTGCATAGCGGCGGGGGGTTTTTTTTATCCTTATATATATATAAGGAAGGGCAAGCATTATTTTTTTGCTAAAATTACACAAAATCTACAAAATCAAAACTTGATTTAAATCAACTTCTATGGCGTTTCCTCTCTCAAAATGGACTTTAAAAATAGCTAAAAATAACCCTTGACATTGTGTCATATTTGTGATACACTATTAGTGAGGGTTAATAATCCTCATAAAAAAACTCAAAACCGAAGGAGAAGGAAAATGACAAATACAGGAAAAAACAGAGATGAAATAATTAATAAAATAGCCGCTGTTTGCGCAGACTGGCGAAGTTTTCATTGCACGGATATTGATTTTGATTTTGGCAATGATACCGAAATGAAAAAAGTTGAAATTACGCCAAAATTAAAATTTGAAAAAGCAGAAAAAGAAGGAATAGCCAAAGTCCTTAACGGCTTTGGTTTTAAAAAAGCGGTATGCCGTTTAGACCATATCGTTTTTAAAAATTAGCTTTTTAGGTAGCGCTCTACGGAGCGCATCCTTGAAAATTAACAAAACTCAAAACTGACAGGAGGAAGGGGAGATGAAACAAATAAAATTAAGTAGCGGACTAGAAATAGGATTAAAAGTGTTAAAGCTTTTAAAGAAGAATAAGGAACTAAAAAAACATAAAGACATTGATGTTTATGTTGGGGTTTTTAGTAATTGCAGAGAATGTGGAATTACTTTTATGTGTAGCAAAAAATCAAAGGATTTTACCTTTTGCGTTTATGAACATAGAAATAGTGATGATATAATAATAAACGGAAAATCAGGGTTTATATCTATGAATGGTGAATTGCCATATGCTGGAGATAGCGCACATATTTATTTAAAAAGTTTTCGCTATGATAAGTTTCAAGAAACAGCAGATTGTTTGGCAAAACTTATTATTGAAAAATTAAAAAGTAAAACAATTTCCCGCAGTTAATCCTGCGGTTTTGAGACCCCCGTCTGTTAGGGTGGGCGGGGGAAAGTTTGAGGAGGTTTGAGATGATAGACTTAACAAATGAAGTTTTAGCAATTTTGAAGATAGAAAGAAACTGTAATTACAATGATAGGACGATTAATAAAAGAGAAAAACAACAAGTAAGAAAAATATGCGAAAAAATAAACACTGTCAACAATATTGATACTGAAGAAATTATTTATTTTTTAGAAGATTAGCAGTTTTTAGCTCTTTGAAAATATGGCAGGGTGATGGAAATAGGTAACATAAGGTAAATGTAGTGTTGTAAACAGCTGAGCCGTTAGTTTTCTACATTTGGATACATAATGGCGTTGCAGGTGCAAATCCTGCCCCTGCCTCAAAATACGCAGGTGTAATACCTGCAAGCGCAGGGGTAGCAGAATTACTAAGGGTGTTATCCCTGCCTAAAATCTAACAGAACACTCCCTGAGTAGTAAAATGTATGCCCCTCACTGGGTGGTAGAAAACCAAAGGGGGATAAAAAAATGAGCGTAAAAATGGAAATAGCAAACGAAATTAGACGGCAGAGTAACGAATACGGCAGGCTGATGCTTGCTAATATGAAAACAGATAGAGATACGGCAATGTTATGCCACGACATTTGCAGACATTTAAACGAAGTTGTCATACCTCTATTTAAGCTAAACATAAAGCATTTCGGGAGGCAGTATGGAAAATAGGTTGAAGTTTAGATTTTGGAATGGTGAGAAGTGGCTATACTATGATTTATTTAGTATTCCTAAAGATATTTCATATATCGGCAAACCTTATCAATGCACAGGACTTCCCGACAAGAATAAAATTATGGATTATGAAGGGAATTTGTTAAAAGACGAATTTTCTACAATATATGAAACTGTTTGGAATAATAAAAATTCTTGCTTTGATTTTGAAATAGTAAAATTTGGAATTGAGCCAAAATTTTATCGTGACTCATATTGTGCTGATAATTTAGCAAATATGGAAATCATCGGCAACAAGTTTGAGCATAGTCATTTGCTCAAGGGGGGAGAATGAAAATCCTAATCGGCAAGCAAACCGAAACTAAATTATTGCCTACTGAAATTACAGAGGATTTGCTAAAAGAGGCGAAAGCGTTCTTTGACTTCACTAAAACGTTAGATAACTGCGCAGGTTTGGCATACAATCAAACTGGGGGAGATAAGAGATTTTGCGCGATATTTTTAGATGATAAAATCTTTATGATTAACCCTAGAATTGAGGCATTGAAAGGCAAACCTAAAATTAAAAGCGAAGGTTGTTTGTCGTTTCCTAACAAGTCTTTTTTAGAGGATAGATACCCTGCGGTTGTCGTTTCCTATTATGACTTCCTGCAAAGAAAAAACAAAATAAAGACTTATTTTAACTACACGGCACAGGTTATCCAACACGAAGTAGACCATTTAAATGGCAAATCACACTTAACGGAGGAGGTACAATGAAAGACTGCGTAGGTTTGGAGACGGCAAAGAAGTTACAGGATGCGGGGATTAAGATTGATACTGCGATGGTGTGGGCTAAAGACATACATAAGAATATATGGACTTTATGTCCGAAAGATAAGGTGCATCTATTTGTATTTGCTTACGAAAAATGCGAAACAATACCCGCCCCGTCAATAGCCGAAATGCTTGAGTGGTTGCCTAGTGATTTTGACGGATTTCCTTTAACAATTAGAAAAAATAATAAGTTATGGGAAGTTGGATATATCAATCGCTTTAATACAGGAGAGTGTATTTTTGATTTATTTACGCACAAAACCCCACAAGAAGCACTAGCGCAACTATGCCTGTGGGTAAACAAGGAGGGGTATAAATGACAACCTTGACACTAATTGAAATAGCCGAACTGGCTAAAAAGCGGTTTGATGCACAAGAAAAACAAGAACTTAAACAAAGGATAAGGGAGGTGGGAATGCTTTGTAATTATTGCGAAAAGGAGAAACCGCTAATAGAATTTGAGGAGCTTGATTTTCACGGCTTTTGTAAATTAGAAGATGTTAAGGGTATTAATTTACATTATCGCAAAGAGTGGGTATTTATTGACAGGGGATATTTGCGAAAAGCAGACCCTACTGACAGTGAATGCCTAGACCATTCCGAAAAAATTAAAATAAATTTTTGTCCAATATGTGGCAAGGATTTAAGGCAGAAACAAGAACTTGAAAAAAGGATTAAATCACTGGGAGGTTGTTATGAAATATCGTGTGTTTAGAGTAAATTGTAAAGGTAAAAAAGATTATTTGTATGCAAATAGATTTAAGACTTCCAAAATAGAAGCTGAAATTTTTGAAGCATTAGAGTATGCAATACTAGGTATTCCAAAAGGTACTAGACATTTCAAAAAAATTGTTATAGAACCAATGAAATAAACTGGGAGGTGTTTGATGATAAAAATAATTGAAAGTACTAAAAAAGTAAAGAAACAAGAAAAAAAATGTTGGGATTGCAAATATAGAGACGAGGTTGTTGGTAGTTGCCATTCCAGTTGTAAACACCCGCAACCAAAAAGAATAAACATACAATGTTTCAAAAGGGGTATTGAGGGTGGTTGGTTTGCATTTCCTTGCAATTTTGACCCAACGTGGTTAATAACTTGCGATGGATTTGAGGAGGCATCTAATGTCTAAATTTGCAGATGAGAAAGTTGAGGAGTTAAAGAAATTTATTTGTAACGATTTCCATTGCTCAGATAGTATGAAAAAACAATATCCCGAATGCGAGGAGAAAGATAAACCAATAAATAATTGTATTATCGTAAGAAATATGAGTACTTTTTTTGAAGAAGTACGCAAAGCCATTGCGGATGCGGAGAAAAGGGGAGAAATAAAGGCGTATGCAGATATGATTGAAGAACTTGGGGCTAGTATATTTAATGAGGTTGAGGGTAGAGAATACTGCGAAAACAAAATAAAACAACTGGAGGGCGGATAATGCTTAAGAAAATGTGGGGTATAATGATTGATGGTACAATACCCGTGTGTTACGATATGAAATGTAGCGCTGAAAATAGAAAAAAAGTTAGTGGCGGTGAAATTAAACAGGTTTACATAACCGACAAAGACCCGTTTAAGAATGTGCGTAAATTAATGGATGATAATCTTGATTATAATTACAATCCTGTGGATTTAGAAAATGCCATCTTAAAAGACAAAACTAATTTTGATAATTTGCCTGCCACTGGGGAAAGTCTAATCACAGGGGAATTAGGCATAGTGAAAACAAAAAAGGAGACAAAATGAAACCGAAAATAATTAGTATCGGTTCGGGCGAAATAAAAGAGAAGGGAATTATTGGTACTATGGATAATAATCCAAGTGTAAATCCAAACATTATGCACGACTGTAATGTATTTCCTTATCCTTTTGAGGATAACGAACTGGAAGGGTTCGTATGCGAGCATATTATAGAACACTTGAGCGATCCGATGCAAGTTCTTAAAGAAATGCACCGGTGCTGCAAAAGTGGGGCCATAATAGAAATTACAACGCCTCATTATTCCTCGTATCAAAGTTGGAATGATTTAAGCCACAAATTCCATTTCGGACAGAATGCTTTTAGTATTCTTTACGAAGGGCATTATGGGCAAAAAAAGTTATTTCAACTTGTGCATAGAAAATTGTATTTTGGCAAAGGTTTACCAAGTTTAATCGGTAGACTGCTTTATGCAATTTCTGCTGATATGTGGGAACGGTATTTTGCCTTTATGTTTCCTGCACGAAACATAAATATATTGCTTAAAGTAATTAAGTAGTATTTTATGTTAAACCCCGTCCCTCTTTAAAAAGGGGGGCGGGATTTCAATAAGAAAATTTGACAAACTGTATCACAAATGGTACACTTTACCAATAAAAAAATAGGAGTTAATTTATGACAAAAAAAATAAGCAGAAAAACTTTAACTGCGCTAAAAAGAATTATCAAAAAGAACGGATTTGAGGCAACGGCTGATATGTTGAGAGTTAGAAGTGGTACGATATATCGCTATTTGGCAGGCAGTAAACCGTTGGCGTCTATTGAGCGTAGTATTTTTGAACTTGAGAATAAATAAAATAAAAAAAACGGAGGAAGTAAAAATGACCGAACAAAAAAATGAAGTAGCAGTAGTTAAAGATGCGCCATTGAGTGCGGTTGCGGTTAAGTCGCAAGTTCACTTAATTCAAGAAGTTATGAATGCTGTGATGCAAAAAGACCAACATTACGGAGTTATAACTGGATGCGGTAAAAAGCCAACATTGTTAAAATCGGGGGCAGAAAAATTGGCGATGACATTTAAACTTCGCCCTGTAATTAACAACATATCGGATATTACAATTACCGATATGGGAAATGGGCATAGAGACTACAACGTTTATTGTCATATCCTTAATTGCAACGGAGAGGAGTTAGCGACTGGAATTGGAAGTTGCTCAACTATGGAAAGTAAATATAGATATCGCAACGTATCTGATTATGAAGTAACAGACGAAAAGATACCTACCGATGCAAAAGAACGCAAATCCGAATACAGAAAAAGCGGTTATGGTATGAAAAATGTTGATGGCAAATGGCATTGGGTAAAGTATCTTACAACCGAAAAAACAGAGAACCCAGATATTGCAGATGTTTATAATACTGTGCTTAAAATGGCAAAAAAGCGCGCTTTCATTGACGGTATATTGTCAGCTACAGCCGCAAGTGATATTTTCACGCAGGATATTGAGGATATGGCAAACGTACCGGGGCAGGCAACAACTACGCCCGCACAAAAAGAAAAACCGTCAACGCCTAGACCAGTTGCCAAAGATAATGAAAAAATTGTCGGTATAAACAAGCGTTTTTTAGAGGCAAAAGAAGGAAAGAAAACTTGCGGTATTGAAATTGACGGAGAGAATTATATTTGCAATATATCTAAAAATGAAATTATTGAAACTATGAAAAACTCTGTCGGTCAAGAAGTGGAAATAACAGTATCGGCATCGGAATTTAAAGGAAATGTTTACCATTTTATAAATTCCATAATTGTAACATCTGATATTGACGCTTAATTGGTATAAAAATGACAAAAATCTACGAGCCATACTTTGAGCCAATAGGGCACATTTACGAAACTCCCGAAGGCAAACGCCTTGATAGCGTTACTCAAATTCTAAAAGCTGAATTAGGTTTATGGCAGTTTGGAACTTGTGATGCGGCCGAGCGTGGCACTAGAGTACATCTAGCTTGTCAGTATTATGATGAAGGCAGGCTAGATATGGCAACGGTGAGCGCAGTAGATATGCCATACCTTGAAAGCTATATTTTGGCAAAAAAAGAATTAAAGCTAAAAGTATTGCAAAACGAAGTAAGACGGTATCACGGTATTTACTTGTATGCAGGAACTTTAGATAAGTTAGCAGAAATAGGCAGACAGGGCATAATGGTTGACATTAAAACAGGAGCAAAAGAGCATAGTTATTGTTGGCAAACCGCCGCTTATTTAAAGCTAATTGAACAAGAAAGTAAACGCAAATGGCGTAGAATGGGCTTGTACCTTTCGCCCACAGGGTACAAAGTAGAATGGCACGATAATCCCACTGACTGGACGGAGTTTTTAAGTCTTTGGGCCAGTCATAATGTTAAGAAAATGTATGGGTATGTAAAATAAAAAAACGGAGGAGTAAAAAAATGGAAATAGTATCAAACGAAAAAAAACAGGAACTAGAAAAACAAAGTAATTCGCTAATTGAAAAAGTGGAAGCGCTAACTATTGCCGACGAAAAAAGCAATATATCTGCTACTTTGTTTTTAAAAGACATCAAGTCAATGCGAGTAAGTATTAATGAAACTTTTAAACCTGCCGTGTCATCTGCTAAAAAAGCGTATGACGAGGCAAGGAATTTGCGGGATAATTTCCTTCAACCTGTAGAAAATTCTGAAAATATTATCCGCCAAAAAATAGGTATTTGGGTACAAGTGGAAAATAGACGGCTTGCCGAAATAGCAGAAGTAGAGGCAAAAGCCCGGGAAAAAGAAATTAAAAAAGCAGAAAAAAAGGCAGAGAAAACAGGATCACCAGTTGTATTGCCACCTGTTACCGCCCCGGTCCAAACCAAAGTATCTGCTCCTGTCGGAGTTTCACATACTACGAGATGGTCCGCAGAGGTTACCGACATAGTGGCATTATGCAAAGCCATTGCATCAGGTAAGGTTATTCCCGAATTAGTATTGCCAAATATGCCTGCATTAAATAAATTGGCGCAGGTATCAAAAGAAAATCTTAAAATACCCGGCGTTAAAGCAGTATCAAATGTTTCAACTTCGGTAAGATAACTTAGGGGGCGGTGTAACAGCCGCCTTTTATTTAGCTTGACAAAGAAATAAACAGTTTGTTAGAATTTGGTAAGTAGTAAAAGACAAGGACAAAGACAATGGTAGAACACCCACAAGAAACACAATCGCAAATAATAAAATCAGTTTTAGATATAGTGGAAGCTTTTGGCTTGCCTGATACTGCTGTAGACAAAATCCGTAAAAAATGTTGGCAAATTGCTAACGGACAAAGACAAGGACAAAATAATGGCGTGGATAAAACTACATCAAACCCTAATTAATCACCCGAAACTTTTTAAATTAGCAGAGTTGCTAAAAAAAGATACTCACCAAACCTGTGGAGTTTTAGTATTTCTTTGGAGTTGGGCGTTAGATTATGCCGATGACGGAGACCTTTCAAAATATACAGAAAAACAGATATATGATGCGGTACGGATTAGCTCCATAGTAACTCCGAACCTACTCCAAAGTTTGCAGGAAGCTGGTTTCGTTGACGAAAATTTAATGCTACACGACTGGTTGGATTATTCGGGAGAATTTTTACGTGGACGCTATAAAACTAAACAAAAAAAAAGAAAATCCCCTATGAAAAACAGGTGCGGAGTAAGTACAGAGCAGGTGCGGAGTAAGTACGGAGCTACTCCCCCTAAGAGTAGAGTAGATAAGAGTAGAGTAGAAGAGAATAGAGAAGATAATAATAAACCCCCTACCCCCTTTAAAAAAGAATTTGATTTGTCTTTTATAGAAAACGTAGATTTTAAAGATTTGTTTTCCAAATGGTTGAGATACCGAAAGGAAATAAAAAAGCCGTTTAAATCCAAAATGAGCGTACAAAGTGCTTATAAAAATCTATTGAAGTTAAGTAATACGGATATATCCGTAGCCAAAAAGATAGTAGAGCAATCTATCGGCAATCAGTGGCAGGGGCTTTTTGCCCTGAAGGAAAATTTTAAAAATAAAAATAATGAGGTAGGATATGCAAAACCAGTTGAAAACAAATATCCCTCTTAAGATTAAAGAGCCAAAGTGGTGTGATAAATGCGGGCATAATTTAGTTTTATTGGACGGAAAATGCGAATTTTGCATTAAATTTGCCAAAGAGGCAGAAATTATGGCACAGATTAAAAAAGACGCATTAGTAGCCAAACTGGGCGGTATTTTTGCATATAATAACTTTACCGAGCAAAATTTTT